>Ga0207422_1000108_pt1 | contig 316594 bp, 257 predicted proteins | sample MarCyaLeptolynsp_FD_187757 | JGI IMG/M metagenome (GOLD analysis project Ga0207422, IMG submission 187757) | Marine cyanobacterial communities from Panama - species 1 Leptolyngbya sp. (SPAdes) | ecosystem: Environmental > Aquatic > Marine > Unclassified | place: Panama: Panama City | collected...
TTGCCCGATTTGTCCGTAAAACCTTATCGTTTTCCAAGTGTGACCGAATGCACCATATTATGCTTGAATGGTTTGTCATCAACTATAATTTGGAGATTGCATCATCACTTACCAATTAACCACTACCTCCTTTGGTCTTCACTTGATAATTTGTGTGAGTATCACATTTATATAGTTACTTTTAAAGTAACCAATATGTGCAAAAAAAGATATTAGATATGCTTCATGACATCTGCTAGTGTTGTCTTACTGAGTTGATTTCGCATTGCGGTTTCTGCATCATCGAAAAATCCTTCAAGAGCACCACCTATGCCACGACTTACCCGACAAGGTTTATATGGCTCGCGGTTGGATGTTTTCAAAATAGGCTCATGAACAACGGCATCAAACACTTCAGCTAGGTTTATAGCATGAGTAGGTTTGGCTAACCTCGAACCACCCTGAGGGCCAGATTTCGTTTCTACTAGTCCCGCGTCAGAGAGTTGTGACAATACACGACGCACAAGCCCCGGATTGGTTTGAATACTCTCTGCCATTGTACTTGATGTTACCCACTCATCCTCATAAAATGCCATAACAGCCAATATATGGGTAGCTGTAGCATATGTTAGGTCGTATGCCATTATTTAAGACCTTCATCGCAATTAGTTACTTTTATAATAACTAATTACGATGACGATGTCAAGCTATTTATCGTAACTCGTGTCGAATCAAACAGACCCGCCCGTCAATGACTATCGGTTCGAGTCTGTTGGAATGGGTTTATGTGTTGAAATTAGCGACGGTCAGGGAAGGTATATTGCACGGTATAGGTGACAACCTGCTCAACATCCGGTTCGACATTCACACGAAACTCAACAGTCGATGAATTTTCCTGTACGAATGCGACCGAGCTTTCCACGATTTCCCAATCACTCCAGCGATAGAGACGTTCAGGAATGCGGATTTCGACAGTCTCATTATCTTTACGGTTACGAAGACGAATCTCGAAGGTCTCCTGAATCACATTATTCGAGACAAATTCAAAGTTGGTCTGAGTACGTTCGCCAACAAGGTCAAAGGCGTTACCGAGATAAATACGCACATCTTCACCGTTGGGCGTATGGTCAATAAAGTTTTCCCCAATTAGCAAACCCGCACCATCAACATCTTCCTGATACACCCGAATCCGTCCGGCAGGTAAATCGGCATCAAGTCCGCTTTCTTCGCCTGTGTTAAATTCGAGGAAGGTCTGTACCACGCCTTCGGTATATGTGCCGTAGCCTTCGGGATAATCAATCGGTGAGTAATATGCGCCGAACTGTGGCGAGACATCAAATACAAAGAAGGTTGTCGCCTGTACAGCAGACCCCGTCACAAATTCGATTTGCTTGGTCTCGTTATTGCCAACGGTGACAGGTCGCCCGATTTCATACAGTTGATATTCAAACAGTTCACGTTGTTCGACTGCATTGCCGTCAAATGCCATATCTTCTTCCATGTCCATTGCAAGTGCCTGCGTGCGTGCAACTGGTGCATCAGGGCGGACACGATTGAGTTCACCGGCTACCAATTTAAGTTGGGCGTTATCAAAAGCGCGACCGCTATTGTTATTCAGCGTCACCCACCCGTTGATGTCAAGTGAGGTTTCATCTGTGCCGAGTAGCACATTGTAATCAGCTGACCAGTTCATGCCTCCGGCGAGGTAGGTGAGTTCGACTTGTTGTTCACCGGCAGTAGAACTGCTTAATAGCCATTGCAGCGTCGGGCGGGTGATGAGTCCATCAGGCAAAGACGGAAAGCGAATATCACGGGCATCGCTCAGGTTGATGACCAATACTTCACCATTATCTGCGCGGAGAATCGCTTCACTATTGCGTCCACTGAGCAATTGTCCGGTGTAGACTGTGCCATCAGATGTCGTGATGTTAATGATTTCATCGAGATAGCGTGTTAGTAATGCGTCGCTGTTGACGAGGTCGTAGATATAATTTTGCTCAAGGACAAATGTTCCGTCAGGGTTACTGACCGAGTTAAAAGTTACCGAGGTGCGGTCAATGGTTGCCGCAACATCGGTGAAGTTGACAGTGTTGAGTCCTTCATCGAGGGTGAGGGTGCGCTGGTCACGGATGAGAGCAGTGCCTTCGTTATAGACAGTGACTGCCACGCTATCGCTGGTTTCTTGCGCTTGTGTCATCACGATGCTCCCAAGTAGTAGCGCAGATAATACGAGTAATCTCAGTTGTTTCATGTTGTCTCCTGTTGGTTATGGGTGGTAATTGGTTGCCTCACCCCTCCCTGAATCTCTCCTCAACGCATTGGAGAGGGACTTTGGGCGAGTTACCAATCACCAAGACGGAATGACACACAGGTCATTCCCTACTAATCGGTTAAATATCAATTGACTGGCTGACACCATTAACCGTGATGGTGTAACTGCCGGATTCAAATGTGCCGTCGAGTGGGATGGTTGCCTCGTATGGATTGAGCATCATCGGACACATGACATCGGCGGGTACATTACGATAAATTGTGAGTGTCACGGTATCGCCATCCCGTTCTTGATCAATCATTACAGGATAGTCACAGCCATCGGGATGTTCACCACTGACTTCGAGGCTAATCTGCATCGGCATAGATTCCATCACATTGACGGTTACGGTGTTGATGTTGGTCATAACTTTGTTACTGCTCATGGCTTGCGTCTCCAATTCATTGATTATAAAGTCGTTCACTGATACTAACGCATCCTCACCAATCAGAGTTGCAGGGATGTCGATAGTCTCATCTAGTATGATAATCATTGCTGGGCAGACCGCCAATTCCGGCACGGGATTAAACAATCCAATGAGTGTCGATTCCGCCAGTTCACGGACACTGGTGACCAGAGGTACATCACACCCAACCCCATGACTACCGCTGAGTTCAAAGGCATAGTAGGGTTCGTCGTCCTCAGATTCTGGCTCAACTAAGGTTGCGACCACATCCTCAACCACTGCCCCAACCAAAACCAATTCTTCCAATTTGGGGACATCATCTGTGCTGAGGGTATCGCCGTCTGGCAGAATCACTTCCCACACTTGGTCATTGATAATGACATAGGGTGGAATCTCATCTAGTGGAACGAAGAACACAACATCTGTTTCAAAGGGTGTATCTTCACGCAGGCAAGTCGCTGCAATCAGCACATCCCGATAGACTTGAATGTCGATGTTGTTCTGAAAGATGTTTGTCTCGGTCATAAGGTCGAACTCGCAAGCATCACCATGTGTGCCTTCAATGCGGATTTCCCACGCGAGGGATTCTCCATCATCGGTTGCAACATAGTTGGTACTGACAGCATCAATCGGCGACCAGACCTTAAATGTCCCGCCGTCCTGTGCTTGTGTGGTCATCACACCGATAACCAACATCATCAAAAGGGTAAATATGGAAACCTGTTTTTTCATCGCATCTCCTTTTCCAAGATTAGGTTCTATGTTTAGAACGTATAATGTTTCTAGTTTGTTCCAAAATTGATAAAACGAATTTTTGCCAACAGGAAACAACATGACCATTCGCTATCTTGATAATGCTACCATACCCGCCGACCTGTATCAGCAGACAGATGTGACCGTGTTGTCACTTGGGGGTAATCACCTCACAGAAATTCCCACTGACATCGGCAACCTGACGCGCTTACGGCAACTGTATCTGCATGACAATGCACTGACAACTGTGCCGGATAGCATCGGACAACTGACCCAATTGGAAATACTCGACCTCGGACACAACCGCCTGACACATATACCTGATACAATCGCAAACTTACACAATCTGCAATTTCTCTATCTGAGTGATAATCAATTGACAGTGTACCCCGCAGGATTGCACGACCTGCCGAATCTGCGTTATCTGGGGCTGACGGATAATCCTTTGTCAGCATTGCATGAGAGGATAGGCACACTTACAGGGCTGATGGAATTACGCCTGTACAATAACCACCTGACTGGACTACCGGATAGCATCGGCAACCTGAGGGCATTGTGTGAATTGCATCTGATGAATAACCAGATTGTAAGCTTGCCAGAGTCTATTGGGTCATTAATTGATTTACAGATTTTGTCGTTGCGGAATAATCCAGTTGAACATCTGCCAGACAGCATCGGCAACTTACATAAGTTGCGTTACCTCGATTTGCGAGCAAGCCAACTAACAGTGTTGCCCGCTAGCATTCGTGACTTGCCCAATCTGGAAAAACTTGATTTACGCTGGATACGCAGACTCACATTGCCAGCATGGATAGACGAGTTGCAGGCGCGGGGATGTTTGGTATATATGCCATTATTATGATGTTGTGTCGGGTTCAAGAATGGGCAAATTGCTACAATCACCAACCCATCGAATATCCTCATCGCGGTCAGATACCCACCCCAATATGGGTGTGCTGTCGGCATATTTTTTCCAACTGACACGATACCATGTGCCACACGTTTGTTTATCAGTATCGCAGGTTGATTGTGGAGTCATCATTCTGCCCTGAACAGCGACATAAGTTAGAGGGCAATCGTCGCATTGGGTCGGGAAGGATAGTCCGCCGATTGGATTATGTAGGTCGAAGTGTGGTGTTTCAAAAATTTGAATCATATCATGGGTACTGTACCCGCCGAGATGAATTTCACAGTGTCCATCAGATACGGTTACGTCTGCCTCTATAACAGTGGTATCAGCTGATTCCACCAGTTGGCTACATCCCATCATCATCATTGCCAATAATCCGAGCAAGATAGTCCATTGCATACGCCAAGTCATCCGACATCCTATCAACTTATTTTATGGTGTCGTTCATACAGACAAGGGAAGATAAGTAATCGTTCCATTTCAATGAGAGGTTAAATCAGTAATGATATTTTAAGATAATGCTTTGAGGGTAGCTAAGGCAAAATCAACAGCATCATCAAGGAACATCTGATAACCGTTGTCGTAGCGTTGTTGAATATGTGATGAAGCAACCTGTTCTGCCTCAAGTTGATTAATGTATGGATTAACGAGTTGAAGCTGGTCGGGATAGATGTCTTGCCCCGTCAAAAATTTTTGATTGCTCGCCGCGCCCCATAATTGTGTAGCAGATTCGATGTCGTCAAACTCGATGAATACGATAATACACATCCACAAAGCATCGTGTAGTTGATATGTGAAGTTCAATTGTTGACTTAATGACAGCCCCGCATAGAAATATTCCCGCGCGGAAGCAATTTGTTGCTGTCGTAAGGCAATCTCACCAAGGCAAATTTGTACGATGGCTTCGCGTCGTCTCTCGCCGATTCGTTGTGTCATTGTCAGACATTGCCGGAATTTTTCAATTGCCTCGTCATATGCTCCACGCGCCATCAGGTAGAGTGCATAAGAGTTTAGCTTAAATGTTATGCCGATTTCATCTTCTGCACGATGGAGTAGAGCAAGCGTTTCTTCAAATAGTGTAAGTCGAGCATCATCTGCAAGTTCTGTACCAACTTTTGTCAAGGTCAGTGTCCACCCCATGCCGCCAACATCTCCGAGTGACTCATATAAAGAATAGCTTCTGAGACCATAGTCACGGGCTAAGTCAATCTCTTGCCGATAATACGCGGTATAGGATGCTGTGAGGTAGAATTTTGCTAGTAATCCTGCGGGAATCGTATCAATCAGGTGAAGTCCGGCTTGTACCCAATACCAACCATCCCGATGTTTACCCTGATACCACCAATAATCACGTAAATGAGTAACCATTTGTATAGCAATAATTGCTTCTTTGTTATCAATTGCCCACCGCAAAGCCTGTTTAATATTGCTGTACTCTATATCCAATTTGGTAAACCAATATTCTTGGTGGGTTCGGCGCAAATGTGTCGCAGCATGTTCGACAAATCCCGCGTAATACTGGGCATGTTGCTGGCTCAAAGCGTGTATTGCACCAGCAGCTTCAAGTTTACTGTAAGCATACGCTTGTAAAGTTTCCAGCATACTAAATCTGGGTTCATCTAAACTGTCATCAGTTTGGCGAACCATGCTTTTTTCCAAAAGTCTGGCTAAATCTTCCAGAACATCGCCTGTACTTTTGCAGATAGCTTGGATTGCCTCCAACGATGCCCCACCTCGAAAGATACTCAGTTGGGCAAACAAAGCTTTTTCACTATCCGATAGTAGTTGATAGCTCCAATCAATCGTATTGGTGATAGTGCGATGGCGGTCGGGAATATCGCGCCTACGACTGGCTGGGAGTGTCATCTGATTGTCCAGATTTTGGCGTAATTGTGATGGAGAGAAAAAGCGTATATGGGTCGCCAACAACTCTATCGCAAGCGGTAACCCATCAACACGCTTGCATATCCACTGAATGTTCTCTTGATTATCTGCTGTGAGCGTAAAGCTACTTTTTAATTGTTGAGCACGCTGGACAAACAAATCAACCGCTTCGGGGATGTCATCATTACCTGATATGTCGAGCATCAACGGGGGGATATCATAGACTTGCTCACCATGCAGGTTTAGCACTTCTCGGCTGGTAACAAGCATTTTGGGTGTGTTGGTCGTTGTTAGTATTTCATGCAAATACATCACACCATCCATCACATGTTCCATATTATCAACAAACAAGAGTACCTGTTTGGATGAGATGGATTGGGCAAGATGGTCAATCACATTGTGTTCACGCGGTGGAATGCGCAGTGCATCGGCGATAAGTTCAGGTATATCTTTGGGGTCGTTAATTGTTGTGAGGTCAATAAAGATGATGCCATCAGGGAATAAGGGTTTAACGTGCTTCGTGACCTCGATTGCAAGACGGGTTTTGCCTGTCCCCCCTGTGCCGACCAATGTAATAAGGCGATTGGTTTTTAGTAATTCTTGAATATATGTCAGGTGCTCAGCACGACCGACAAACGACGACAACTGATGCGGTGGTTGATTGAACTGTGCCGTTGATGATTGCGTCTCCGTACTATCTTGTGTTTCCAAAAGACCTAGTTCTATCGCTTTGGTGGCAGCTTCTTTGCGGTTGGACACATGGAGCTTTTCATAGATATGTCGAGCATACCAGCGGACAGTCTCATAGCCGATGCCGAGTGTGTCTGCGATTTCTTGATTCGACTGGCGTTCTGCCATCAAAGCTAATACTTCAAGTTCGCGGTCTTTGAGTCGTGGACGCATGTTTCCCCAAGTTGATATATTAATTGTCATTACATCAAAATGTGTCCACTCACGATGAGTGGTGACGGTGTATATCAGAAATTGTAACATAAAATTGTGTCAATCATTGAGATTATCTGGGAACATCATGCAACGACAATACCGAACACGCAAAAGGATTCGTCGAAAATCAAAATCCGCTGATGAACTGTTGTCGGCAACGCATACAACCAACGCTGATAATATCTTGCATCTGCAACGAATATTGGGGAATCAAGCAGTCTTGCAAATGATGGGGGAGCAGGAAACAGAAAAACCCTCCTCTAACAATCACGCAAGCTTTGGTGATGCTTTCAAAATCCAATCGCCCTCACCAGCAAAAATATCAGAACCCAATTCACAGCCACTAATTAATGTCGGTTCATTCACAATTCAGCGGATGCCACAGGTTGCAGAGGCAGAAGCTATGTTGCCGAACAGCGATGCGAAGGATATGAAACGGCGCAGGGGACTGATCATCAACATGATTCGCAAAGTGCATCAAAAGGTGCAAGACTATCCTCAGGGATTTCCAGATTCAGCTGATGCAATACGCAATGGACTCGCGGATCAATACTTAAATGATCAAGCTAATGACCTAAAGGTTTTGTCAAAGGGCATTCATGGTGCGCTTGCTAAGATGAAAGAGTATTTTCAACAGCGACAAGCAAGCAAAACCTTTGGTAAAGACAAACATGCCACACGTGTCCGCCAAATAAATAGGTTTGCTCGACAAGTTGAGAAGGCAAATAGCATCAAACAGGTGTTATATGAGGTCCATCATGCGACTGTCAATGCAGTTATGTCCGGTGCTGACGACCTTGATTATTTGACTGCTGATGATATTGTCGGAGATGTGAATGATAATGCGGCACAGGGTGGTGTTCATACATTGGGTAAAGGACAGATGCAAACCAGTCAGGGTATTAAGACAGGTTACATGAAATCGGATGAAGCTAGCCCAGATGATGCTGGTAACGCCATACATATTGAAGGTTATTCTGGTAATCAGGGGCTACGGGCTGTCGCAACATATGACATTAGCGAATTATTAGGTATGGGCATTATTCCGTATACCGCGCTGACAAAAGGACAAGATGAGAAAGGCAATGTAACAACAGGGCAGTTTATGGAAGAGGCAGAAGGGTTTACTGGGCGTGGCAAAATTCTATCAGACGAAATTCCTACTCAGGAAGCTGAAAAGGTTCGTGCGTTATTAGAAGAATTAAAGAATCCTGATATAACATCTCGGCGCAAAGGCGACATTGATAACGAAATGGCGGATATACTAGGGAATTATGGCGCAGCTATGGGTACCAAAGAAGTTGATGGAAAGATGTATCAACTGGATATGGCAATAGCTGATATTGACTGGATGACACCTGTTATCCAAAAAGACCTTAGCACATTACAATTATTCGATATGATTGTGGCACATGCGGATCGACATCCTGAAAACTATGTAATTGAGACAGATAAAAGTGGCACAATGACAGGCGTTAAAGGGATTGACAACGATTCTGTATGGGGTAAACGCGCCGATGCTGATTTCATGCAGGATGAAGGTGATTTTGGTTGGAAGGCAAAAACCAAGACACCGGGGTTGCCACCTGTGATTGATGCCGAAGTCGCACTACGAGTTGTTCAGACACCATGGCAGTCTGTTGAAGCTGTGCTAGTGAAATACGCAATGAATGGTGAAGAGATTGATGCCGCTCATAGTCGATGGGACTATATTCAGGGTAAGGTGAAGGAAATGATTCTCGCTGGCAATCTCGCAACGATGGATATGGCGGAGGTTGATCAGGGAATTTTGTATCTGCACTTGTATAGTGCCATTGGGGAGGTTGCTCCGCTGGATATTCTTGGGCGAGGGATGATGTCATGGGGTGAAGATACCGAAGAACTTATGAGTGGAGAGAATAGTTATGCTGGTCGAGAGATGAATGCAGAAAACAAGGTCAACCCTGAAGACTATGTGCATTGACCTCAACCAATCGCTGTCCACGTTCGACCACATCGCCTTGATTGACAAAGACTCCGTGTACTGTACCATCTGTTGGTGCAGTGACGCGGATTTCCATTTTCATCGCTTCCAGTATCACAAGCGTCTGTCCAGCAGTGACCTCATCACCTTCGCTGACAGAGACTTCGACCACTTGACCGGGCATCTGTGCGGTTAAATCGCCGGCAGAGCCACCGCCACCGCGTCGTTTTCTGCGGTCATCGACAACAGATAATGTGAACGGATTGCCGTCGGCATAGACGTACCGCATATCACCATCACTTGCGACATAAGCTAACACCCGTTGCTTGCCAATGCTCAGTAGCCATGCGCCGTCCGTTTGTTGCATTGCAGAAAATGTATAGTCACGGTCGCCGATGGTTGCCTTGAAGCGCGATTCATCCAGTTGTGTCAGGTCGATGCTGTGGGATGTTCCCTTGTGTTCATATTGGAATTGCATGGGGTCTCCTAGCGTATACGGAAGCTATCGGTCTTGTTCCACGGGCTGTAAGGGTCGGTATCGCTTGCGCCACCAGTGACTGTGATTGCCCCTTGTGACTGACCTTTCATGTCATGCAATGCTGATAAAATCAGCGCGATGTCGTCAAGGTCGGGTGTATCCGGCAAGAGGTCAGCGAGGTTGTCATCAACATAACGGGTATGGACTTTGCCCTCACGGAAGGTCGGATGGTCAACGATTGCCAGCAGAAAATCAAGATTGGTGGTTGTGCCAAGAATGACGGTTTGACGCAGGGCATTCAACATGCGTCGGATTGCCGAATCACGGTCGCGGTCATGCACGATGAGCTTGGCTATCATCGGGTCATAGTGAATCGTAATCTCATCACCACTCTGTATCCCTGAATCAACACGGATTCCGTTACCTGTTGGCGGGACGAAGGTTTGCACAGTACCTATCGCTGGCAGGAATTGATTGTGTGGGTCTTCGGCATATATCCGGCATTCCATGGCGTGTCCGCTTTGGGTCAAATCCGCCTGAGTGAAGGGCAACGCTTCACCATTGGCAACCTGAAATTGCAATGCGACGAGGTCAAGTCCGGTGACCATCTCGGTGACAGGATGTTCGACCTGTAAGCGGGTATTCATCTCCAAAAAGTAATATTCACCATCGTCAGTTGCGATAAATTCAACTGTTCCGGCATTGGTATAACCGACAGCTTGTGCAGCTGCAACCGCTGATGCTCCCATCCCTTGACGCATCTTGCCATCGACAATCGGCGACGGGGATTCCTCGATGATTTTCTGATGGCGACGTTGCGTGCTACATTCGCGCTCAAATAGATGAACGGTGTTGCCGTGTGTATCGGCGAGGACTTGAATCTCGATGTGTCGTCCATTTTCGATATACCGTTCAAGGAAGACACGCGGGTCATTGAAGGCTTGTTTGGCTTCGCGTTGCGCTGATTGAATATTATCGAGCAGGTCATCGGCAGATTGCACCACACGAATCCCCTTGCCACCACCGCCACCACTGGCTTTAACCATAATTGGATAACCGATACGCTCTGCTTCAGCTAGCCATTGGTCGTCAGTCGCATTGTCAGATTGAAAACCGGGCACAATCGGCACACCTGCGGATTCCATCAGAGCACGGGCAGTTGTCTTCACACCCATCTGACGAATCGCATCAGGGGGTGGACCAACCCACGTCAGCCCCTTATCAGTGACTACCTCTGCAAATTCTGCCGACTCCGACAAAAAGCCATACCCCGGATGCACACAATCACAGTTGTTTTCCTGTGCGACATCCAATAGGGTTTCAATATTAAGGTAGCTGGCAGTTGGGGCGGGGTCACCAATCCATACAGCCGTATCAGCCAGTTGCGTGTGGCGGGTGTTGGCATCAACAGACGAATACACAGCAACCGTCTCGATACCCAATTCACGACAGGCACGAATTATCCGCACTGCAATTTCGCCACGATTAGCAACCAAGCATTTTTTGAGCATTAGGGCATATCCCCATCTTGAATTTTGCCTCGTACCATCTCAAAAGCGTGTTCAAGATTATTTGTGACCACCCACGAATACATAGCAGGTTTGTTGCCAACCGTCTCGCGCTGATGAAAATCAACCAGCCCCGATGAGCCAACCATGACAATACTTCGGGATGGGGCCGTCATGCTCCCGCTATTCTTTTTTAGTATATCCTGTATCGTCTGATACAAGGTTTGGTAGCTTGTTTTATGTCCCGATAAATCGAGAATCACATACGCATAATCACCAATTTCTCGCAGTAGGTGGGCAATCTTTTTCCCTTCGGTGATTGCCTCGTCTATCGTGCTATCTGGGCGACGATATGTTATGAGAATAATTGGCTCATCAGTCATTTGTCTGACTGTGAACGCCATGTCTACTTTCCTTACTATGACCTAACATTGATAACTGTGCTAATGACACATTCTCATTATAGTTTGAATCAGCATTTTCTCAATATATTGTCTTATGTTGTTTGTGAATCGAGCAGTTGATAGAGCAATTGTTGCAGGGTTTTCATACCATCCACGCCTAGAATGTTAGCATATTCGGCTTCGATAGTTTTCTTGACTTCATAGGCATCTTGCAAAAACTGTAAGCCAAGCTCGGTAAATTGAATAAGCACAGCCCGTTTATCATCAGGGTCAGGTTCTCGGCGGACATATCCGCGTGTTTCTAAGTCCTTGACTAGTTGCCCCATTGCTTGTTTGGTCATGCCTGCACGGTCAGCTAACGTAACAATGCGTGTGCCTTCAATATCGAGGTTACTAATAAGAGCAGTATGATACATCGTCAGCCCATCGTGACCATGTGCCAAAATTTTCTCCATTGCGACTTCGCTATACATGCGGGATGCGCGCTGAAATAAACGCCCAATATTCTTCTGACGTAATGCTAGCAAGTTGTCTTGTTTTTTATCATCCATGATGAATTTCTTGACAAATTAGACAGGTTACTTTACTATTTTATTTAGACAAGTTACTTTACTATATCATATTGTCAACAGGAAAGGCAGAGCAACATGATTGTGATTCGTGTAAAAGTGAAAGTCACATCCGAAAATAAGTCGGAGTTTGTGCGTATTATGACAGATTCTATTAATGTCTCGCGCGAGTTTGATGGCTGTCAATTTTTCGGGCTATATGAAGATGTCACCGATGAAAACACACTAATACTCTATGAAGAATGGGAAACACAGTCAGATTTCGATGCCTATAAAGCATCCGAACACTTTACCGAAAGCGGTAAACAACTGTTCCCACTGATGGATGGCGCACCGGAAAATGCTTATTTTATGGCTGAGCCAATCACATAAGTTTATTTAAGCTTCCACGGCAACCCCGCGACCAATAGCAAAACCTCATCGGCATGACTTGCAATGCGCTGATTGGCACGTCCGAGCATATCACGGAAGAAGCGTCCCAAGCGTGTCGGTGGGACAACCCCCATGCCCACTTCGTTGCTGACAATGAGCCATGTCGCATCCGATTGATTGTAGACATCAAGTAAGGCATCTATCTGTCCCAATGTGATGTTATTCGCTTCGGTCTGTGTCACTGTTTCGGGTAAATCTAATAGGATGTTACTGGTCAAAAACGTAATGCAATCCAGCAAAACTGTGTCGTAGTCACCTTGAAAATCTGCGATTGCCTGTGACGTTTGACGTGGAGCTTCAAGGGTGTGCCAATGGTCGGGACGGTCGGCTTGATGTTGTTTCACACGGTCACGCATATCATCGTCAAATGCTTGGGCAGTCGCAACATATAAGACTTGCTTGCCGTGTTCCTGTGCCCATTGTTCGGCAGTATAACTTTTGCCACTGCGCGCCCCACCGAGTAAGAAAATCAGTCGCTTACCCATAACTTGCCCCAATCACCAACAGACACAACACTTCAGTTAGTTCACAGATTGCGCCATAGACATCCCCCGTGATACCCCCACCGAGTCGCTGGCTTGCCCACTTACCAAATAACCACACAAAACAAAACACCGTAATCATCAGCAGTGCAGTGTCATAATGGACACAAACAATAAATGCTGTGAGGGTTGCCACGAGTATCTGCGACGTGCCAAGTCCATCACGGAAGAATCCACCTAGTCCAGACTTACGCGCATAGGGGAAGCTATACACAGCCATCACCATCGCCCAACGTCCCAACACAGGCGGGATAATCAATAATGCAAGCGTGATGTTGCCAATTGCCAACCACTTGACCAGCAATAATAGGATTAACCCGACCACCGCCCATGAGCCAGTGCGCGGGTCTTTCATGATTTCTAATCGGCGTTCCGGTTCGACTGTCGCTAACAGTCCATCACAACTATCACTAAAACCGTCGAGATGTAGCCCACCTGTAATCACAACCCACACCAGCAAAATCATTGCTGAGGTCAGTCCGCTATCGAATGGGGACATCTGTGCGACTAGTGTCAACAGTCCGCCAATCAGTAGCCCAACTAGTGGATACCATGCAAACGACCAGCCTGCCTTGCGTCCATTGGGGAAGCCAAGCGGGATAATCGTCAGGAAGGAAATCGCTGAGCGTAAATCATCCCACATCAAGTGTGCCCATTTCGTTGAGCGTTCGCATCGCAGATTCAATCAACGGGAATGCCAATAGCGCGCCCGTGCCCTCACCCAAGCGCAAGTCGAGATTAAGTAAGGGGTCAAGTCCGAGAAATTGTAAGGCAATCCGATGTCCAACTTCCGCGCTTTGATGTCCAGCAATGCAATAATTCACCACATCAGGGTTGATTTGATGGGCAATGAGTGCGCCTGCGGTACAGATTAAGCCGTCCAACACCACCGGAATACGTTGACTGGTTGCCTGTAGAATCGCGCCTGCAATCGCGCCGATTTCGTACCCACCAATTTTCATCAGCGGATTTTCGTCTGCCGGACTGTGCAAAGCCAATGCCTGCTTGATGAGGTCAACTTTGCGGATGTAGGTATCATCATCAATGCCCGACCCATGCCCTGTAACTGTCTCAACGCCCATGCCTGTCAGTGCAGCGATAATCGCGCTAGCTGAGGAGGTGTTACCAATACCCATCTCACCGAGGAATACAATTTCAAGTCCGCGCTTTTGTTCATCGCGCACCACATCCATCCCCACTTGCATAGCGCGTTCGGCTTGTTCAGCAGACATAGCTGTCGTCTGCGTGAAGTCATTTGTGCCGTTTGCAATCTTCTTCTGGACAAAGGTCGGCTTATGGGTCTCAACGCCAATCGGTGGCATCAGACTGCGTGGACGGGGTTTGAATTTGTGGTCTACTCCGACATCAACCACAATCACCCGTGCGCCCATCTGTCGGCTGAGGCTATTGACAGCAGCAGACCCACTTAAAAATTGCTTGACCATATACGCCGTTACACTAGACGGCACAGTGCTAACGTTATGTGTCATTACGCCATGGTCGCCTGCAAATACCAGTGTTGCGCGATTGACTGGAAAATAGGTGGTTTTACCTGTCATGCCTGCTAGCCGAATTGACAGCGTTTCTAGCCTACCGAGTGCACCTTTTGGCTTGACTAATGTGGCTTGTTTGTCCCGCGCTTGTTGCATGGCGGTCTCATCTAATGGTGGAATGGTGGGGATGATATTCAAGATGATGTCTTTCCGTCTATTTAATAGATTTTGACTTATTAGAAACAAGCAATCTAAGTGAAGCTACTTGTTCATGTTAGTGTAGGTCACAACATCTATTGGTTCTGAACCTAGTCTAAACTTTTCAAAGTAATTTTCTAGCTTATCTTCAGGAAATGGACTGCTAGTCGTATTTATAACAATAAATTGTCGATTATCAGGTGAAATTACATTGGTGATTATTTGTTCTCCAACTGTAGAATTCTGTGAAGTTGTAAAACGGATGAGATAATCCAAAAATCTTATACCATGAATTAATCCATAGTCACCAATCCAAGCTTTCATACCAACTTCTCGTTCTAAGTCAGTTACAAATTTGAATAGTAAATTTGCATACTGTGGAACACCATTATAGACTGCAAACCAGTCGCTATGGTCGTTTTCGTGATAGTCTGGTTTAGCATGCGCTGGATCTTGATCAGCCTGTAAACCCCAGAATAGATGGTATATGTGTGCTTTACCATCAGTATCATAACCTGCAACATGAAAACCGATTTCTCCATACCCACCTTTATGTGGAGCTAAATCATTTCTAAGTAAGTCAGATACCCACAATTTCAAGTTTGTGACATCACCTGAAAAATTAGGAATAGATTTAAACTTAGAATCTACCAGTGTTAGTAACTTTGTCAAATCTCCCCAAAAAGCGAAACAACCAACACCGCCAATTGGATATAACTTTTGCTTAGGATAGAAATCTGTTCGATACGTGATTTCCCCTCTATATTCACTTTTTATCTCTTCTGTTATTCGACTATCTGCCGACATGATAATGGCATCTGTATGCTTAATTGTGATAATCAATGTCATTTGCCTTTCCCCTTCGCGTCTTCGTGGTTATAAGTTATCGTCTAACCCATCCGCCTCATCATAGAGTGCCTGTACCCGCGCATCAATCTCCAAATCTGCCTCGCCAAATTCATCGACATCACCGAATAATTCCAGTTGCATGGCATAGATACGTAGGATAGACGGAGTCCGTTCTATGTCCAGTAGTTTCTCAATCACCAGTTGGCGGTCACCTGCCAACAGATAATATCCCGAATCGAGTTTAATCACCTGCTTGAGCAACTTAGCATCATCGCAGGCAGTCACCAAATCACGGAAGCGTAGCAACATCTGCGGATATTGTTTAAACCTGTCCTGTGTGGTTGGCTTTTTGCGGATGGCAATCAGGTCAGTTGTCAGGTCAAGTAAGTCGCTCATGGTCGCTCCAGTTGGTAAATGTTAACGGCAGAATCACTCTCTAGCAAAGTAACAGGTAAGCTCGCTTCTAGTTGATCGGCAGATTCCCAGCTCCGTTGTGATAGGCTGTTGAAGAAGATAATCTGTATCGGCTCATCCGGTAGCGTTGTCAGCCATGCGTCAAAGTTATTGGTATCAGCATAAGGCAATAAGTCGGCGGGTTGGTCGGTCAAGTAATGGAACAAAAAGTTATTGGTAGTATATAGGCTTGCTGATGGTTGGTTATCACGCAACGCCTGAATCAATACCGATTTCTGAAACAACGCACCACTATACTGCTGTCCATTTCGGAGCAAGACATTTGCCCAATTCAAGCTGAGCAAGGCGTTTAAGCACAGCAACACAATAATCGTTAATCGCCAGATGAGTTGTTGACCTCTGCCAAAGCGATGCCAGTTGAGAGCTATCCAACGTCCGATGCCAATAATCAGCCCCACCCATGCCGGAAGCAAAATCCGATAGTTAAATGGAATACGCGGGTCAAGCAATGTGAATGACACGATGATAAACAGCACATAAATCAGCACCCACCAGCGCATCATGATAGCAATCGTGTCTGCCTGATTGTTTGTATTGCGATGTTGTATCACCATCCAGCCTATCAACAACACAAATATGCCAATCACAATCAGATTGACTGTAAGTTCAGGAATAGGTAATAACCAACTGCCGATGGTACGAACAGCTGTATCGAGCTGAGGTAGACCGACCAATGTAAAGCCGACATCACGATTGGCGACATCACCCCGCACAGATACATTTCGCAGTAACCACATCAATAGCGGTGTGCCGGATACAATCCCCAACGTTAAGATAGCGGTCACACGATTACGCCAAGATTGATTCTGTACTGTGAGAAGTATCATGAAAGCAGTTGCCACCAGCGCAACACCAGCATATCGCGTCAGAATGGCACAGGCGAATAGAACACCTGCAAGTATTAAATCACGCCACTGCCATGTCTTCCGATAGCTGATAATGAACCACAAACCACTAAACCCCAACACAAGAAATAACGGCTCTGACCATGATGTGCCGAACACCTGAAAGATAAACAGATTGAGCATCAACAGGCTAGCACTTGCCCATGCAATCGTGTGTGCTTGATTGTCTCGTTTGACCCAAGCATACACAATCAGCCACAAGATGCCCCACAATGCCGTATTGAGGAGGCGCGCACTATCCGCCACAGTGCCAATGACCTGTGATAATATCCCCAACACAATCGGATAAAATGGGGGGAAATTCGTCATTGGATAGCGTTCACCTGTACTGAAATCAAAGCGAGAGATGCCATAGCCAGCAAACAGATTTTCAGCGACATCTTCATAGATAATCGAGTCAGGGTCGTAGCCGATGCCCCACTGCGATGAAGCAAGCCACAGGCAGAGTAAGCCCAATGATAGAAAGAGGATATTTGTGATTAGGCGCATGGTTGAATATCACAGTATATAGCGTATCAGGTTAGTCAAATTATATCAAACCATATTACTATGAAACTGCTAGATGAACCATGAACTTTGTAATTCATATACACTTGGAATTTTGACAATTTATTGACAATTTGACCTATTGACCTTCACCCTGCATCAAGGTTTACAGTTTTTGTGTCAGACATTAACAACCTATTCGAGATTACAGGAGACATAAAATGACAGATAATACAAATGATTCCGGCACATTCCTCATTACTTTGGCAAGACCTAATCCAGAAAATGCTGATGCACTTGCACAATATTCAGAAGAAGCTCCTTCATTGGGGATGCAATATGGTATGCAACTGATTGCACAATTTAAAGTCGTTGATCAAATCTTTGGAGAACATCATGCTGCGATTGTAAGTGTCGTTCAATTCCCTGATGCAAATGCGATTACAGGCATGTTTGAATCGGAAGCTTATCAACCATTGATTGCACTACGCGAACAAGCATTTACATCAATCCATTATTATATTTCAACACCAGACCAATCATTGACTATTGATAATACGGAAGACAAGACCTATCTACTGGTCACAGCAACTCCAGCTGATAAAGCATCACTCGGAGAGTATCAGCAACATATGCGTCCGATGGCAGCATCATATGGTGCTCAACCTATTATAAATATCCCAATCGCTTCAACTTATCTGGGTGAACATCCATCAGCATTACTGAGTATCACCGAATTCCCAGAGCCGGACTCAATCCGTAACTTCTTTGGTGCAGACGAATATCAACCATTCCTACCACTACGGGAGAAGGCACTTTCCCATCTCAATCTCTATATTGCCCAATAAATATGACATGTAAAGAGGCACGAATATATGAAGTGCCCTCTTTTACTTTACACTCTTCATCAAATTACTATTTTGATCAGATTGGGCTATCTCTTTCTTATGCAGTGATGGTGTTATAACAAGCGGGGTAATGTAGTATCTTGACCTTGCAAAAATTCAAGTGCATCATCCATTGCTTTGAATGTTCTATACCGAACACCATACATACTACTACCCGCTTGTGCCAAAAATGCAACCATCGGGTTTTGCATGACGGTAATCACCCAACCACACTGTTCATTTGTAAAAAGTGGTTGTACGGCTTTACGGATAGCATTGAGGTTAGTTGGATACGATTCCAAATCTTGGAAGTCCCATAAGGTATGCACCAATGGTAAATCTGATTGATTGACTAGCGCATTAACCTCAAGGATATGGTCAGCAAGACTGTCTGCATCCCATATGTGGACTTTGCTTAGAATAACATGTTTCTCTATCAGCCATTCAATTGTGTTTTCTTGCATCTTGAATTCTTTCGTGTCTCCATAATTAATCAAAGTGTAATCCAGGCCATAGATTTGGTCGAGTGTATAGAAATTGATAACTGTTTGAGAAGATTGTCGTTTAAATAAAGTTTTTAACGATAAGCATATGGCGTAATAAAAACATGTTCCTTTTTACGTAAGAACTTTATTTAAATTTCTAGCAATAACATTATATCTTTGCTAAATCTGTTGACTGATTCTACAGATTATGATAAATTGTCGTTGTCAATTTAGCACTCCGCACAACAGAGTGCTAAAAAATTTGTACATTGATACCAATTTTTAATCTATCAAACGTATCTTAGATATGAGGGATAAAGACAATGGCAGTTAACCTACGCCCACTACACGACCGTGTGTTAGTCGAACCCGTAGAATCCGAAGAAACTTTTGCAGGTGGTGCATTTGTATTGCCAGAAACCGCAAAAGAAAAACCACAACAAGGCATCGTTCGTGCCGCAGGTCCTGGTAAATTTGATGAAGATGGCGAAAACCGCATCCCAATGGATGTATCCGAAGGTGACCGCGTTCTCTTCGCAAAATATGCTGGTACTGAAGTTAAGCTTGATGGCAAGAAGATGCTCATCATGAAGGAAACCGACATCCTCGGCATTGTAGACGCTGACGAAGACTAAGTCACGCTCCGCCTACAATCAGAGGATTTTTTGCTTCATATACCTTAGAACACACGATATAGAAACAACATCTGGAGGAAACAATGGCAAAGCAACTTGTATTTAAAGAAGATGCACGCCGCAAACTGCAAGCTGGTGTAGACAAAGTCGCCAATGCAGTGAGCACAACACTTGGTCCTAAGGGACGCAACGTCGCACTCGACAAAAAATTCGGCGCACCTACCGTCACCCATGATGGTGTAACCGTCGCAAAAGAAATCGAACTCGAAGACCCATATGAAAACATGGGCGCACAACTGCTCAAAGAAGCAGCTACCAAAACCAACGACATCGCTGGTGATGGGACAACAACCGCAACCGTTTTGGCACAGGCTATCGTTAGCGAAGGTCTGAAGAACGTTGCTGCAGGCGCAAACCCAATGCTCCTGAAAAAAGGCATCATTCACGCTGCTAACCTTGTTGCACAAAACATCCTTGAACAAGCAACCCCAATCGAAACCAAAGAAGAAATCGCTAACGTTGCTAGCGTTTCCGCACAAGACGCTGAAATCGGTAACTTGATTGCAGAAGTCATGGACAAAGTTGGTAAAGATGGTGTTGTCACTGTTGAAGAAAGCCGTGGTCTGGAATTTGAAACCGAATACGTAGAAGGTATGCAATTCGACCGTGGTTACATCAGCCCATACTTCGTGACTGATAGCGAAGGCATGGAAGCTGTTGTCGAAGAACCTTACATCCTGATTCACGACAAAAAAGTAAGCTCCGCACAGGACATCATCCCAATCCTTGAAAAACTGCACCAACTCGGCAAACGTGAACTCGTCATCATCGCAGAAGATGTAGACGGCGAAGCATTGGCAACAATGGTTGTCAACAAATTGCGTGGTGCAATCAACGTCCTCGCTGTGAAAGCTCCCGGCTTCGGCGACCGTCGTAAAGCTATGCTCCGCGACATCGCTGTTCTAACTGGTGGTACTGTCATCAGCGAAGAAACCGGACGCAAACTCGACAGCGTAACTGTACAAGACCTCGGTCGTGCAGCTAAAGTTGTCAGCAGTAAAGACAATACCGTTGTTGTTGACGGTGCAGGTGAAGAAGATGCAATCACAGGTCGCATCGACGAAATCCGCCGTGAAATCGACAACAGCACAAGCGACTATGACCGCGAAAAACTGCAAGAACGCCTTGCAAAACTCAGTGGTGGTGTCGCAGTGATTCGTGTCGGTGCTGCAACCGAAACTGAACTGAAAGAAAAGAAACACCGCGTAGAAGATGCCCTCAGCGCAACCCGTGCAGCGGTTGAAGAAGGTATCGTCCCAGGTGGTGGTGTTGCATTGGTTAACGCTGTTGCAGCACTGGCTGATGCTAGCCTACCAATCCCTGATGAAAACACAGGTATCCAGATTATGCGTCGTGCGTTGGAAGTCCCAATGCGTAAAATCGCTGCAAACGCTGGTGAAGATGGCGCAGTCATCATCCAGAACGTACGCCGTGCTCAAGACGAACAAGGCAACCACCGCGTTGGCTTCAACGTTATGACAGGTGAATATGGCGACATGATTGAAGCTGGTATCCCTGACCCTGCAAAGGTGACTCGTGGCGCAGTTGAAAATTCCGCATCTATCGCGGCAATGATTCTGACCACCGAAGCACTCATCACCGATGTGCCAGAAGAATCCGCACCTCCTATGCCAGACATGGGTGGTATGGGCGGTATGGGTGGCATGATGTAATCTGGCGTTTCGCCAACACATCAACCCAAACAAGCACTTTCAAAGGGGACTGTCACACGGCAGTCTCCTTTTTGGTTTCGTAGAGTAGGCGTAGGGCATTTGAAAGTTTAAAGTGATTATACTTTAGGCATTGGTTGTGGAAGGAAAAGCTATGAAAGAAAAGAAAAAACGATCCAATCATCTAATAAGAATACGTAAATTATTGTTGGTCATATCAATTTTGATGCTTGTTTTGGCGGGCATCGTATATGTCACTAATCAACCGCCCCAACTCTATATCAACCCCAATGGGGATGATTTACTGTTTTACACTGCTAAATCCAATATGCTGACGATGTACAATCCACGTACTAATGAAAAGCAAGCCCTCATGCCACGACCCGATACTTGGCAAGTTAGCTTTGATGGGCAAATTGCCTTCCAAGGTGCGGATAAGACAAATATTACTGTAGCAGATGTAGAATCTGTTGGACAAAAGCAAGCAATTATAGCATCATCTTATGATGAAATTAGGATAATATCATGGAGTCCTGAAGGTCACTATCTTCTTTATGGAAGTGGAGAAGATAGATTTAGTTTTAATCGTATCTATGTCTGGGATGGCGAGGAATCTTTTGATCTTACGCCTAGAGAATTTATCTCCTCGGAAGATAACTCTGAAAACAGTTATTTGGACGCTGTTATATGGAGTGACAAAGAACAACTTGCATTTGTATATACAAAAACAGTAGGTGATTATAAATTGCATCGGATTTATATATGGGACGGTGAACAAACAATTGATATTACGCCTGAAGCATTACAAGCCCCTATAAATACAAATGGAACAGGTCGTTATGAGCGAGGGATTTCTACTTATATTGGTAATATCCAATGGAGTAGTAAGCAACACATCGCATTTGAACTTTCCTACACAGATGATGAAGGCGTTAACGAATCGCAACACAGTGCATTTGTTTGGGATGGGCAAACTGTTCATACACTTGGTGATGTGAATAATCAAGGATGGAGTGCAGAGGGGCAACTTATGGTTTCATATGGTTATAATAATTTACCTTGGGACAGAGCAATTCCAAAAAACAATCAGTCTCATTTTGTGAAGCGGTGGGATGGTGAGACTTATGAAAATGGTCAGCCTCATTTGGAAATTATTCCTGAATTAGATATTGATGACACCACATATTATGCTTTCAAATGGGCATATGGTAACACCATACTCTATTTGAGTGATAAACAAGAAAACTCTTCCCAACGACACCAATATTTATGGGATGGCGAAAATTTGCGCTATTTCGATTGGCGGGATGATAATTTGTTTGGTAAATATTGGCATTTTAATGAACGGGGTGAAGGACTAGGTATTGAGTCACTCGACCCGACTCGTGGCGATATTACCAGATTCACTACGACTTATCTTTATCTGCATGACCCAAATAATAATCCTATTACTACAATTAATGGATATCGTGTTGCTTGGAGTAAGGATGGATATATCTCTTTCTGCCCCCCATCAGATCTAATATCAATTTATAACGGTTATGAAGTCATCGTACTTGAAGACTTTATTGGAGGTGACTCACAATGGCAATCTGGTGGTAGAATTTGGTGCTCAATAACTGGTTAATCGTAAAATTGTTAACACATCAACCCAAATTAGTACTTTCAAAGGGGACTGTCACACGGCAGTCTCCTTTTTAGTTTGAGTAACGGTGTCTAGGTCTGGTCTTCTACATCGCCTGTACCGTCTGCCTGATTCGACTTGACTTCGTCCTCTTTCGGAATCCGCAACATGCGTCGTTGGGTCATGGTCAGTGGTTGTTCAGGGCTGGTGACACCCGGCATATTCTCGATATAAACCGACTGGCTTGGGAAGGCAAAACCGAGCCCAAGATTTTCGACGATTTCCATAATCTCCAGATACAGCTGTTCCTTCCGTGCCGTGAACTCACCCCAATCGGGCAACAATACCTGACATATCACCAACACATCCAGCGAACTCGCACCGAACTCGACAAAATGCACCACAACAGTTTCGGGGTCAACATCTTCGGCTTCTTTCAGCATCTCGCGCACATGATGCACAAAGGCTTTAATCTGTTGCGAAGTAGCATCATAGGTCAAGCCAATCGTAAAGTTAATCCGGCGTTTCTGTAAACGTGACCAATTCAGCACAACCGCATTACTCAGCAGGTTATTGGGGACAGTCACCAACGCTTGGTCTAGCTGACGCACACGGGTTGAGCGCATCCCAACTTGCTCGACAACACCACTCACATCAGGAGTCTTGATAAAGTCGCCAACTTCAAACGGGTTATCGGTCACAATCGCAGCAAAGCCAAACAAGTTCGCTACCGTATCCTGCGATGCCAGTGAGATACCAATCCCGACCACACCAAGTGATGCAATCAACGCTGCCACATCAAAGTTGAGTTCTTGCAAAATGAAAATTGCACCCAATGCCACAATCAGATATTTGACAACGGTATTCAAAAATGGCAAGAGTCGCTCAGGGATAGATAAGCCTGTCACGCGCTTAAACACATCAGGACGGAGCGACACAATCCCGAAGACCTTAATCAGTGCATAGAAGCCCGCCCCGATAATCAAGGTTCGTGCAATCGTTTCCGTGATTTGTTGCATTTCTGGACCGAAGTTAAACAGGTTCACTGTGATAATCAATGCCAGACCAACAACTGCAATCCGTATCGGCGGGAGAACCTCATCAATCAGGGTATCATCAATGGCGGTATTGGTACGGCGTGCCACCGAACGCATCGGACGCACAAGAATCAACGTCAAGACACGGCGCAACACCAGAATCATCACAATGGAAACAATGAGCAAGATAAGGTTGATGACAATATCCTGCATAAATGGGGGCAAATCATTCAAAAATGTGAGTTGTTCAATAATATTCATGTCTATAAACGCGCCTCTCAACATATAATAAATTCATCTATCAAACACACATATCACAACCACGAAATATCATCTAAGCCTCAGCTTTAAGCTGGTCAGCATCTCAGTAATTCAGCCGTTAGATTTGCTGACATGCTGATAACTTGTAAATACACACTTTGATGTATCAGGTCGGACGATAAATCTATGCGCCTGACTGTAATCTAAATCTTGTATATCTGATAATTACGCTGTTAATCATGCTCAACCATCCCATATTTTGCAAGGAACTTGTGCTACCTCTCATCATATACAAACAGAAAACGCCCACATGGGGCGCACTCTGATTGATATTTAATTGGATATGGATATGCGGTTAGAAGCCACCACTACTCATCATCGCCTGTGTTAACATGTTGCCAACCACAGCGGAGAACGCAAAGCTACAAGCACACGCCAGCGCAGACATCAGAACATAGGCAATAATAACACTGACACAACCTTTACCTGCCCCGAAGTCGTAGTTCTTACCAATCAAACGACCGAGCCAGAACAACCATACAATCGCACCGATAAAGTAAGCGAACGACAAAATGCTGAGCAATCCGTCAGCACCACCGCCACCACTCATTTCACCTGTGGCGAAGGCATCAGCAATACTCTGGAAGGCAAGGTATGCCATGAGGTAACCGACAATCGCAAACACCGCATAACTCGCCGTGAAGAAGTTCGTCAGCTTATGTATCAATCCCTTAAACGACCCATCACCACTTAATATCGAAGTCGCCGAAAAATGGATAAAGGCATACTGTATCAGCAACATCAAAATCGAGAAGAAGCTGATAATCACGGAATAGATAATCGACCCAATTAAGCCGACACCAATAAACATATTCATAAATAGGGCGATTTGTTCTTCCGCCTCAGCCGCTTCTGCAGCTGACAACTGTGACGAAAATTCTGGAGATGCCATCGCCGCATCCATGATACTAGAAATTAATTGGAACTGAATCAGTGTCCCGATAATCAGAATAGCAGCTATCACAATCCAGTAAATCAGCAAATCAATAATCACCGTTTCCGTGCTGACATCATCTTCGCGGTCACTATTTTTACGTTTGCGCTTGGCTTTGCCACCCTTAAATTCGACATCGCCCAGCAACATATCAGCAACGTGGTCATCTTTCACACCCAGAATCGTCGCCGCCATCTGCAAATAATATGTATCAAATTGTAGGTTCGGGTTGTTCATGAATGCCTTTTCGACATATTCTGTCGCTTTGACATCATCCCCTGCCACATGCAGGTTCATTGCCGAATCCATCAACCCCTTAGAGGATTCTTCCGCACGGGCTGATACATCATAGCGTTCCGGTTCGTCGTTGGGTTCTGGTTCATCTTCTTCAACACCCTCGCCACCGGTCCATTGTTCTTCGGTCATTTTCTTTTTGATATACAAGCCGGCTTTACGCGCCAATTCGCGCACTTCGGCATCGTCATCGGTTTTATACACAGCCGCCAGATATTGCACAGCTTCCTGTGATTTCATGCGAGCAAGTTGTTTTACCGCATCCGTCCGAACTTGCGGATTGGGGTCGTCAAGCATATCAATGAGTTGTTGATCAATCATAGACTATTAGCACCTGTCATTGCCGATATATCGACAGAGGTACATTCTCTCCTCTCAGCTTCAACAAAGTCCGGCTGATGTTACCCGCCGTTGTAACTATTATGGCGAATTGCACGGGTCTCGTCAATTACGCTGTTTACCAACCTGAAAACTGAAACAATGCCTTAACATATATCTTAAATTTTATCACACGTAAATGTATCCAACTAACCATGTTTATGTGTTTGTTCACAAGAAGATTATGCGCGATGTGATAGTCAGTTACATTGATACAAAACAGCTTAGAGTAAAATACAAATGCGAATCCAACATAAATCCGTTACAATGTATCCCTAACATCAAGTCTGTTAAACGATTAAGACCTGATAAATAATCTTATTATCTAACCTACCATGAGTAAAAATATGCTAGAAGCCTTACGAGATAATGACCCCAAAGTCCGCCTAAAAGCCATAATCAAAATAGGTGAAATCCGCGATAGCCGTGCGATTGACACACTAATCATTACCTTAGATGATGATGACCCATCCGTGCGTGAACGCTCAGCATGGTCGCTGGGACGCTTACAAGACCCGCGTGCAATTCTCCCACTGATAGAAGCCTTGAGCGACGAAGATTGGCGGGTGCGAAAATCGTCAGCGTGGTCACTCGGTATGATTGACACATCAGAAGCGGTTGAGAATCTGGGACATGTTATCCGCCATGATGATAATTGGCGGGTTCGGCGGGAATGTGCAACAGCACTGGGGCGGATTCGCAGTGATGATATGATTGAACCATTGGTTGATAGCCTTGATGACGAAGATTGGCGCGTGCGTGAAGCCGTTATGAAGACGTTGATGTCGATTGGTGGTCCGGCGGTGGATGCGCTTATTAGTGCGCTCAATGCTGAACAACCCAATATCCGTGACCGTGCGGCTGATGTACTGGGTGCAATAGGTGACTTGCGGGCAGTGTCTGCACTTCTGGAAACAATTAACACCAAAGACCTCGACAGTGCCAGCAGTGAAGTGATTGAAGCCCTCGGTCATATCGGTGATGCACGGGCAGTTGAAGTACTCATCAAGATGATGAAAAAAGGTGACGATAGTGTGCGCTATAACGTCGCGCGCGCCCTCGGTCATATCGGCGATAACCGTGCGGTCAAGATACTCGTCAAGACACTCAAAGATGAAGATGAATATGTGCGGTCACGGGCAGCCGAAGCTCTTGGTGAAATTGGTGACGAACGAGCAGTGCGCGGGTTGCTAAAAGCCCTTGATGATAGCGAAGGGTATGTGCGCCGGAGTGCCGTTGATGCCCTCGGTGAAATTGGTGATTCCCGTGCAATAAAGCCCCTGATAGAGATTATTCAAGAGGGGGATAACTTCGTCAGCTATCGTTCTGCCTTAGCATTGGGTCGGCTCGGTGAACCGGCTGTGCGCCCGTTGGTTAAGTTACTCAAAAAGCAATCTGAGGAAACCATTCATCATACCATTCGGGCATTAGGGTATCTGAAAGACAAACGCGCTGTCAATCATCTACTCCCCCTACTCACGCATCACGAGGTAATGATTCGCTCACAGACGGCGTGGTCAGTCGGCGAGATTAAGGATAAACGTGCTGTGCCGATGTTGATTGGCTTACTTGAAGATGAGATTCAGGATACGCAACGGGTCGCCTGTGAGGCATTGGAAAAAATCGCTACACCGGAAGCTATTGCAGCGGCTAATGCGTGGCGCAAGAAAAAGGATTAGTCACATGTCGGTTGATGGGTGGATAGTATATCACGATGAATCACACAATAAACATATACTAGCTGTTGCTATCAATATATTTACAAAGTATTGGGAAAACCCTGCAAACGAGCTTGGGCTTCAGCTTATTGTTGATTTAGCAAATCCATCCTATTTTACTACCCTCGAAAGTATCAGTAACCTAGTGAAACAGCTGGATATTCTCATAGATTATTGGACACAAAAAACTGATGAGGATAGATGGTTAATTACAGACCGTATGGAAAACACCCGTAGATTTTTACAGACAGTAGAAACCGAGTGGGGTGATATTGATTATGTTACCTTTGGCTAAATGCGACATCAAACATTGACATCAAGATAGACATCGCTCATCGGCAAATCATAGTTGAGGGCATGGAGTGGGATAGCCTGAGTGCGTTTATCGAACTGTTGCAACAACCACCCATTGGACTGCCGAGTATACAATTGTGCGAAGACCCGATGCTGGTCAATCACTACATAGGCTTGTACCGATTCCAGACTGCGGTACAGTTCGGCTTTTAATCCTTTATCGAAGGTCTCTGATGATTTTGAGGTGACTTCAATTACAACAGTCGGGTTCAGTAGCATGGTGTGATTGTCGTTCTCATATTTGGATTCGCCACAGGTTACGGTCACATCGGGATAAAAATAGGTGTCGTCATTTATCTTCACAAGCATTTGAACAGCGCGTACACGACAACCTGCCTCGCGTGTCGCTAATGATATTACAGCAGTTACGTTAGAAACGATGTCAGTGTGATTAGCTGTCGAACCGGGTTTCGCCAAAATCCTACCATAATGGAACTCATGGAGAATATCCGACACATCATCATAAGCCAGATAGTCTTCACTTGTCCATTTGCGGTCGATTGGATTGGTTGCCATCATACGTTCCTTATCAGTGTTCAATTGTATTATAGCAGAAGTGGATGTGTTGATTATTTTCATCATGACACCTACTTTCTACTTTTAACTTGAACCCGTCTACTCACCCTTCCTAAACGTTTGGGTAGTTGATTATTTAGATTTGTTTCGTTACCATGAGAAAGCATTGACAGCGTATTTTATATATATGTTGTTTCTAACAAAGTATTGATACTCCCATAAGCCATATATAAGAACTACTGGTATAATGGGATATACGTATGAATTGTCGAAAGTGTCCTTCGGGACTACTGTAGTTGGAGGTATATACCGTGCCGAATAAAATGGAACGCTTTACACAGCGGGCGCGGCGCGTACTGAGCTTGGCGCAAGAAGAGGCAGAACGCTTACAGCACCATCAAATTGGGACTGAGCATCTGCTCCTCGGATTAATGCGCGAAGAAGGTGGCGTAGCTGGTCGAGTTCTTCGTGATTTAGGATTAGATCTTCGCCGTGTAGAAGAATTGGTCACCCGTCTTTCAACCTCGGAAAATAAATCTACAAATTCTCAACTTGATTTATCACCTGGCACCAAGAAAGTGCTGGAACTCGCTGTCGATGAAGCCCGGCGCATGGGTCATCATTACATTGGCACCGAACACTTATTACTGGGGTTAGTCCGCCAACAGGAAGGCATTGCGCTTGATGTCCTGCGTCGTCTGGGTGTAAGTCCAGAAGAAGTACGCCGTCAAACCCGCAAAGTCCTACAAGAAAGTCCTGTTCAATCCGCACAACAAAAACAAGAACGTCCACAAAACAAGCCACGCCAAAGTGGTGATAAGACCCCACTCGTTGACCAACTGGCAACCGACCTGACTGCCCTCGCACAAGATGGCAAACTTGATCCGGTTGTAGGTCGTGAGATGGAAATTGAGCGTGTGATTCAAGTCCTGAGCCGTCGCCGTAAAAACAACCCTGCCCTCATCGGTGAACCAGGGGTTGGTAAGACTGCGATTGTCGAAGGCTTGGCGCAACGTATCATCGAAGGTGATACACCCAAACCCTTGCTGAACAAACGTGTACTCCAACTTGATGTTGGCTCACTCGTAGCAGGTACAATGTATCGTGGTCAATTTGAAGAACGCCTCAAGCGTGTTATCGAAGAATTGAAGTCCTCTGATACGATTCTGTTCATCGATGAAGTTCACATGCTTGTCGGTGCAGGCTCAGCAGGTAGTAGCGTTGATGCAGCTAATATTCTCAAGCCAGCTTTGGCGCGTGGTGAACTGCAATGTATCGGTGCAACCACACTTGATGAATACCGCAAACATATCGAAAATGATGCTGCTCTCGAACGTCGTTTCCAACAGATTCAAGTTGATGAACCGACTATAGAAGAAACCATCGAAATCTTGCAGGGTATCAAATACCCCTACCAAGACCATCACAATGTAGAAATTACAGACGAAGCGATTGAAACCGCTGCTCAACTGTCAGCGCGTTATATCCCTGACCGCTTCTTGCCGGACAAAGCCATCGACTTGATTGATGAAGCTGCTGCCCGCCTACGGATGTACAAAAGCCCTGAGGCTGCATCGGTTCGTCGTATCACGGATGAACTGGATGTGCTCCGTGATGAAATCGAACTGGCAACTGAGGACGACGACCAAGAAGAAATCGAAAGCCTCAAAGCACGGGTCGAATCACTGGAAGCATCCCTTGATGATGTCCGCGCTAACTGGAACGAAGAAACCGGACAACCGCGACTCGTCGGTGAAGACATCAGCGAAGTGGTTGCGATGTGGACAGGTATCCCTGTGACCCGCATTGCCAACGAAGAAAGCGAACGTCTAATGGAGATGGAAGACAAGCTCCACGAACGTATCGTCGGACAGCATGAAGCGATTGTCTCTATTAGTAAGGCAGTCCGTCGCGCCCGTGCTGGTCTCAAAGACCCACGTCGTCCGATTGGTTCATTCATGTTCCTCGGACCCACAGGTGTTGGTAAAACTGAATTGACAAAAGCCCTTGCCGAGTTCTTATTCGGTAGTGAAGATGCGCTGATTCAACTCGATATGAGTGAATTTATGGAACGTCACAGTGTGGCTCGCCTTGTCGGTGCGCCTCCGGGATATGTCGGTTACGAAGACGCTGGTCAATTGACCGAAGCTGTCCGTCGCCGTCCCTATAGCATCGTGGTCTTTGACGAAATCGAAAAAGCCCACCCCGAAGCCTTCAACATGCTGTTGCAGGTGATGGAAGAAGGTACGCTGACCGATGCGCGTGGTCGCCGTGTAGACTTCCGTAATGCGATGATTGTCATGACCAGCAATGTTGGTGCTGACTTGATTAAGCGCAACTCCGGTCTCGGCTTCAACACACCGCTGGATGATGGCAAACTGGATGATGAAGCATACGAAGATATGAGCAAGAACGTTACTGACCAATTGCGCCGTATGTTCCGCCCAGAATTTTTGAATCGTGTGGATGCCAGCATCATCTTCCGTGCATTGACCAAAGACGAAATCAAATCTATCGTTGACCTCGAACTCAACAAGGTTCGTGAACGTCTGCTAGAACATGCAATTACACTCGAAACCACTGATGCAGCCCTGAGTTGGTTGGCAGAAAATGGTTATGACCCCGAATTTGGGGCACGTCCATTGCGCCGTCTGATTCAAAACGAGATTGAAGACCCGTTGTCAGATGGGATTCTCTCCGGCGACTTCAGCCTTGCGAGTGTTGTCCGCGCTGATGTTGATGACGAAGACAATATCGTCTTGCTCAACGTCGAAGAAGACGAACTGGAAGCACAGGTCTAAAACAGACAACAATTTTGTAGGGTGTGACCTGTGTGTCGCACCGCTGAAAAAGAGGCGTACCGACTGGTGCGTCCTTTTTTGTTATGTAGGTTGCCCATCAAGGTGCATACAGCGTGGATGATACCTTCAAGTCGGTTGTGCTAAAAGTAGATGTCGATGTGAAGACCTTGTTGGATGTTTAGGTAAAGTATGGGTAATTATTATCCGGATATTGTTGCGAAATCTCCTCCCCAAGTAGTAATCTTATAAGTGAATCGTTTTCAGTGCGAGCGTGAAGTGGGAAAAATAAGTAGTGATCACGTCTGAAATGCGATTGTTGAACACGTAGAACAGTAATGGTTTCATCTCCATTTGCAAATTCAATGCGATAAAGATCATACTCATCTTCAATCTTTGAAATTACAATACCACTATCTCTTAAGAAGTTCTCCTTTCCATATCGTTCAAGCAAAACTTTCAGGACATCAATGTTGCTTTCTGACAGAATTTTGTCTGTTGTGATTTCCTCTGCACGAACGAGGTAATATTTCGGTACACTACCATCAAATCTGTGGCGTTGTATAATTTTGAATCCACCTTCTTGATTAAACCTATCTTCTCCATATCGATCAACCATACATGATGCAACCTTTGGATCAGGTTCTATAACGATTTTAACCGGTGTAATGTCTTGTGGTCGCGTGATAATGTACTGAGAAACAACATCACCATGCCAACAATAGATACCCCAACCATGTGGATAACTGATTGCATGCCCGCTGTCATTGTGCGCCAAATCCTGACTATCAAAATGTAACTCTGTAAATCGTTCTGAAACAAGGCAAATTTCATCAAACAGTAGATACCAGTTTATGTGTTCACATAGTTTCAAGTATGCATCTAGTGTTTGTGTGGAAGGTCCGATGTTTAGTATATTCCGACAATAGTCTAGATAAGGTACACGATTAAAGCTAAAAATTATTCCACCATAGCGATTAGTATTTTTGATGGCATCTCGTATCAGGTCACTAATGTGAAGTACCCTGTTGGATTGTAAGGCAGTACGTAAACTGAATTGTAATTGAGTCTCAATTTGATCATCCATGTCACGCTCGGCATCAAACACAAGAGTAGCAAATAATGTCATCTTTCGTAATAACTCTTCAATCGGATAATGACTCGAATACATTGCCACAGGGGAATCGAACCAAACAATTGATTTAGGTGGCTTCAATCCTCCTGTAGAGTAAATCTGCTGAATTACTTTTTCAACTTCAGGGCGATTAGCTGGCTTCGTTGATAATTGAATCTGTCGCCACTTTTCAGCATAGATTGGTATTTGTGCTTCTTGTTCAGGGGTGAGTTTATAAATCATGGCATGTACGCCTCTTGGATTTGCCCATCGTCGGATATGATGTTGTATATCCCCGCAGAGATTTTCATAGGGACATACAACAGAGTATAAACGCAAAAATAGGACGATTTGTATTTACTTGTATTCTATCCTTGATGACTTTATTGCAGTATTTCAACTACTTCTACTGGACAACAAGCGTACATGAGTGTGATGCCGAATACCCCTGTGCATCTCCCTCAACATTGACTGTACCGGGAGGCACATAACTAAAGACATCGACGTTATAAGTACCCACAGCCAAATCGTTTATCTGAAAAACATAATGGAAACCATAGCCAGGTAGCATGCTACTGCTCGAATGCCATTCAGGACCATAAACCCCGATCAGCTGTGCAGGAGTCCCCCCGACGGTAACGGATGCGTTGGAGACCGTCATCATATATGAGGTTTCTTCTGTCGTTGCCCAGCGTCCTGCCCCAACACTGAACTGGAGAGGCACTCCCGCATTTGCTGTGATGGTCAGACCACGGTCGTCCCAACTGCAATAATATGACCCTGAACCCGCATTTACACTGCCTGTCCCCCCACCTGTATTTGATGCAATGATAGGTTCAGGCGTGGGTGGAATGGTCTCTTCAATTGGAATTTCGCTACAGCGACCATCGTCATTCAAAGCAATTAAATCGGAGCGTACCCACCGTTGTGACCCACGACTAAGTCGATACCAAGTCATACCATCTGTGCCTTGTGCTTGAGCCACAACCCGTGATGTTTCGCCAGTATCGAAACTATCTTCCTGTTCATAAACTGTGCCCGGTCCGCGTCGAATATTGGTGACAGCAAGGAATGCACCAGCACAATCATTCGCGGTTCGGATGCGTGAAGATGTCGTTGCCTGACTGATTTCGATGGCTTCTGGCAAGAGAATGAGTGGCAGTGCTTCGAGGGTTGCTTCATCATACGGTTCGGGGGTGGTCGGTGGACCGCTTGCACTGAGGTCATCCAGTGGGACAGTCGCCACTGCACCCTGCGGAATCGTGATGGTCTCATCAAATGCTGATAATGTGGCTTGTCCTTCCAATAGATAAACAATGAGTTGGTCATCGCGTATCGCTTGTACAAAAGCTGTTGAGCCAAGCTCAATGGCAACCTCATTAATCACAAACCGAAATGGTGATGCTTGGGCGGGTGTTTGAATGAGAACGCCAGCCGGTGGCAAGCTATTGCAATCAGTTTGTCCTATTCCAGTTTCCAGATAAACGACCTGCATCGGAGCAGTTGATTCGGTTGTTTCCAAAATAGCCAACATGTCCAAATTCGCGCTCACATCAAGCAAGTCGCCAAATATCCAGCCGGACATCCCATCATACTCAATCGCAACCCATGTGCTATCGGCATTACGACCGGTTGCCCTGACCTCTGTTGATGTCGGCAGGGACATCACAATGGATGCCGTGGTTGACGCATCACTGCGGACATTCCCTGTTGTGTTCACTGTAGCCGGGACGGTCACAGGCTCATTAACCGTATTTTCAAGCCCGACCTCGCCATACAACACAAATGTGACAGACGCACCGGGAAGCGAGTTGGGAACATTTGCCAACGCTTTCATCACAGCAATGCCCCAGATGTCATCATCTGCTTGATAGGCACTGGTATAGATTGTCTTCACATCACTAATCGGGACAATATCACCCTCTGTATTGAATGACGATGCCCTGTCATCTGCCGTTGTGATCGTGACCATTGTGTTACCATAGCATAATTCATTGCCCTCAGTCTCATCACATATTCCACTGACTCTTTCCAGCGCAGTGTTGACAGTAGCATCACACGTAGATTGTGATAAAACAGGGACAGACAACAAAAACAGGATACAGAATGCAATCCAACGTATCATATTTCACCTCATCGACTAAATGCTTCATCATAAGGATAACGAAAAATTGATAGTTATGCTGATTAAGGTTGTTGAGGTCTGCCTGTGCAAGTGGACAAGCTCTACTACAGTTTATGTCTCTTTATCTGGTTGATAGTCCGCTGGATTGTCATAGCCAAATGTCCACGCAACACCCTGATGAGCGGTACGGATATGAGGGTGTACATGCAGGAAATACTCGCAGTCGATGCTGGCATCCTTTTGTTGCCTATTGGCAGACTTAGTTGATAGGGCTATGGTTGTCCATATTTGTCTAAATTCAGGGATTTGTTTCCCTTGTTCGGAGGTGGTTTTGGTAATCATGGTCATTTGAGTCATAGGGTTACGAGGTCATGTCGTTCAGATTTTAACATCAATAGGGATGTTCGCTTATTCATCTCATATCCCCTCACTTATCCCTCTATAAATAATTGTCTGAAAATTGTTCAAATCGCCAATCTTAATATTTAGAAAGATTATAAGTATTACAATATAGATGTGGTTTATTAATTATTCAACCACATCGAATTAATTGTAGGTTACCCGCACTGGCTACCTCAGCCAGTCAAAACTGTACTTATATGGGAGTCTTATCATGTCGTCGTTACCGACAATAGGAGAGATCGACAAAGCAATCACAACACGGAATCGCAAACAAGCATCAACCATGTTGCAAACACTCATCAAAGAAAAACCGTCAGCTGATGCCTGGTTCCTCGCTTCACAACTCACGCAAGACCGCACTACCAAAATCCGTTATCTGCATAACGCGATTCTGTTGGACAGCAATCACCGCAAATCTCTGAGACAGTTGGAGACATTAGGCGAAGCTGTTCATCCAAAACAGAATATGCTACTACGAACCCTAGTACATGAGCTACGGTTACAAGCAGATAGTAGCCCGTTCTTACGCCACTTTTCACCACCTGTGCAAGCCATTATCGGTCTTGGCATTATGGTAGGACTTGTCGTCATACTCGGCGTTCTTGTCAGCACACTCATGCCAGCAGCTAACCCAGCCCTGTCATCAGATGGTCCGACTGTTCGTGCAACCGAATTTGTCACAACATCGGATATTCAAAACACCTTCGAGAACAGCTCGCTGGACATCCTATTCTCACAGATGCAACGTGATACTGTCATCGGTAAAGACATTCTGCAATTCGACATTCGGGATGAGGGTAATCGCTCACGTTTAGTCGAGGTCTTTGTCTATGATAGTGTTCAAGCCATTATTGATGACCAGAGTATCTTGGCAATCTATGATGAAGCAACGCAAGTTCAGGCACACAGTAACATCATCGTCGTCTACCCACTGGACTTATCGGAAACCAGCACAACAACAATTACTGGACTCGTCAACAGTCTAGCACAAGGAGGCGCATAAGATGTCTGTACAAACTGTCAACTCTAACCCAAAACAATCACGCCTCAACAATGGTCAAGGTCTTGTCGAATATGCTCTGCTTATCGCGCTCGTTAGTCTGGTAACTATCGCAGTGCTCAATCAGGTTGGGCAGTCAGTGTCCGCAACATTAGAAGTCACGACTTGTGAACTTGGTGGTAGCGAAGATTGCGACTGCCGTGTGTTAGAAGATGTCATCATTTCTGAATATACCTGCACCGCTGGTGATTTGTTTGCATATACTGCTTTGACAAATTGTGGCGCAGAAACCGAGCTATCGCTACTCGCCACGGAGGGACTAGCTGATAGTGAATATGAGATGGTCTATAACGACACGACGGAACAATTTGAAATGACTGAAACAGACGCTCTGTGCACGCAGATGAGTTCTGCATCACCGCCTAAGCTATATTTGGTCTCACGCAACGATAACTATGATACCGTCAGAAGTTTCCCACTTGGTGCAAATGGAGAACCCATTTCAGGCTTTGGTAACGAATCCAGTAATGAATCGAGTAGTTCTAGCGGTTCTGGCAGTTCTAGCTCTGGTAGTTCTGGTTCAGGCGACTCTGGTAGTTTCGGTTCGGGTGACTCCGGCTCTGGCGACTCTGGTAGTTCTGGTTCTGGTAGCTCTGGCTCTGGTGACTCTGGTTCTGGCGATTCTGGTAGTTCTGGTTCAGGCGATTCCAGCTCTGGTGATTCCGGTAGTTCCGGCTCAGGCGATTCCGGTTCGGGTGACTCTGGTTCTGGCGACTCTGGTAGTTCCGGTTCGGGTGATTCCGGCTCTGGCGACTCTGGTAGCTCCGGCTCTGGCGATGTCCCAGTCAATAATGACCCCGTTCTTGATCCAGTCACAACACAAACTGTTGCAGAGGATGCAAGCCTGACAGTGACATTCTCTGCCACCGACGCTGACGACGATACACTGACTTTTTCGTCGCCAACAGTCATGCCAACATTTATGGTTTTTGATACATCCAGTACGCCAACTTTGACACTCACGCCAGATTATGACGATGCAGGCACATACAGTGTCACTGTGGCAGTCAGTGATGGTAACGGTGGAAGTGATTCGATAACATTTGATTTGGTGGTAGAGGATATGAATCAACCTCCCGTCTTGAGTTCCATCAGTGACCAAACAATCGCTGAAAATGAGACAAAAACTATTCCACTCTCAGCCACCGATGCTGACGGCGATACATTGACCTATGGCTTGGCAGGGTCACCACCGGGATTTGTCACCTTGAATACATCACCATCACCTACCATTACAGCTTCACCGGGATATTCGGATGGTGGTACACATGAAATTGAAGTCTTTGTCGGCGATTCATCCGGCGATTCCAGCACACAAACATTCGACATTGTCGTGACGGAAACCAATCGTGCACCCTCTATTTCAGCAATCATTGATCAATCGGTAGACGAAAGCACATCAACTACTGTTTCTATCACTGCGAGTGATGCCGATAGCGACACACTGATATTAACGGCTACTGGACTTGAGAGCTTCATGACATTCACACCAAATGATAGTTCAGCATCTTTGGTTATTAATCCTGGTGGGGAAGACAGTGGCACATACACAGTCACAATCAATGCGAGTGATGGCAACGGTGGTACGGACAGTGAGAGCTTTGCGGTTGTCGTTAATGACACCGTAACGACAGACTCAATTGCATTACTTGTCGGGGATGTCAATTCAGTTAATTCCAGTGATACTGCAATGAAATCCCAATTGGAATTCAGCGGGTATGTGGTCAATCTCTACAACGATACTGACACGAACGCGACTGTCTTGGCGAATAATCCCAAGCTGATTATCATCTCAGATTCCGTAAGAGGTGCTGACATTAAAGCGCGTTATCGTGACACTGCGATACCTGTCATGATGATGGATCGTTATCTATTTGATGATATGAAAATGGCAAACTCTGCCAATACCGATAGCAATGAGAAGCAAGTCAGAATTCAAAATTCATCCCACCCGATGGCAGCAGGTTTATCGACGGGCAACAAAACAGTCACAACATCCAATCGGACCTTTAACTATGCGGATCCAAGTAATAACAATGCAACGATCATCGCATCAATCGACAACAATAACAATCGTCTGACCATCTTTGCCTATGACACAGGCACAACCATGGAAGACAATGTTAAAGCGCCCGCGCGTCGTGTCGGTTTCTTCGCCAATAGTAGCACCGCACAGAAGTTTAACTCTACAGGTTGGCAACTCTTTGACGCTGCCGTCGCATGGGCGGTCGGTGGATAACTCACTTACAAATAACGTATGATGCTCTCTTAAACAGGTGGTGTAACAGCCACCTGTTTTGTTTATATCTCTTTATCTGGTTGATATTCTGCTGGCTTGTCATAACCAAACGTCCACGCCACACCCTCGTGAGCCGTACGGATATGGGGTGGAACGTATAAGAAATACTCGCGGTCGGTACTGGCATCCTTTTGTTGCCTATTGGCAGACTTAGTCGATAGGGTTATGGTTGTCCATTTTTGTATAAATTCAGGGATTTGTTTCGCTTGTTCGGGGGGTAGTTTGGTGATTACGGTGTGTATGCCTATGCAGGGATGTCTAATCTTCGGACACGTTGTTACGTGTCCCTACAATTTCCTCCATTATACCGTAGGCGTGTCTTCACTATCTTTTATGTACCTACTTTCTTTGATGCGTCGTAAAAACTAAACAGGAGACTGCTGTGTGACAATCTCCTATTGCAAACGCTCTGTTATGACTTCGGATACCCGACCGCTTCAATGGCTGTTGCTGCCGCGAAGTCCTTCTCAGTCAGCTTGCTTCCGGCATCGTGTGTTGTGTAGCTCACGGTGACTTTGCGCCAGAGGATAGTCATATCCGGATGATGATCCAAGCCTTCACTAATCACGCCGACAGTGGATGCAAACGCGATCCCCGCCAAGTAACTATCAAATTGGAAGGTCTTAGTCAGCATATCGCCGTCACGTTCCCACCCGTCGAGTTGTTGCAAGCCTTCAATAATTTCCGCATCGTTGAGTGCTGTTGCCATAATATTATCTCCTCAATATCTGTCACATAAACGTCTATCATATGTAATGTAACATAGGATGAAAGCAACATCGCCAAATGCTAAACCAACTCAAATCTATTTGTACTATACAGTTGATCGACAGCCACAACAGCCACAATCCGCTTTGGCAGTTGATTGATAGCCATCCGTACCATAGGTGAGTCCGGCACGGTCAGCAAGGTTTTGTAATTGGTTGGCGATAAACGTTCCCGGACACACTGTAAAATCGTTGAAATCTTTATGTCCGGCGAGATGCGTCACGCCTGTACGATAGACAATCCAATCGTTCAGTGCATAAGTCGAGGCTTGCTGTTCCGTTGAAGGAGCTTCAAAGCGAAAGTCACCCATCAAACATACGCCGAGGCTACCTGTGTTATAGCCCTCGACATGAACCCCGCGTACCACAATATCACGCCCCTCATAAATTGTGCCATCTTTATCAATCATGAAGTGATAGCCGACATCTGCCCAGCCTCTATCGTCACGGTGGGCGCGCTGAATCTCCAGTAGGGTACTTAATCCGTCTTGCTCATAGAACCCACTGTGATGAATCACCAATGTTTGATAGCTTCCGTATAGTTCGTCAGGATAGATATACCAGCCAACGGGATTATTGTCTTTATCATAGAGTCCGCGTTCGTTACGGGCAGACATATCAGGGGATAATGCCCCCCACTGTGTTCGGTCAATCACTGGCGGTTTTTCGACAATTGGAGCAGATGTTGGCGGTATCAGCGTCGGAGCATCAGTTGGTGTTGCTATTGAGTTACTTTGAGTGGCAATCAGTCCCACGCCAGCAACCCCACCACATAGCGCGCCTGTCCCCGCACCAAACACCCCCATCAAACCGAGGAATTGTCGGCGGGTTAACCTGATGCGCCGTTTCAACAGCTCTCGATTGGTGACATGGTCAGACATGATTACGACACAACTGAGCTAAACTGCTTGGCAATATCCGTCATCATCGCCCAATCTTTGTTTGCGATTGCCATCGGGTCAACTAACGACGAGCCAATCCCGACCGCAAATGCACCCAAATCAAAATAATGTTTCATGTTGTTCAGCCCAACTCGTCCGGTCGGCATCAAGCGCAGGTGAGGCAATGGCGCGAGCACATCTTTAATATACGTCTCGCTCATGCTATTGACCGGAAAAACTTTCACAACATCCGCCCCTAATTCCCATGCTAGCTGAATTTCTGTTGGTGTTAATGCCCCCGGCATCGTCGGCAAATTATGGTCAATACATGCCTGAATCACATCGGCTTTGGTCACAGGCGATACCACAAACTGCCCACCCGCATCCGCAACCGCCTTGACTTGTTCCTCAGAAATCACCGACCCCGCACCTATAACCGCTTCATCTCCCACAGCCGACCGCACCGCTTCAATCGTGGAGACCGCTTCGGGGTTGGTCAGGGTAAATTCAATCACGCGGATGCCACCCGCAATCAAGGATTTTGTCAAATCTACAGCAGGCGAAAGGTCATCGAGGCGCACAATTGCCACCACTTTATACGTTGCAATTCGGTCTAATATCGTCATGTCTTGTCGTCCATCCTGTTGCTGATTAATCAGAAGCCTATGCTTGTTCGTTATCCATCATAACCCACAGCATATCACTATGTCATGTCCGGTGGATTGCCCGTGTAGCGTGCGCGTGGACGAATGAGTTGCCCATCATTATATTGCTCAATAGCATGACCTATCCAGCCAATCATGCGCCCTAATGCAAAAATGCCTAACGTACATCCTGCCTGCAATTCATAGGTACGTCCTAGTGTCGCTAGAGCAAAATCAATCGTAGGGTAATCACCGAGCATCTCCTGCACGGTATCTATCACGGTTCGGCTCAAAGCAATGCTAGGCGAATCGGGATAATGTTCCATCAGCATATTGAGCAAAATCGGTGCGCGTGGGTCACCATCAGGATAGAGCGGATGCCCAAAACCGGGAACAGGTGTGGTTTCACCTCGTCGCATCCGTGAAGAAATGACATTACGAACGCGGTCAGATGTGCCGATTTCGTCCAAAAATGCCTCAACACTTTCGGTATACCCACCATGTTTTGCACCTTGTAATGCCGATAGTCCGCCATTAATCACAGCATATGGGGTTGCTCCCGCTGATGCTACGACCCGTGCAGTGAAGGAGGACACATTTAATTCATGGTCAGCGCATAAAATCATTGCCGTATTAAATAGCTTAATACTCTGCTCGTCGTCTGGTTGCCAACCCCGTTGCAATATCTCTGCCAGCGACAGTTGACGGTCAACATCGCCAGCCGCCACCGATGCCATCAATCGTAAAACGCGCGCACCTTTGCTTGCAACCACGTCGGGACGAGTATCATACGCGGTCAAATCATCTGCCATCGCAATCGGTAAGACAATCTGGAAGGCTTGTATCGGTGCTAAATCCGCGCCATCAACTTCCACATGCAACAGCATCGTCTCATACTTTTGGGCGGGGGGGTCTAAGACTTGCTCGAAAAGCATTTCAGCATGGGCACTATCACCTGTCCAAATCAAGGCGGCACATTCTTCCACTGTTAAGGTCTCCACCACATGCTCAATGGGTAAGCCACGATAGTACATACGCCCGCTATCAATCAACGTAATGGCAGATTCTAACACCGGCGCACCCCAATGTAGCGCATCCTGCGTCAGTTGATCGGGGTTCGACCGTGCTTGACGACGTGCCAACAATTTATCAATATCTTCTCTGAGATAACGGCGTTTTCGTTTACCATCCGCTGAGGATTCAGAGCGAATCAAGCCCCGACTCACATACGCATAAATCGTATTGACCGACACATCCAAAGCCTCAGCCGCTTCCTTCGCAGTCATATACCTGTCACTCGACATAAGAATCAGCTTTCGTAAAAAGGATAATTTATAAAAAATAGCGAGCTTAAAGGATTAACTACGCACATCCAAAGACAAATAACTCGCCCTTCACCTGTCGTCTATTATAGAAAGTTTTTCCGATATTGTACATAAATTGAGTGACTAATAATTTTAATCCAACGCTGTTCGTATTCCACAAAAGCCTGAATTTATTGACAAGTGGCGTATTTTGGACACATATTATTTGTGCTAATCATCATGAAAGAAGAAATCCGGGTCGAAGCCATCTGGCAAATCTCTCAGACCTAGTGTGTTTGATGGCGGAGGTAATAAAATTGGGTCGCTTGGCTTCTCTATAGGTGGCAAAGATGGGGTGGCACTGGGGACAAAGCGAGGTGGTAGTGAACTACGCCGTTGGACATCAGATGGGCGTGTATTTTGATAGGTGTTGTCGCGGATATTCTGCAACCATTCCAGCACGACACTGGTCATCGCACCCAACCCCATAAATAATGCCGCTGCATTAAATAGAAAACCAATGACAGGTAAGGCTGCCAATGACGAAATCACAATCACGCCAACCAAAAGGCTAACAAGGTTCATGCGGTGTGTGCCATTATGACCAATCGTTGTGCGCACCAGAAAACGTCCCAACCCTAATGCAAACACTGCCCGCGCCACAAAAATGGAAGCAAAGTAAAACACCCCAATAATTCCCGCATCCAACAATAGCAGGAACGATGTCACCACGAGTAGCACACCATCCAATTGGAGCAACAATAACACCAGAGAAATGACCGTTGTAATGAGTATTAAAATCAGCGCAATCGGGAATGATACGATAAACATCAACATCCCAATAACAAAACTGGGAACAGGTCGCCAACGCAGGTTAACGATTGGGGTCTGGAATGTTTTCGGTGCAAGCGTCAAGCCGATTAATCCAACCGTCAATAATACCGACAGTTCCCGTATGAATTGGCTGATAAAGATGTTGAGTGCGCCTTCTTCTGGCACAATCGGTATAATCACAGGGGTTGAGGAGGTATATTCTACTAAGCCATTGACTGTCCCACTGATTTCGCCAGCAACCGGACCGGTATATACAAGTCCACCATTGACTGTCCCGCTTGCCGACACAAGCAACCCCGGTGTCACAAACTCCTGCGTGATATCGAGTGGAAGCAATAACGGTTCTAAGTCCGACGCATCTGATTCGGGATTGCCCACAGTCGCATAGACATCACTATTGATAGTGCTGTTGATGATGAGTGCCGACCCCCAAAAGTTGATTTCGCGGTTTATCTGACCATCTACAAGGAGCTGATACCCGACACCTGTAACCCGCCCCGGTATAAGCACGGTCTCATGTATGTGTGAAGACAATGTGGCGAACACAATCTGCCCGCGTACCGGACGACCCATATCCTCAGAAACACCTGCAAAGATATTCATCACAATACCCGCATAATGTAGGTCACCCCGAATTGCTCCGCTGTGATTCAACTGTAACCCAGCGATATAGACGTTTCCCGTCACCTCACCTGTGATTGTTGTGCGCAAGGCGATACCGAGGATGTTGCCATCAACTTTACCGAGTACGATAAGATTCTGGCAAAATGTAAATAGAGACCCTTCTACGACCTCATCCAGCTCAACGGTACAGTCTTCCCCCTGTATCATTTCGCGCGCAAATACCACACCTGCCGTCAATAAACTTAGGGTTGTCGCAATAAAGATGAGGAATAGAGTCCGTCGCATAGCCATCCGCTTCAATTGGTTCAATTTCCCAAACGTTCTTTAGTATAGCAGAAATTGTTCAATCGAATGGTATCCATGCAAAAATCAAAACCTGTAACACAATCAAAAAAGCTGAGGACAATGCGCCTCAGCTTTTTAATCCCTTCACTTCTCGGAGTTGATTTATTCTGACTCAATACCCCATGCGACGACACCCTCATACGATGCGCCCAAAATGATGTTATCGGCGACACCAAATACCGCCATACGCCCTTCGACATTATGCCCTACCATATTCAGTTGCTCACCTGTCGCTGCATCAAGAATACGGTATGCACTGTAATTCACCGCATACAACAAGCTATCATCGCTGTTGAACACGAGATAATCAATGTAATCGCTGTTCTCTGTATTGTCGATTTCATACAACAACTCACCGGATGCAACATCATAGACATATGCCATATATTGCTCATCAGCATAGGCGATGACACTGCCATCAGAGTTTATCCCAACAGCGTTCATGCTTTCATACTCTTCACCATCCGCAGTCACAAACGGATCGCTAAATTCAGGTGCTTCTACATCAAGGATATAGAGAGAGTTTTCCACTGGCACGATTGCTGTTGTTCCATCTGCACTCATAGCCGGCAATGCTTCAGAAAATCCGGGCATAACAACCTCAGAAATCGCTTCACCATCGTGCATAAATTCCAACAACAACTCACCTGATGCTTCATCTAGCTTAATGATCATTGTGGTAGAGCCATCTGCCGAATAATCAATCGGGATATAGAAACCGAGTGACTCGACCAGTTCACCTGTTGCGACATCAAATACATTCGCGCCTTCGTCCGATAGCACAGTCAACTGGCTGTTATCCGGCGAGAATAGCATAATTTCTGGATAGCCTTCTTCGGGTAGTTCAAACAGGACTTCTTGTGTTGCCACATCTTCTACAATGATTACACTATTGACGATGTCCAGCAACGCCATCAAAGAGCCATCAGCACTCAATGTCCCACCTTGAATATCAAATGCGCGGTCTTCACTCAGGCGTTCAATGACAGGTTGCAAGTCGCCGACGTTATCCATAGTAATCGGCGCGAACGCATCTTGTGCCGACACAGCAACTGCCATGACTAGCACAAAACCCACAATCAAAATTCGTTTCAACATATTGTCATCCCTTTTCAAAATTATCATCTGTCTACATTTTAGAGACGCATATTCATTCATGCCAATTATTTCAGGCAAAAACGACCTTTTTTTATCACATCGCTACACTGTTTGCATCTATAGGCAAAGTATTGGTGGTGAAAGCCTTTATCGTTTTCTTCCAAGACCCTTAATCATCAATCCCGCAGATGATAGAATAGGGACATGTGTAAGCTACGGAAGAACCCATGTTAAACAATCCAAAATATCAACTTGATGTCGAAGCACATCGAGATAATCTCATACCGCTCCTCAAGACCATCCTCGAAAATCCCAAGCGGATGACCTCGCGGGAGCATCAACAACTCATGCGCCAATACCCCAAACCGAATGGGGGAGGCTTCTATAGTTTGTCGAATCTGGTGGATGCCTATCGTACCTTTGCCGGACAAGATGGCTTGCCTGAATATGACGAGCAACTCCTGCATAAAATCCGGCGCAAACCAGTGCGTACGATGTCTGGTGTGACTCCGGTTACGGTGCTGACAAAACCCTTTCCATGTCCGGGTAAGTGTATTTTCTGTCCTAATGATGTACGCATGCCTAAGAGCTATCTGGCGGATGAACCGGGTGCTCAACGTGCCGAGAAGAACGCATTCGACCCCTATCTGCAAACCTATATTCGCTTGCTGACCTACAAAAATCTCGGTCACTCAACCGACAAAATCGAAATTATCATCCTTGGTGGCACATGGTCATTCTATCCAGAGACCTATCAGCTATGGTTTATCAAGCGTATCTTTGATGCTATGCACGACTTCGGCAATGATATTGACCGCCGTGAAGAAGTTATCGAAGCCCTCAAGCAAAAGTCGATGTTCACAGGCGAACAGGTCAGCAATGTTACGATTCAGGGTGTCACACTCGATAAGCCGTATAATCAAGTAGTGCAAGACATTTATGCCGATGAGATGTTCCGGTCACGCGGACTGGTACAACAAATCGCAGACGGCAATCGTGAACGGAGTGTTGTCGATGAATATGCCACATGGGATGAACTCGAAGCGGTTCACAAAGAAAATGAAACCGCTGATTGTCGCGCAGTTGGTCTTGTTGTAGAAACACGTCCCGACCACATCAGTGAAGAAGAAGTCATTCGGGTGCGTCGTCTTGGTGCAACCAAAGTCCAAATCGGCTTCCAGAGTTTGAACGACAAAGTCCTCGATATGAACAAGCGTGGTCATGATGTGGCTGCCACCCGTCGTGCTGTGAAGTTATTGCGTAAGGCAGGCTTCAAAATCCACGCTCACTGGATGCCCAATCTATACGGTTCATCACCCGATGAAGACATTGACGATTATGACAAGCTATTTGGCGACCCCGATTTTCGTCCAGATGAACTTAAGATATATCCGTGTTCGCTGATTGAAAGTGCCGAACTGATGCAACAGTATCAGTCGGGTGAATGGCAACCGTACACTCACGATGAACTCCTGCGTGTGTTGGTCGATTGCTTCAAAAAGACACCGGAGTATTGCCGTCTGACCCGTGTGATTCGTGATATTCCCGGCACAGATATTGTCGATGGCAATAAGGTCACCAACTTCCGTCAACTGGTCGATAATGAACTTAAGCGTCAGGGCGAGAAAAGTGCCGACATCCGCGCCCGCGAAATCCGCAAAAAGAAGGTCACTGCTGACGATTTATACCTTGATAGCGTAGGGTATGCGTCAAGTATGAGCGAGGAAATCTTCCTACAATACATCACAGATGACCGTGACATTGCCGGATTCTTGCGCCTGTCTCTGCCACATGCTGACGAAGCTCCGCTTGTTGATGAGTTAGCGGGTTGCGCCATGATACGCGAAGTGCATGTCTATGGGCTGGCAGTTGGTATCGGTGATAATATGGAAGGACGCGCCCAACATCTCGGACTCGGCACTAAGTTAATTGAGCAGGCTGTTGAGATTGCGCGAGAGCATGGCTATGAAAGATTGGCGGTCATCTCGTCTATCGGCACCCGTGAGTATTACCGTAAGCGTGGATTTGAAGATGGGCAATTGTATCAAATCCGTGACATTGGGAACGATTAACGCGCAAAAATTGTCTAATTGGATAGAATAAGTATAGATTTGCCGAACAGGACTGGAACAAATAGATGAACACAATTGACGCGATAGAGCGCAGTAACAATCGCAATCAAACACTCAGACTCCTGATGCTCTTGATTATCGTCGGGACATTTCCGTTTTATTGTCTGGGTGTGGTGATTATTGGTAGTGCACCTGCTGGCAATGCACAGGGCGTACTTGAAGAAACCGTGACGGAAGACCCCGATGCGACCTTCACCCCACTCGGCGGTGACCTGACTCCATCAGCGACACCGACCATCACACCAACGCGCCTTGTCACACAGACGCAGCAATCGCCATTACAAAATACACCGTTCCAGTTCATCCCACCGACACGAATCGTCTCGACCAATACGCCAATCCCGACAGTGTTCATCCCATCACCGACCACTGCCCCCACACTCACACCAAGTATTGGGGATACTGACAGTGATGGTTTACGTGATGATAGAGATAATTGTCCAGATGTCTTCGGTCCAGCAGATAACAACGGCTGCCCATATGAAGATGACCCCGACCGCGATAACATACGTGGCAATGACGACAAATGTCCGAACTTCTTCGCACCGGATAACCCGCGCGGTTGTCCAGATAGTGACGGCGATGGACTCGATGATTCACAGGATAATTGCCCGAACCAGAGTGGACCTCAAAGTAATAATGGCTGTCCCAATGTCGATAGTGATGGCGATGGCATTAATGACAACAACGATGCGTGTCCGAATCGTGGCGATGAAGGTAACGGCATAGATAGTAGTGGTTGCCCAAATGACCCACCGCCAGCCGATAGCGATGGTGATGGCGTGAATGATGATGTAGATGCGTGTCCGAGTGAAGGTGATGCAGGCAATGGTGTAGACGGAACCGGATGCCCAAATGACCCACCGCCAGCCGATAGCGATGGTGATGGCGTGAACGATGACGTGGATGCGTGTCCGAGTGAAGGTGATGCAGGCAACGGTGTAGACGGAACCGGATGCCCGATAGTCGTTCAAGACCCTGTCAGCGGGACATAACATAAACTATACGGGTGATGTGTTGTGTCACCCGTTCATATAAACCCAACATATATGAGGCACATATCATGCAGATGCGCGGACAATACATGCCACTTGATGATGGTCACACTTTACATGTCGTGACATCCGGCGCAGACTCAGCACCGCCTCTGCTCATGCTTCACTGTTGGACAGGCAACTGGACACAATGGCAACGCACGATGGACTTGATTGATGGCAAATTCCAGTTCATCGTCCCTGATATTCTTGGCTTTGGTGGTAGCTCCAAACCTGTTGGAGACCATTATCAAATTGATACACAGGTCAACCGCATCCATCAGATTATTCGTGACCTCGGACACGACAAAGTATCCATCATAGGGCATAGTATGGGTGGTATGATTGGCTTGACCTTCGCGGGCATGTTCCCTGATAAAGTTGACAAACTCATCGTCAACGCCCCTGCTGTTACTGGACGGATTCATCCCCGCGCCGAACTGGTATCACAAATTAACAAACTCGGTAGACGGGGTATTGTGCAACCGTTGGAATTAACCGTCAATCTCGGACAGCTCATCCCACCATTAGGTCAAGCGTTGATGCAGGTTTTCTTCAAACATCCCGACCAATATACTGATGATGTAGCCTACTGGGGACACCAGAGTGTCGCTGATGGTCAACAATACACCGCACCGTGGGCACAAAAAGCCATCCAAGAGTGGGATACCCGTCCACTGCTCTCCTTCATCAAAGCGGAAACCCTCGCTATCTGGGGTGACCATGACGAAACCATTCCCACCGGAGAGGTCGAAGTCCTCGCAGAACATATCCCTAATTTCCGCCAAGTTATCATTCCCGACTGTGGGCACTTCCCCATGATTGAAGGATGGGATACCTATAGCCGGGTAGTTGTCAATTTCCTCGCAACCTAATACACATTAGGTCATTGTGTATTTATACCAATAAATCACAAAAAAAATTACAAGCTAATCACAAAACTTAATTATTAATTTTTTTTCTTTATGTAACCTTAACAATTTAAACGTTAAAGTAGTTGCACAATTCGGAAATAACTATAATAATAGAAGTATTAAGTAATGATACGGTTCAGTATCACTTACTGGATTCAAACGAACATTGTACCAAAACTTGGGGGGACACGTATGAATTCACCTAGTCTTTTTTCTGTTCTAAACTTGCCTCGTCGTGGTCTACCAAAACGCAAAGCAATTTTCGTATCATTCACAATTATTGCTATCGTGTTTATTCTTCCATTCTTTAGCCTCATCAACAGTGGTGCAGACCTCAGAATCCAGCGTGATGACTTAGAGATATTACTATTCGAGATACGATACTTACTCCCATTCGGGATTGTTGGCGTAATTTCTTGGGTATTATGGATTATCCGCTTCACACTATCCCGTCGATACAAACCCATCATCAATGACTTTCGTACAACAACATCTATTGTTGTCCCATCCTATCGAGAAGACCCCGATATGACAGCCCGTTGCCTAGAGTCTTGGTTACAAGATGACCCTAACGAAGTCATTATTGTGGTTGATATTGATGACACCGAAGTCATTGAAAAGCTCAAAGAATATGAACAAGATGAACGGGTCATTGTGATGCCGTTCAAACACAGTGGTAAACGGTCAGCACTCGCCGTTGGGATTCGGGCATCACGCTATGAGATTGTGATTCTGTGTGATTCCGATACAGCATGGGAACCGGGTTTGCTCCACAATATTCAAATGCCATTTATCGACCCTGAAGTTGGTGGGGTTGGAACACGTCAAAACGCCGTCATGCGAGAAAGTAGTGTTTGGCGTGTTGTAGCAGATTGGCTCGTCAATACGCGGTATCTGGATTATGTCCCACTGGAAGGTACATTAGGGTGTGTGCCTTGCTTGTCAGGTCGCACTGCCGCCTATCGTGGTGATGCAATCCGCCCTGTTGTCGGTGACCTTGAGTTTGAATATTTTATGGGCAAGCTGTGTGTCGCTGGTGATGATGGACGGCTCACATGGCTCATTCTCAAGCAGGGTTATAAGACCGTTTATCAATCCAACGCTCGTGCATGGTCGATGTTTCCGAATCAGTTGCGTGCTTTCATCAAACAGCGGATTCGTTGGAGTCGTAATTCGTATCGCTGTTACATCAACGCGATGTATCGTGGTTGGTTGTGGCAACAGCCGATTATGGCACAAATCCGCATTATTCAAATCTTGTGTACACCATTGACCACCTTCTTTGTCTTCTTCTATTTTGGTATGTTGATGATGCAAGGGTTGTGGGGCTTGGCTCTTTTCTCTGTTGTTTGGCTGATTTTAGGGCGGGGAGTACGCAGTTATTCGCACCTCCGTGAAAATCCGAGCGATATCTGGGTCTTGCCGATTGTGACACTGGTGGTCTTTACAATTGCTCTGCCCATCAAAACATGGGCGTTCATCAGCATGAACAAACATGGTTGGCTGACTCGTAGCGCAGATTCGCGGGGCGGTGAAGGACAATCAGAAGCATCCTTGTACGTTAGTCCGGAGGCGGTCGCAGTCGATTCTAACCAGAAGCTCGGTATGGCTTCATAAGAAATATCCATATGTTACAGACAATCTACTGATTTGGGGAAATCAATGAAACGATCAATACGGACGGTTATGTTTGGTGTATTGCTATTGACTTTATGCTTCAGCAATTTGATAAACTTTGCAGATGATAACATCGAATTAAGTCAGGCTGAACAAACAATCTTGAAGCAAATGCGCGAGAACCAATGGGAACGTTTACGCCAAATTCGTAATAGCTCACCGAATCCTTCAATTCTAGCACCAGAAAACCTCAGTCTCGATACGCTCTTATCAGTAAATGATTCTCCTTTTGGTACGACTATCAAACGCTATGTTCCAGTTAACTCTACAGAGACATTGAAAAGTGCGATTGCGACGGCACTGCCCGGGGATTTTATTCACTTGGAATCTGGTATCTATACAGGTCAATTCGACATCATGGCTTCTGGTATAGATACAGCTCCTATCATTTTGCATGGTACACGGGATGCGATTATCGAAAGTGATTTTTCTGACACAGATTACGGTATTAACTTGCTGGCAGACTACTGGATTCTGTCAGGGTTTTCTGTTCGTCATGTCGCCAAAGGCATCGTAACTGATAATGCACATCATAATATCATTCAGGGAGTTAAAGTATACAACATCGGTGACGAAGGCATTCACCTGAGAAGCAACAGTACCCATAATCTAGTCAAACAAAACTGGATTCATGATACCGGACAAAATCAACCTGAATTTGGCGAAGCAATTTATATCGGCAGTGCCGAATCCAACTGGGAACTGTACAGTGATGGTCAACCTGATAAGAGCGATGCCAATGACATCATCAGCAACCTGATTGGTCCGAATATCACCGCCGAGGGGATTGATATTAAAGAAGGTACATCGGGCGGACGGGTTATCAACAATACCTTCATTGGCACAAATACATTTGTGGTGGATTCATGGATTGATGTAAAAGGCAATGATTATGTTATCCGTGAAAATATCGGTTCCTATGTTAGTGACTCGACCATCGTCCATCCTGTTAAAGTAGTCAATATTCTACCCGGTTGGGGAATGAACAACAACATTCACCAGAATAGTTTTATTAGTGTTGATACTGCTGAATTTCAAGCACCTTATCTGGCAATGGATAACATCACATCTTCACTTAATCTCGTAGTACCAGGTCGGAAACTGCCTTATACCCTCAGTGAATTGATTATTCGCCACCCAGATATTTTTGAACACATTGGCGCAGACTCACATCTACTCAATAGTCATCTGGTTTTGGTTAATGGTGTTCGCCTGACCATTAAGCCCTATGACTTACATAATCTAAAAATGTCGGTTTCAGATACACAGTTTTCGAGCTTCGTGAGTTATAGAAGTCACGTATTTATTCAAGGTTTCGTTGACCAACAGATTGCATTTCAATCATGGGATGCCGAAGAACAACAGCCTGTGCTTGACATAAGGCAAGGTCGCCCATTTGTCTATGCTTTTGGTGGCTATATGGAAGTTCACTATGCAGGTTTCTATGATTTAGGTTTTGAAGAAGGCACTGTCTCAGGTGTTGCATGGAAGGGTGCACAAGTTGGCGATACGATAGAGTATAGTCGGGGGGCATCTTATAATTCAGTCTATGAGCGAAATTATTTCGGTGCTTATACATTTGAAGCAATCAAGATGGTCTGGAAGTGGAATACCTTCCGCAATAATATCTCTTATGGATTTGACCCACACGACTTCAGCAATGATTTCATCGTAGAGGAAAACGCAGCCTATGGGAATGGTAATCATGGGATTATTTTCTCGCGTGGTTGTGACCGCAACATTATTCGCAATAACATCTCCTATGATAATGATGGACATGGCATCATGATTGATGATGGGAAAGTCATTGTGACATCACCTGTTCCCCGTTATGTTGCCCCTGTGGCTTCCAATGACAATATCATCGAAGGTAATCATGTCTGGAACAATCTTGATGGTATTGTTGTCGAAGGTGGAGCGAGAAATATTGTCCGTGATAATATCATTGATGGTGTACATCGCTATGGTATCCGCCTGAAAGATGATGTCATAGAAACACAGATTCATGATAACACCATCAAAGGTGCTGAGCGTTATGGTGTTTTTGTATATAATGGGTCACATCGTAACCACATCGTTACCAATTATATTCAAGGGACACAGTCCGGTATCGGGTTACAGGCAGTCCAAGGCAATATCATCCGCAATAACGAGATGTATATCCTCGGTGCTGCAGTTCGGCTTAAAGGGGATGTCAGCTACACATCTATAGAGGACAACATCATCAAAGGCAATGGCTCCATGCCAATTGATGACCGTGAATCCCGTAACATGACATCCGCTGACTTTATGTCAATCAACGACTTTACTGGTTGGCGACAACCCCCACCGATGTTATCAACAGTTATGGGCTACATCGCATTGGCAGTCTGGTTAGCATTGATTATGATGCCATTTATCGTGCGTGGCATTATGATGGTGACACAACGTTGGACAGCAATTCCGCCGATTCGCCGGCTTGGGATGAACCAATAATCGCACTAGCAACAATCAAAAGTGGCAGAGACACAGTCTTTGCCACATCCTCAACTCTGTGAAAAGTAAAACAATCACGCCAAACCCCCAAATGTATTTATTCATCTATCCATGAGAACATAAAATTTAACCCTTCAAGAGACCATGAACACCAAGAAAAGTGATGAGTAATGAGTGATGAGTCAACTTTCTGGAACACCTGATTTTCTTAAAATAACCTCTCTCTTCCCCTTCTTCCTCTGTGTTCTCTGCGTCTCTGTGGTAAAAAATATTCATCAGAAATCACAGATAGCTGAACAATTACCTCACAATACAAATTACAATGAAGCACAAGATACCCACCACTGCAGACTTTGCTGTACATAAGAGAAATTACCTATTCACCAAGTCGGGCATATCTGGGCAAATCGGGTACAATAGACGATATGGATTTCACACGACTACAAAATGGAGAATTCTGATATGCAGACCCGTCGTGTCACAAATTTAATCATACTCAGTGGTGTACTGATGATAGTGGGAGTTGTCTGCCTATGGTGGCTAGTCACACCCGTTGATGCACAGACCGCCACCCCTGCTGTGATTACGAATACCCCTTTGGCAACCAATACACCGCTGGTGTCTTCGACCTTGTTTGTTGCAACAGGCACACCCGATAACGTCGTTGTAGACCCTTGCGCTAATCCGCTACAAATCGGCATTGGTGCGATTGCCTACCTGCGACCAGGGACAACCGTGCGCAATGGTCCGAGCGATTCCACTGCATGGATGGGCTATAACACCGAGAGTGTCACCGTCGAAATTTTTGATGGTCCAGTCTGTGCCGAAAATCGTATCTGGTGGTTTGTGGATGGGTTAGGATTACAGAACCCCGGTTGGGTCAAAGAATTTGTACCCGACATCGGTTACTTTATCATTCCAGCAGAAGGCGAATTGCCGACACCCTGCTCAGCAGAAACAACACTTGCAGTCGGTCGTCCGGCAGAAGTCTATCTGAACACACGCATACGGACTTCCCCTGGATTAGACGCACGGACGCAAACCATTGTCGGTGCAGGTGCAACAGTGCAAGTATTAGATGGACCAGAATGTGCTGATGGCTGGCGATGGTGGTTTGTGCAGGCGACTGTGCTCGATGTGACTTATCAGGGTTGGATGGCAGAGACCTTTTATGAGCGCACACTGGTCGCGGATGCAGAATTAAACGATGTTGATGATACCAGCTTCTGTGGGACACCGTTACCGTTCCAGATGGAGCAACGCGGGTATGTGAATTATGGCGCAGGTCCACCGAAGTATCTGCGTGATGCTCCCGGCTTGAATGGCACACCGATGTTCTCTTTGGTGCGGAATGTACCCTTTGTGATTGTCGATGGTCCGGTCTGTCGCAATGAACTCAACTGGTGGAAGATCCGCGTATTGGCAAGCCGTGAGGTGATTGGCTGGATGGCAGAGGGGTCATCTGGTGTCGGCTATTGGATGCGGGCACTAGAGCCATTCGAATTTGGCTATGAAGTCCCGTTGCCACCAACCGCCTTGGCGAATCCGTAGTCAAGTTGAAAATGGAAAGTCATTAAACGAAGACCTTATCCGACAAACATTGTAGGGAATGACCTGTGTGTCATTCCTAAAGACCAGAAACTAATGTGAAGTCTGGAAAATCTTTAAAAATAAACACCGGACGCATCGTTATGCGTCCCTACGATAAATTGTATCAAACCCTGTAGGGGCAATGCCTGCGTTGTCCGCAGACTGACAAAATATCTAATGATTTACTTCCAAAAATATAACGGACATTACAATAAAAACCAGAAACTAACAACCAACTACCAGAAACTAACCAACAACCACCAACACTAGGAACACACATGGGCATCACAGCAAAAGTTACCTCCAATTGTTACCGCGACGGCAAGGCAACCCCCTGCCCCTTCCCCGATGAATTTGTCATAGACGAAGTACGCGGTCCGATGTTGACTGTCAAATATCTCGGCAACGAACAGAAGTACAAACGCTTTTGGGATTGGCTGAAGGAGTGCTGTGAATATCCTGATATGTTGCGCGCCAATGAATTTGTCGCAAGCTGGCGTGATTTTTACACGTTTATGGATGCACTCAAAGCTGTGGGAGTAGACCATTTCCCGACCTTGATTGAACATCTGCCTGATGGTGACGAACGTGGGATTACTCCGGCGGATGCGTCGGCACAGGCATTGGAAGAAATCGCCTATTTTAAGTCGCTATCGGCAGTAGACCAATCAGCGGTGTTAGTCGATACCGAACGGGGACAAGACGTGAGCAAAGGTAGTAATGTGCTGGGTGGTGCGCTGACAATGGATAGGGTCAGTGGCTTTGACCTCGGCTTTGATGATGATGGCTTTTTTGTGCGCGACCGCTGGGAACTGAATCGTGAATTATTCCGTGCCATGCGGGTGCGTCAGACGGTTATTAACCCTGAGGAGTACATGGTCGAATATCATGACCTTGATAGCGATAAGACCTTCCGCTGTAGTGCGCCCTTTGGACAGATGATACACGGCGACGACGGACTGCCGCGCGCCTATCTGCAACAATTCCACATCGAAATCCGCGAAGTCCCGCCGACCCGTTATGCCTATATCCTTGACCCACTGACCCGTGTCTTTGAAGCCTCCGTCGAGACAGGCAATGCGGTGCGCTGGAGTTGATAACCAAAACATTATCCATGACCTGCGTTCACCACGAGCCATAAAAATTTCACATAGGGACAAGGCATGCCTTGTCCCTACTGGCTGTCCGCGAATTATCCAATCACGAACTGACCCATCAACCTCAGTATATAAGCTTATGCTTCGCCTAATTTGCGTTTGACAATCTCAAGATTATTCTGAGCATTGGCAACATTAGGGTCAATTTGTAGAGCTTTTTCCCAATCGGCTTTCGCACCACGATAATCTTGAAAATGAGTATACTTAAGCACACCCCGATTAACATAGGCATCGGCATATTGCAGGTCAATCTGGATGGCACGGTCGTAATCGGCTAATGCTCCCTCATAATCTTTGAAGTGATCCATCTTCAAGTTCCCTCGATTGTAGTAGCCATCAGCAGATTGTGGGTTACTCTGGATGGCACGGTCATAATCGGCTAAGGCATTATCATAATCTTTAAGGTGATTCTTCTTCAAGTTACCCCGATTGTTGTAGGCAATGGCATATTGTGGGTCACTCTGGATGGCACGGTCATAATCAGCTAATGCACCATCATAATCTTTAAGGTGATTCTTCTTCAAGTTACCCCGATTGTTGTAGGCAATGGCATATTGTGGGTCACTCTGGATGGCACGGTCATAATCAGCTAATGCACCATCATAATCTTGAAAGTAATTTTTCTTCAACAACCCTCGATTATTCAACGCCCATGAATAATCCGGCTTGAGGTCAATTGCTTGGGTATAGTCGGCGATTGCGCCTTGAATATCGCCAGCTTTTTCTTTTTCCCAACCGCGCTCAAAGTATTGTTGTGCGCTGAGGGTGTCCTGGGTGACAGGGGCTTGAATGTTTGCCTCTTGTTGTTGATGGTTGGCATATTGTTTCGCTTGTGGCGATGCCGGATGAATGATGGTGTCGATGTCTTGTTCCAGATGTTTGCCGACGAGGTCTTGCATGGCATACATAAAGTAGCGCATGGGAATGTCCAGCCCGTTATATTGAGGCAATACTGATAGCTTGCCTGTCAGATGCTGTTGCACACTGGGGAATTGGAACTCCTCCATGAATAGCGGGACGATATTGCGCTTGCTATCAATCGCGGTTTCAATTTCGAGACGCATGATGTCGCCTGCTTCGCTGAATCGTTCGGCAGCACTGGGTGTCAGCACAATCAAAAAGTGTGCGCGTGACTTGATATTATCGAGGATAATCTGTTTCCAGTCGCCACTGCGGATGCTATCAATGTCGTAAAATACATCGTAGCCCTGCGCCGTGAGATACTGATAGATATTCAGTGCCAGCGGGGCATTGGTGCGTCGATAGGAGATGAAGACGGTTTTTTGCTTTGCCATACGTTGTTACCTGTTATACTGGATAATCGCGTTCCTATTATGACATGCCTCTACATGATTCACAATTATTGTGTACGAAACAGAATTTGATAAAAATCGCTAAGTATCCAAGAAAGCTAAATCAAGTGATGAGTGATGAGTAACGAGTGATGAACCCTGTCATAATCGTATCGCGCGTTTTTCATTGTTCCTCGGTGTTCTCTGCACCTTCGCATCTCAGCACCTCTGCGTTAAGTTTTTTCGTCTCTGCGGTGAAAACCCTCCAATTCACCTGTTCGCAAAACTTCCACTAGGCGCATGACTAGACGCGAGAGGCTATAGCGTTCGGTGACATGTGCGCGGAGTGTCTGCCCGATGGCATGGCGGTCTTCAACAGACAGGGTCAGCAAGTGGTTGATGCGGTCGTGCAAACCCGCGACATCATGCGGACTGTCTACCATCAGCAGGTCGGCATAGTCCCCCATCAAATGCGAAAACTCAGGGTTACACACAATCGTCGGGATGCCACATGCCATGCTCTCCAAGGCGGCTTTGTCAAACAACCCGACCGGACTCATATTCACAGCAACCGTCGCTTTGCGATACCAATCCCGCACATCCGGCGCGAGTAGGTCACCTGTAAATTTTACCCGATGGGATAACTTAAGTGCCTCTGTCATAGCTTTGAGTTCATGTTTATAGCTGTCGGGATAGCCTTGTTGCACATCACCGACGAGCGTTAGGTGGGCATCAGTTTCGGCAATCGCTTTAATGGTTGTCTCTTGGTGTTTGATGGCTGCCAATCGTGCCACTTGAATCACAATTGGTGGGCTGTTTGTGGGGTTGGATTGGGTTGGGTCAGGGGCATAAAAGTCGGTGTCGATGCCATGACCAATCACACGGAGTTTGTCGGTTTCATAAGGAAAGCTCGTTTTGACTGCACTCACCACGCGCCACGACATATCTAAGCCGAGTTTAAGTTGCGATGACTTCTGCCGATGGGTATACCACAGCACCGTTTTGATACCGCGCAGTCGCAACAAAGGTCCGCCGAGTCCAGCAAAGAGGGGCATCATATGCGCGAAGCAGACATCATATTGTCGTGAGGTAATGAGCCGGAGCAAATGCCGATAAAAGTTTAACACCCGTACAGGTTTGCTCAGTCCTTTTTCACGTCCAGCAGAATAGACCCTCACGTTATCTGACACATCCACTGTCCCCTGATACATCGTGATGAGGTCAATATACTCGCAGTGTGTAGCCAGTTCGCGTATCCATGCTGTCGTGAATCCTAGCACAGGGTCATTGACATCGGTCATCAGATTGAACATCAGCAGGCGCAGTGGCGGGTGAGTTGTTGACAAATTTTTACTCCTGAGTGGGTGCGGTTTTGTGCTATAGTGGATATTGTAAAGCAATTAGCAACACAATATGCGAGATTTCAGGAAAATTCAAGCTTGGTATAAGGCTCATCAATATACCGATATAGCATTTGCGAATGATACAGGTGTTCGCCCCTACGATATTTTCTAGTAGGGACATATTGTCCGCCACAAGTACACATACGTTTTGAATTTTAAAACCGATTCTAGCCATTCAATATTGGAGCAACCCACCACCCATGACCCAACAACCCCCTCAACCCGACTCCTCATTTGGACTTCTTAGTTATCTGCGTATACCGGATACCTATCATTTTGTCACTCTGCACTCGGCGGCTGGTTACGTCGAACTGGTGCGATTTGTCCATGATGAGGTCGTGACCATACCCAACAAAAAACGTAAAATCGTCGGCGACATGCTAATTGTCAATGAGGGTGAATATTATACACTCACGCTCAACTGGCAAAATTTCCCGCAGAACTTTGCAACTGCTTCGGCGTTTATCTACGACAAAGAAGACGGCGAGGGTTGCGAGATTCAAGGGTATGCGGAACTGACAAATGCAATTCCTATGTTCGGGTTCATCATGTTGGTTGTGGCGATGATTGCCTTTGTTGCGACAAGCATTGGTCCGGTTGTATTTTTGATATGGTTGGTGCTGTATGTATTGGCGACACGGGGTGCGTTGCGCTGGCGGGACGCACTGGTACAGCATCTCGTCCATCTAGCACAGGTGATTCCGCATCATCACGATAGTTTTGTAGAAGAAGAATTTGACGAACGCATTGACCTACTCGTCACAGGCATTAAACAGGGTAAATAAATGACAACATCCGAGATTACATCACAACAGGTGTTAGACTATTTTCGTTTTACAAAGTCGTTTCGATTTGTGACCCCCGTCCCACCTGAGTTATGTGCGGAGCGTCTGGGCGAACTGCCATTTAACGATGGCAAACACAAGTATACCGTCGAGCTAGAACCTGTCGGTGGGGATTATCAGTTCAACTTATGGGTTGGTAACAAGTATCAACGCGAGCCGAACAAAGCACGGTGTGTCGGGTCAGGCTGGATAAAACGACAGGGCGACGAAACACTAGTTTATGGTGACATCAAAATTGGTCTCAACCGGATGCTGATGTTGAATGTCATTACCTTGATATGTGGCATCTGGACGATTGGCTTATTGACCCTGCCGGCATGGTTTATCTACCTCATCTATACCGGTGGTATTCCCATTTTTGCGCCACTTTATTTATATTGGAAAACCCTACAAGAGCGCAATGAGATGGTCGAGGATGTCAAAAGCACCGTCACACCCTATCTGTCTGACCGTCGCGGACGATTAAGCCAACAGCAATATAGCGAAATCACAGATGAGTTTTCCAATCCCAACGCACAGTCACGCCGTCGTCAGCGATAGGTAACGATTATGAGCAACAAGCGCAAAACCACATCCCGCAATCCGGTTCATGACTTCATGGATAACCTGCTGTTCATGCAAAGCTTTGACTTCGAGACATCGGTTGATGTGGACACGGTGATTGAGCGTTTGCAGGAGTCATCGCGCGAACGCAAAGGTTGGCGACACCCCTACCCGCGTTTTGAATTGACGACCGAAAACGCATATGACCATCACCTATTCGACCTCAAAGCCAAGGATAATAATCAGCAATATACGATTGTGCATGCGACAGGTGCAATCGAACCAACAGCGCAGGATGGCACAGTTGTATCCGGTGAGGTGCGCTTCGGGGTGGTGTATTTCTTCTTATTGGGTGTGTCGGTGGTGTGGATGTTGTTTATTTTCCAGTTCTTCGGCTTAGCATTACCCCCGTTACTATTGGGATTGGTCATGCTTGCACCACTATCGACATTCGTGCATATGTTCTGGAAGCGTCGCGGATTACTCAAAGATATTGAGGAAAGCATCAAACCGCGTATGAGTGACCGTAAATTTGACAAGCTCAAGCGACAAGATACCGATGCCGACGACGTTGAGCCGTACCTATCTGAATACGAGTCCGAGTCTTTGCGTTATGACCAACAGTAAACCCAAAGTAACAACCGAATCGCCATTGGGTCGCCTGCGTGATGAGATATTATTTGTACGTCACTTCCGTTATGTGACTGACCAATCGCCTGATAGCGTACATGACACATTGCAGAGCTTAGCCTATCAACCCGATAGCCTGACCCGAGTGTTTTTCCCGCGTCAACGCCTTGTCGAGATGGGAACACTTGAGGACGGAATCCAGCTATTTACGATTAAGACCAAAGTCGGCGGACTCTATACCGAATTAACCGCAACGGGGACAATCCGCTATGATTCAGCAACCGGAGAGACTATTGTCAGCGGACGCATTACATTTGATGCTGTTTATCTGGCAGTCCTGCTGACGGGGTTGTTTGTCTTGATTACATGGGGGCTGGCAAGTTTGTCCCGTACTAGCATTATCGCCAGTCCGTTTATCTTATTTACACTCGGCTTGACCAACCTATTCTATTTCCGCCAGATGTTCCACGACCGCAACAACCTGCTAACAACCCTCAGTCAGGCATTGACCACCCGTGATGCCAAACGTGCCCATGACCGCCTCGCCGAGAAACCCATGCAAACCCAATCCGATGAGTATCTATCACAACCCAAGTCCCAACACTCACAGGAGACCTCATGACACTGTTACCTGATAAACCCAAACGTAAACGCAAAGAGAAACCAAAGCGACAGTCACAACGTGGATTGAAGTTTTTGTTGTTTTTGCTGATTCTCGTGATATTAGGGGTATTGGCATATGTGTTGCTTCGACCGCCTACATATGATGTTGAGTTGCCAGATGGTCTTGTTAATCCACCTGATGGTGATCCATTTACACCCTTATGTGACTTCATGAGTACACCTTATCTGTTTGTGGGGACAACAGCAGGTAACTTCATGACAACTATCATGGGTGATGATGTAATCCCTCTGCCACGCTCATTCAATATCAATCACTGGTCGAAAGATAGTCAATATGTGTGGGGGGATACAAGAATCAAAAGGAGGGGGGCGAATCCAACCGCCTTAAATCTGGTGACGGGCGAATTGCATTATTTTGATTGGGAGCAAATGAGCTACAATACCTCTTTCGCACCTAATTTACGTTATGCAATGTATAGTACATTCAGTAATGAGGTATCAGAAATTGTTATCTTCGATGCTGAAACAGGCAAAACAGTTCATGTGAATGGGAAAAATAATAAGACACCACTCTGGTCAGCAGATAGTACACTGGTTGTAACTAGCACAGACATCATCAATGTGCTGACAGGTGAATCACTCAATGTAGAATTTCCTGCTGATGCAACACAGCTATTGCGCTGGAAAGATGCCGACACCATTATCTACGAGACTCGTGCCGGATGGTTACGCGAGTGGAATTTTTTGAGTGAGAAAAACGAGAAATTCTATAGTACACGTTTTGACGATTACTATGTGTCAGATAATGTTCAACGGTCTCCAAATTTTCGTAGTAATGCCAATCAAGGTCACTCAAATATGGCAGGAATTGAAGCACCGGATATGTTTCATGTTCTCAATATCCAAACAAATGACTATGTTAAATTTACCGTTGATGTTTCCGGTGGCTTAGACTTTTCCGTTAAGGCGCACTATGTCCTATTTGAGTATGATGATTCCACTAAGCCAATCCAGTTTTATTATCCAGCAACCCATGATTTTGCTGAAGTACAAGTTCTGCGACAATATGACTATTCGGTTTCACCTGATGGACATTATATCTACTATTGGAAAGATGAAACGATGAATAATCATATCATTCAACGTGTAGCAACAGGTGAGACCTTTGTTGTTGATGATGCTGAAAATACTATCTACACATGGCATGAAATTGAGGGGATATCGTATCTACTTCATACGATGCCTGTTGGTGATGGTGTCCATGTCCATTATTTACTTAATCCAGAATCTCGAACCAATTGCAAGCTCGGCACGTTCTATTCACCGCACATACAAATTCAATCATAGGTTTTTACAATGAGTGAGATTTTCAATAAACCCAAACGTAAACGCAAAGAAAAATCAAAGCGCGGTAACACTCGTCGCATTACTGTCTTGCTTGCATTGATTGTTGTGTTCAGCGGTATAGCGGTCTATGTCCTGCTCCGGTCATCACTTGGCAATTTCTCAAGTGTTGACGTGTTCAATGCCCCTGATGGCGACCCGTTTACCCCGCTATGTGAGTTTGAATCTGAGGTATATCTGTATGTACGGACAACGTATGCGACCTATGTAAAACAGATTGGCGATGAGACGGTTCATCTGCTTGGCGATGGTAATCTGTTACATAACTATAGACCAAATGGGTCGCCATACTTGTGGATGGATACTGAACAAACGCAATTACGCTATGTCTATAATTTGCAGACACATACTCTATCTGAGTATGAACATAACGACCCAAACTATTTTGGCATATCAAATACAGGGCGTTATGAATTAATCATGCGCCGTGATAACGAGGCGAGCGTACATGCGATGATGATTTATGATGCGGAGTCACAGTCAGTCATTGCTGAGGGACAAACCCCTAATGGACGCGGGTATTGGTCACCTACTGACAAATACACATTGCTGTTTAATCAAGATGCCCCAAATCTTGCACAGTTGTATGCAACGCAATCACAGAGCATGACACCAATTGAATTGCCCTACGAGATTAAAGAGATAAAGGGATGGATTGACGATGAGACAGTCCTGTTTCTAACGACGGGTGGCTATCTACGGACGTTTAATATTGATACGGGCGATGTGACCAATCTGGTAGACTTGAGTTATTTATCCTATTTCTATGCAGGTGGCATACAATCGTCACCGAATCCGCGTGGTTTGATGAGACCTAACTATCCACTTGTCGCTATTGATGCTTTTGATAATGCCCACATTTTTACGCCTGACAATCCAATGCAACCGCAGATAGTCCCACTTGATTTGTCGCGTCCGCTATCGTTGGATATTCATGGTCAGTTTGTGGCTTTTGCATTTGGTCGTGACAAAGACGACTGGTTGATTTATGACTTTGTGACGGTTGATAGTACGTCTTTTGTAAAGCCCAATGGAAGAAATAATCCCGCATTTTCACCAGATGGCGATTATGCTTTTTATCACCCAATCGACTCCGCGTCTACCTATTTGATTCAAAATCTGCACAACGGCGAGACCTTTCAATTAGAGGATGCCGACCTTGTTAATTCTTATCGCTGGCAAGAGGTAGACAGTACATCCTACCTGCAATATTCCGTCCCGACAGCGGATGACACAACCATATATTATCTGTTCCAACCGGATACCCGTGCAGTCTGCAAAGTGGGAACATTCTATTCGATAAGTTTTGAGATTATTGCATTGGACTAGAAGTCTTGTATTCAGTCTACTGTGCTTGGTCAAGTGGTAACCGAACGGTAAAGGTGCTTCCATGCTCAAGCTGACTGTCAACAGTAATTTGCCCACCATGTAATTGAACAATGCGCCTCACCATACTTAAGCCGATGCCTGTCCCTTTGTTCTGTTGCATGGTGCGGGCTTGATTAACTTGAAAGAACCGCTCAAAGATTTGTTCGTGATGTTCGGGTGCAATGCCGATACCATCATCTTGAACACGAATGAAAACATAGTGTGTATCATTTGACAGTGCCACATTAATATGACCGCCCTCTTTACCGTAGATAATGGCATTTTCAATCAGGTTGGTGATAGCCCGTTGCAGTTGGCTAGCATGCCCACGTATGGAATCACAAGTCAGGTCATTTACTAGGTGTACGCTGATATTATTGGTAGTTGCTAAGTCCGTTAAAGACTGGATGGTGTCTTGTACAAGGTCAAGGATGGTGACAACCGCAATATTTTCATCTTTATTTGCGCTATCAAGCATCGTCAATGCCAGCAGGTCTTCTATCATCATATGCAAGTTGTGCGTTGTGGCTTCGAGCGCGACTAACTTCTCCTCAATTGGCATATCTTTTTCTTGTCGTTTTCTAATGAGATAGGTAGTTGATTTCAATACACTAATAGGTGTTTTTAAGTCATGGGCAAGGTTCTGTGTGAGTTCACGCTGGACATTGTAACGGGTCTCTTTGGCTTCTAGTGCCAGCATACGGTCGCTTGATTCCAATATCGCATACTTATGATAACCAACAATCAATAGCAACGTTGTTAACGACACAATCAAAATAATCAGGTGGAACAGCTCACTAAATTGAAAAACGGTAGGTAAATCCCATACATGGTCGATAACAAAGATACCCACAAAGTAACCAATTATTACCGCATAATACAGCATCATCACCCGAAAGTTAAAGACAAGAACAGCCATCACAAACAGCACCAACAAGCCCAATACTGCCGATGCGAATAATCCGCCTGTCATTAAAACCGATACCATAACTAGCATGGTACTTGTGCCAAGTATCAATTTCGCTACATATTGCGTATCCCCTGCCAAAGCACGTTTTAAGAGTAAAACACTAATAACACCCGCCACTCCTGGCAAAACCCCCAATGTCAATAAGGGCATCAACATATTGTCGAAGGCATTCGTCAATGCGCCAACAATCCCATATGACATTAAAACCAATGGGATGAGGATGTGTGTTACCAGTGTGACGATGATAATGTTATAGATGTATTGATTATGGGGTGTTCGATCGTTTATCTGGAATGTCGCATAGGTTTGTATTGCTCTGACATGCTGATGCGATCGAGCAACAAGGTCACGAGAATACTCTGGGATAGGATAAGCCATTTATAATTTCCAACAACAATGAGACAAAAATAATACCGATATATCAAATATTTTATCGGTATTATAAGTCATCATAAATTAGTCGGTCAAACCAATCTATCCCTCTCTAATCCAACAATAACAATGGCTTCAGCGTTTTCTAACTGTCTGAAAAGGTGATAAGAAATATAGATTTGCAAAGACAATGAACTACCCAATTATTATCCACTGCGGATAATTTCGACTGTTAAATCAGATTGCGCATTATTGCCGACTTGGTCAAACACGACTGCACTAAATACCTCTGTGCCAACACTGGTGATGTCATAATCGAAGCCATAGGGCCACTCACGGTCGATGCCGAGCAGTTGCCCATTTTGATAAAACTCGACGCGCTCAATCGTCAGGTTATCAGTGGCATCAGCGACCAATGAAATAACTGTCTGTGCCGGATAACGAACCGTATTGATGCTATCGCCTGTCCGCAGGGTTAAGTTCGGCGCAGTGTTATCAAGTGTGACCAATTTGGTGTCCGTGTCGATACTGCCATCGGTAAACACAACCGTGAATTGCAAGGTGTATACGCCATTGAGTCCGGCAGTATTCCATGTGCCAAGTGATGCCCCCTGTGCATAATCACGCCGTTGCCCGCCGATTTCCAGCCATTCACGCGGGTTCACATCTTGCCCATATGCTAGTTGAAAATAATCAATATTGGGGTCGTCGATGCTACCACGCACATCGACTGTCCCGCCGACATAAGCAAAGTCAGCAGGTTGTAAAATCTGCACCGCTTTCAGTACTTCCGGTCGGCTGATGGTGTCGTAATCGGTTGGTGGTAAGGGTTGACCACTCTCTGTCCACCATTCGAGGATGTCCGGTGGTGGCACAAAGTAGACCTGTTCAGCGCGGAGGTTGGTCGGTGTGTTGGCAGTGGCAAGTTGTCCTGTCTGTGTGTTGATTTCATACGATTGCCAATAAGTGTCCTGCAACAATGGTGAACCCGGTGGGAAGATTTCACGGCGGGTCGGGCATGGACTAGCATCAGACGGCACAAGACCAGAGATGTCACATACCAGATATTCTTCAATGTCCTCAGGACGTGTCCAGCTATCCGGTGAAATGCTGTTGCGGTCATGCACATAATTCATCAGCGCACGCCATACCGGAGCCGACCCCTGACGACCATAATCATCAAGACTCATATTGCCGTTGTCGATGCGTCCGAGATGCACACCTGTCACAATATTCGGCGTATACCCCACTGTCCAGCTATCGCGTTTGTCTGCACTGAGACCATTGACCACTGCTGACGGACGATTGAGTTGCAGTGTTTCGTCTTGTGTGCCGAGCACAGTCTGACGGGTGATGTTGTCGCCGAGAATGTCATTGACCAGATAGGCAAGGCTGGGTTCAAGGATAATCGTTTGGCTGAGTTGGACTGCGTCATCGTCATATGCCCATAACACATTGCCATCGGCATCTCTAATTTCCAGCACAGCGACAGGATTGCGTGAGCGATACCCCTGTGCAATCGGCTGTGTATCGACCCCATGCTGTACCCCCATTGACGCAAACACACTATAAGCATAAGTAGTATCCAATACCGAAACACCACCACCCCGCGCCAATAAATCCAAATCATAGTTGTTTTCATCTAAGCTGTTGAAGCCTATCAGATGCGCGGTACGAATCACCTGCGTCATACCACGACTATCAGCCACATACACCGCCGGAGGAATCAGCCCACCTGCCATCGCTTCCCGCAAATTAAGTGGTCCGCGAAAACGCCCATCGGGATTGGTCGGCGTATAAATCAACCCATCCGCTGGACCCGGAAAGGCACGAGGCACATCATAAACCATCGACGACGGCGTAAACAACCGTTGTACGAAACCTTCAAAATAAACAAAGGGGTGCAATACCACTGCTGGCTGACGATTCTGTGCGCGGGCATCACCCACCATACTATAGATTTCACCTGTTTTTGCATTCATCATCATGAGTGCGCCACTATCCGGCGGGGCTGTACCATCTGCACCGAAGGGTTGCACCAGATAATTCGCTCCAGCACATGGTGTATTGTCCTGCGCTAACACATTGCCAAGTCCACCATTGAGTCGGTCAAGGTGCGCCCGCATGACACAATCGGATTGGAAGTAGAGGTCGAGGTCAAGCGTGGTTGTAATTTGCAGACCACTGCGCGCCACCATCCGCGCACCATCCATGCCAAGGTTATCGAGGATATCCTGTGCTTGTTGACGGGCATACACCGAAAACTCTGGCGCAAACAATGGACGTTGAATAAAGTCAGCGCGGAGTTGCGTCACGATAGCGGATGATTGGTCGAACTGCGGTTTGTTAATCAGCGCGTTGTTGAACATATTGAGCAAGAGGTCAGCTTGTCGTCCCCGTGCTGCCACTTCGTTATCAAAGGGATTAAAACGTGGCGCAGTCGGAATCGCTACGAGGAGTGCCGTTTCAGCCAATGTCAGCTGTTCAGCCGATTTACCGAGATAGACCTGTGCAGCAGCATCAATCCCATAAGCATCGTTGCCATAATAATTGGTGTTGAGATGCCATTCAAGCAAATCTTCAGCAGACATCTGACGTTCGGCTTCGGCAACCAACGCGATTTCCAGCAGAGTATCATCCAGCCCACTGCGTCGTGCTAAGGGCAAAACAGCATTTCGTACCAAGCGTCCGGTGATACTCTGGTCAGTCCCGACAGGTGAATCGAGGATATACCGCCATAGCCGATTGAGTGTCTGCACCGTATCGAATTGTGCCGTTTGTAAGTAGTCGCGGTCTTCGGTTAACAACGTTGCCGAGATAACATAATCGGGCAGTTGCTCCAATTCTATCCAGCGTCGTTGATTGCCAAGTGGGTCTTCTACCGAGTAAATCAGCGTACTGCCAGAGCGGTCATACAGTTGCGTCGCACCAATAATCGGGTCAAGATAAATCGTCTCAGCCGGAGTTGGCAGATAGTTGGTCGCCTGTGTGTAGAGTAATCCCGCCACACCCACAATCACCATCATCGGCACAACCAACACGACGACAATTACCGCCAGAATCAGCAGACCCCACAATGATGACCGCTGGCGTTGTTCACGCTGACGGGCTTTGCGGGCACGGCGACGACGGATGATATGGGCGACTGATGACATAGCTTACCTCGATACGATTAACGACAAATCATGTTATCAGTGTACTGATTTTTAGGGTAACCACAAAGGCGCAAAGGACACAAAGAGGAAATCTTAATGCGAAGAAGCAGAGGCTTTGCATTATTGCCGTGCTAGACTCGTGACCAACAAATCCAATGCCAGACGTGGCTCGATGCGTCCAGTCTTCATATCTTGGTCATATTTTTGCAAAGCTCGCAGAATCGAATCCAACTGTTCGGTGCTGAAGGCGCGTGACTGTTGCGAAATCTTGCCTGCCACAAAGGGATGCACCCCCAATGCCTTTGCAATCACCGGATTTTGTGAGCCACCGCCATTATTCAGGTGTTCGCGTACCATCAATAGTAAGCGGAACTGACGTACAATCAACGCAAATAAACCGAAACCGGGGTCACGCGGATTGTCGCGTAGTGCCTGATGAATCAATTGCAGTGCCATATTGCCGTTACCCCGCGCCAACGCATCGACCATTTCAAACACATTGGCTTCTGGCACATATGGTGTAAGCATAGCGACATCTTGCTCCGTGATGGGATGGTCGCCATCCACAAAACAAATCAGCTTGTAGAGTTCATTGTCAGCACGACGCATATCCTCATTGACCACATCCGCAATGGCTTGCGCGGCTTGAGGCAAAATTTCGGTATCGTATTCATCTTTGGCACGTTTGATAATCCACCCAGTCAGGTTTTTCGGTTTCTCAAATCGACCAACATAACCGTTATCCATCTTCTCAATCGCGCGTAAGACTTTGTTTTTCTCGGATAGGGCTTCGCGTTCGACCAGTACCAGACGTGCATGAGCGGGTAAATTCGGCAACTCCTCTAGTAGACGTTCCCGTGCTTTTTTGCCGGTCTCACCTGCCCCCTTGCGCGTGATATGACTAATCAGCCCTTTGACAATCACCAAGCGTTTGTCTGCCAGAAACGGCATCGACTTAACTGCCCCTAACACATCAGGTACAGTCGTCTCTGTGGCTTCATATTCGGAGGTGTTGAGGTCACCATTTTCGCCCATCGAGTCGCGCATCTTCTTGAGCGCATTCTCTAGGCTGATGTCATCGTCACCATGAAAAATATAAAATGTCGGGGAATCACTCATAGGTAGCCTAGTCCTGACGGGTCACAACGCGATGTGTAATGACTGTGCGTCCAGTAAACGGAATTGTGGTGGTGCTTTTGGTCACGCTGACCAATTCCATATCACCGGGGTCACCTTCCGTCGTGAAGTATTTCTGTAATGCCATACCGATTGGGGTCGAGAACAACACCACCCCCATCATCAACATCATCACCATCGGAAAGCGTTCGTAGGTATCACGGCGTTTGCCACCACCGAATCCCACCCATGCAACCAACGTCGAGAGGAAGCCCGCCGTCACTAGATTTGTGCCACAATTCGGATGCACAGCAAGCCGATGTTCCCCCTTTTTCATGCGGTTGATGGCTTCCTGCACAGCTGTTTCCACTTTGTCGGTCGGCACATCCCCTATCAATACAAAACCGCTATCATTGCTCCGCCCCGATAAGTTATAACGATGACGGGTCAGCAGATGAATCGTGGCATGTTCTAAGCCATGGTTGCGACGTGTCCGCAAAATGTAAGGGAATGTCAGAATCGGTGTCGCCCATTGAGCCAGACGTTTGAGCATGATGATGTCCTTCAATAATTTAGGTTTGGGTGCTGAGGACTGAGTGCTGAGTTACAATTAATGCCCCATAGCCTCAGAGTATATTTTTCAAGTCATTCATTAAAAATTATACAGATAATTATAATGGATTTTCATATGACTAGAAACCAACAACTAACGACGAATAACCACCAATCAAAAAGAGACACCCATGTGGATGTCTCTCTCAAAATCATAATCTGTTTAGCGCGATTAGTCGTCGCTGTCTTCAGCAGAGTCTTCGTCAGTTTCTGCTTCGGCAACAGGTTCTTCCGCTGGTGTTTCTTCAACAGGTGTATCTTCTGCCACAGGTTCTTCCACTGGTGTTTCTTCAACAGGCGTATCTTCTGCCACAGGTTCTTCCACTGGTGTATCTTCAACAAGTGTATCTTCGGCCACAGGTTCTTCCGCTGGTGTTTCTTCAACAACAGGTTCATCAGGCAAGTTAGCGGAATCTTCAATCGCCATTTCCCAATCGAGGTCGAGATATTCTGTTGAATTGACCGACTTCAAGCTCAAGCCGAGGCGACGTTCTTTGACATCAATTTTAACAATGCGCAATGCTAATTGGTCGCCGCGTTTCACCACCTCTTTAGGATGGGTGACACGCTCGTTGGATAGTTCTGAAATATGAATCAGACCTTCAACAGCAGGCATATCAACCAGCTTAGCAAATGCACCAAACTTAGTCAGCTTGGTCACTTGACCTTTAACCAGTTGTCCACGGCGCATTGAGGTCGCAATTTCGTCCCACGGGTCACGCAGGCGACGGCGACGGCTTAGACCGATGCGCTTGGCTTCGGGGTCAATGCTAATCACTTCAACTTCAACTTGTTGCCCAACACTGACAGATTGACGGGGGTGTGTAATATGTCCCCAGTCCAATTCGGTCAAGTGAACCAGACCTTCCGCACCGCCAACATCAACAAATGCGCCGAAGTTTTCTAGGCTGACGACAGTACCCGTGCGGACTTCGCCGACGGTCAATTCTTCAATCAGAGCTTCTTTGCGTTTCTGACGAACTTCACGCATGGCGACCCGTTCAGACAAAATCAGACGGTTACGGGTGCGATCAACTTCCATGACCTTAACACCAATTGGCTCATTCACCATCGGTCCGTAACGTTCTTCAGGGGTATCGCCTTCCATATTGCGGGTGCGTTCTTCTGCCAGTTGGCTCTGTGGGACAAATCCACGCAAACGACCAAAGCGGACAATCAAGCCACCTTTGTTATAGCCACCGATTTGTGCTTCATACACATCTTTGGATTCGGCATATTCTTCGGCTTGTCGCCAATCCAATTCTTCGAGTGCATGGTTAATCGAGAGGATAATTTCGCCACGATGGTTATTGGGATTGACCACATAAACATCAACCTGTTCACCTTCTTTGAGCGATTCCAACATTTTGCGGGTCATCAATTCCAGTTCACGTCCCGGAACAACACCCTCATCACCATCGCCTAAATCAACAGTGACTGCGGTTGGTGTGGTATTAGTGATAGTACCACGATAGACCTGACCCCGTTTATATTTCAAGTCAGTGTCATCAACCTGTGCGCCATCTTCATCATCTTCTGATGTATCAGCAGCACTCACATCGTCATCGTCACTCGAATCTGTGGATTCTGCCTCATGGTCTTCGGTTGCGGTTGCATCACTTGCGGTTGTTTCTTCTGCCGTTGTCCCACTTTCTGTCACTGTTTCCTCGTTGGAGTCCCCAGTGTCAGCCGTTTCTGATTGCGACAACTCGGCAGACGAAGTTTCTTCAAGGGTTTCTTCGTTCTTGCCTAGTTCTTCTTGACTCATCTCTACATCCGTTTCGCGCTGATAGTATAAGTTTCAATTATAACCATAGCTAGCATATAGTCAAAGGAGAAATCAACAATTCCTTATATATATACCGACCATTCTGCAAACCTTACCACAGTTATTTCGTTTTTCCCACTATCGACTACAAAAAAGCCATACACGGTTTACAACCCATCCTAAGGGGTCAGACTCAAAATTGCGTCAGGTTGGCGTTGTTTAGGCGTTGGTTTGCCGTCCATTAACACACTCATAAATTTTGCACAATGAAAATAAACCACATAGGGAGTCTATGATGATAAAACAAATGTTATTACTAAGCCTTGCGATGCTTATGACTATACTTATTCCGATTACAACGCATGCCGATGAGAACCGCACCCTGATTGTCGTTAACAAGGTTGTTGACCACCTCAACGAATACCTCCTAAATCCGATTGACCTCAATGATGTCAATGTCGATTGGGGCTGGGCAATCATTATAGGTAACGATGTAGCCGAGGGATGCCGTGCGCGGTCAGGAGATTTGTTTCCCTTAACCGATGTTTTCTACGACATCAAAATTTATCGCCTATCGGAGTCTTACCATTATCGTGTGTCGATGGATGAACTGATTATGATTCGCTGTGAAGCCTTAGCCGATGTACCCGATGGTGTGATGCCACAGGTGATTGATGCCCTTCAAGATTTGAACTATCGTCTGCATATGAACTTTACCCATACCAGCATTCCGTGGACATGGAGCGAACGTCAGTTTGAAGATTACACATTGGGATGCCAACCCGATGCCGACCTCGACCCACGTTATGACCGTCGCACCAATGGCTATATTATTACCTTCACTGTACAGGGCGAGGCATACGAATATCGTGTATCAGCCGACAGATTGATTGTGAGATTGTGTGAAACAGAGTCGTGACAGGTCTGCTATAATATAAGAAGCAAATTAAGAGGAACAGTCATGGCATCAGACCCACTGCAACGCAAATGGACAATCGAAGAATATCTAGCACTGGAAGAATCAACGCAGTCTCGCTATGAATACGTCAATGGCGAAGTCTTTGCCATGACAGGTGGTACAGATAACCATAGCACAATTAAAGTCAATTGCGTTACCACACTCAATATAAAACGGCGAACCAGTGGGAAATCGTGTCGTATTTTCGACAGTGACATGAAAGTAAAAGTTGATGAGGATAATCAGGTATATCCTGACTTTAGTGTTGTCTGTGGTGAGCGTAAATTTGACGACAAAAAACGGACACAACTTACAAACCCAATTCTTGTTGGAGAAGTGACATCAGATTCATCTGCCAAGTATGACAAAAGCCTCAAAGCAGACATCTACCGTATGCTAGATTCATTAAGATATTATGTGGTGATTGACCAAAACAAAGTCCATGTACAGGTCTGGAGTTTGCAAGACAATGGATGGTTATTGCAAGACTTCAAATCTCGTGATGATGTTATTATGTTTGACGCACTTAATATCTCATTACAAGTTGCCGATATGTATGATGACATCGACTTTGACGAATCCTAATGGCTGAATACAGTGATTTTGACTATATCTGGATTTTCAGTGGTGAAGGTAGTTGGTCACCAACAGCTGTCTTCCATACCTTTGAAGAAGCTGACACTTGGATACGCTCACATAAACTGAAAGGGTATTTGTCTGAGTATCCGATTGGTATCAGTGTGTATGATTGGGCAATCCAGTTGGGATATTTCAAACCCAAACACGAGAGTCAAAATAATGGATGGTATATTCAAAAGTTTGGGAGTGGCTATTTGAACCATTCTCATTACACAGATTCAACTTACCAAGTTGCTGATAATGATACTGATGCTATGGATAATCTTGTAGATTTCCGCCACATCAAAGATGCACGCCAAGCCACGATTAATCTAAATATCAGTACTGTGCTTCAACTTCATTTAGCGGATAGTCGATATGATGTAATAGCGCGAGAAATGCGTGTTAAGCTTACATCATCTGAGACATACTATTCTCCTGATATTCTTGTCATTCAACCCCCAGAAGATTTTGAATTTGATCGCTACAAAATATTGACTCAGCCCATTGTACTTATAGACATTGTTTCTTCTGATATTTCATCTCTCGACCAATCTCAGACATTACACAGCGTTCTTGGAACATCATCTGTCAGGGATTATGTAAGAGTTGCCCGCGATGGTTACAGAGTCGAGCATTATTCACGACAAGATTCTGATGAATGGGCTTATCGTACATTACGTTTGCTAGACGATGAAATTTACTTATCTTCAATTGGATTTGACATGATGCTAGAGGTTATCTATGCTGGTTCAGATTGGAGTGACATCGAATAAGCCCATTGTTAAGTGCGATTTGTCTCCATCCACTGTACAGCAAAATCCACCAATTGGCGTTGCTTGACCAAGATAGCATCGGCTAATCCAACGTTACCCTCGACTTGACTGTGAGCTTTGGCAAAGTCTACGCCGATTTGTGGGAAGTCTTCATCATCAATTGGGAACATATCAAACTCAACCCACTGCCGTTGCCCATCGACCAACATGGCACAGCCCTCCTTGAATGGCGACTTTGGTGGTAAGTCTGCGCGATATTCCGCCAGATGAATTGAGGTATTGTTACCATGCCCAACACCCAACAAGAGCACATAGCCATCTAACTCGTATAGCTTGCCAATCGGTGACTCGTCTCCAAACATGCGTTCCAGTGAGGTGTGATTATCAAGTAGTGTGTCGGTGTGTTTCCCGATTGCAGAAAATGACCCAACTGGATGCGCGCTTCGTTTTACATCCGGATAGTTACGGAACATCTCCGCAATTGTACCCATCTCGCGGGTTGGGGTAATGCGCGGGTCATAAGCCGGACGATTCTCCCGTATGGTCTCCCACCATGATTCTGGTACAGGTGGACGTTGCCAGTTGGCAGGATTGCTATTTTGTGCGCTGTGAGTCGGCATTATCAACGTGCCATCATCACCGAGGACACTCAGCAAGGCTTCAATCACGGCTTGTGCACCACCGCTTATCCAACCGATTTTGCTCATGCTACTGTGTACAAGTAGGGTCATACCCGCCTGTATGCCCAATGTATTGAGGTCATGAATCAGGGATTGTGTTGTGATGGGTGAAGGGGTTTTGTCGATGATAGATTGTTCAGACATGGCAGTCAGCTTTCTGTTATACTTGGGTCGTTTAACCGTCTATTTTAAAGAAAGTGAATGTTAATGACAGATTCAACATTGGATACAAATTTACGAAAATATGCCGAGCTGGTAGTTCATGCTGGCGTGACCATCACTGAAGGTGACCTACTGCATTTTTCGATTGGTGTGAGCGACGACCCTAACATCCGCAAACTGGCGCATTATGTCGTTGAAAGTGCCTACAAAGCTGGTGCAAAGATTGTCGATTTGAATTGGCGGGATGAGGTAACCGCAAAGTTGCGTGTCCTGCATGCACCCGATGGCACGCTCGATTATGTGCCAGATTGGTTTGTTGCCAACATAGAAGCCTATGCTGACGCAGGTGTCGCCCGCCTTGTGATGGTCGGACGCGACCCGCAATTATTCGCCGGACTCGATGGCAAGAAAATCACCACCATGCAACGCGCTAGCCAAGCGGCAACTGCCCATCTGATTCCGAAATTGATTGATGAAAATGTATGGTGTGGTGCGGCTGTTGCGACCCAACCGTGGGCGGATATGGTCTTCCCGGATTTGCCAGAAGATGAACGTGTGCCCAAATTATGGGATGCCATTTTTGCAGCAACTCGTGTTACCGAAGACGACCCCGTCAGCGCATGGAAAGCCCATCAACAAGACCTGATACAACGCTGGAAACACCTCAACGCCAAACAATACACTGCCCTACACTTCACAGGCGACGGCACGGATTTGACGATTGGTTTACCACAGGGTCATATCTGGCAAGGGGGTGGTGATGACCATAGCTCCGGCAAACGCTTCTCACCCAATATGCCAACGGAAGAAATTTTCACCATGCCCCACCGTGAGCGCGTCAATGGCACAGTCAAAGCAACCAAGCCCCTCAGCTATAACGGCAATATCATTGATGATTTCTCGTTCACATTTAAGGACGGGCGTGTTGTCGGATTTGAAGCCAAGCAAGGCGGGGATGTCTTACAAGATTTGATTGATACAGACGAAGGCGCAAAACACCTCGGTGAAGTCGCACTTGTCCCGCACAGCTCACCCATTTCGCAGTCGGGGATTTTGTTCTTCAATACGCTCTATGACGAAAACGCCGCCTGCCATATTGCCCTCGGTCGTGCTTATGCCAAGACAATCGAAGGGGGCTCGGATATGGACGAAGACCAATTTATGGAAGCGGGAGGCAACACCAGCCAGACCCATGTGGACTTTATGATTGGTAATCATGATGTTGATATTGACGGCATCACTGTTGATGGTGACCGTGAGCCAATTATGCGTCAGGGTGAATGGGCGTTTTAGATTTATACAATTTTGCTATTCTGACTCTGTGTTTTCAGTAGTTCTAAGCAAATATGACGATGCAGGGACAAGGCATATTGTCCTGTCCCTTCATGGAAATTCTAATGTGTTTCATGCCACTTTTGCTCAAACTCATCAAGGACTCTGCGCTGTCTGCCCGTCAGATGAATAAAGGCACGTTTATCCCGTATAAAGCTTAGGGCTTCGTCAGGTGACATACCAGTCGTAATCAGATAAGCAGCTGTCATCGTCGGTGCACGTCCTACCCCAACCCCACAATGCACATAGACCTTCCCGCCTTCGTCAATGCGTTCTTGGATAAACTCTGCCCCTTTGATGAGGTCATCCACTTTCGGCGGGGTATTATCACGGGTTGCTAGATGCAGATGATGCGGTCCTTCAATACCTTTGTCTACATCACTGATATGGGCTTCGCGCATGTTGACAATACCTGTGATGCCTTTGTCGAGCATTTCCTGATAACCCTCTGGATAATGCTGTCCGCCACAATATAACTGCGGGGTAATCTCACTGAGTTCCCAATGAGGTGCGCCAGTACGTTTGCGATAGGTCTGGTCAACGAAGCGCAGGGTAATCGCTTTGGGTCCTGTTTTTGCTAAGCTGATAATCCGGTTGAGTGGGTTGGTCGGTTTATTGGTTGTCATAAGTCGCTTTGTTTGAGTATATAATGGTGGCATTGTAGCACAGGCTCGTAAATTTCTGATATAAACATATGTTACTATTAGGAAAAAGTCATGTCACATTTACGACAGGGAAACTATGATATTCGCTGTGAGTGGGGTATACACGAGATTCATGCACTTCGAGACACTAGCGATTGTATCATTATTATTGATGTTCTATCGTTCACAACTACTGTCGATGTTGCATTATCACGGTCAGCGATTGTATTCCCATTTGCGGGGAAGAACAATGTTGCAGCAACCTTTGCCCAACAAAAAAACGCAATTCTTGCCCACAAACGAGCCATGTCCCCACATGAATTTTCACTATCGCCTTCATCCCTGCAAAGACTACCAGTCAACTCAAGGGTAGTCTTACCATCACCAAACGGCTCAACACTTTCAACCGCGACTGAAAAAACACTGACCCTTGCTGGATGCCTCCGTAACGCTAGAGCTGTTGCAGAATATGCTCAGTCACAAGGCAAAAGAATCAGTATCATCCCAGCCGGAGAACGCTTCATTTACAGTGATACAGATACAGCTTTGCGTCCATCACTCGAAGATTGGATTGGGGCAGGTGCAATTATAACGTATTTGAACGGCACACTCTCACTGGAAGCACAAACTGCAAAGCTCGTTTTTGAACACCATAAAAGCGACCTCCATCAGATTTTACACCACTGTGTTTCCGGTGTAGAGCTTTCTCAAAATGGGTATACAGAAGACATTCAATTAGCGAGTCAGCTTAATATCAGTGAACATGTGCCTGTATTGGTTGATGGTGCTTATCAATCGAATGCCTAAGTTGAGGTCATTGTGTTGATATGCTGGAAGTATAAGGACATGACAAATTGTCCGCCCCATATTCATCACAAGTAACAGAATCGAAAAGACCGCAGAGGATTAGTCTACGGTCTCGACCGCCTGAGAGCAGTCTTTCGGTTTTGGGGTCACCCTCTAAATAGAGTTTACCCTAGAGGTGTGACTTTGGTTAGAGGGTAGCCCCCTTATCACCTATCATAATATGATCACCTCCTTCACTAATTTACGAATAATCGGAGTATAACATGCTTTAAATCAGAATGCAACAATTTGGTGCATTAAGGTTGGATTAATTTAGGGTCAATGTGTAGTTTAGTGGGTCACAATAGTCATTTACGGAATAGAATTTTTATGACAAAATCTATTAAAATGTCGCAGAAATAACAAAAAAGCTATGCAATTTGCAAAGCTTTGTAAGATAGATTTTGCCTATAGGTATGTTTATCACAATTATCGAGATAGCACTTTTCCACCGAAGATGATACCCAACAGCATAATGAGGGGTATACTCACCAATACAATGCCCTGATATTGCTCAAACAGATTTGTTGCGCCTAAAAAACCTAGAATCGTCGCCAAAATGAGAATTATAAATAAGTTAATCATCCATCGTAACATATGTGTTATTCCCCAGTCTAAATCTTGTATGTGTGTATCGAAGCTGACTGTCGAACTGTTTCAATTGAAATGAATGTGATAGAGAAAGCCCTGCGATACACAGAGCTTTGTAATGTATGCCTTGCTTAGACATGGGTTCTCCAAATTATGCTCTTAGGAAGCGACCACCGAATAGCAGACCCAGTACAGCTAAGATAATGAAACCGATGAATAGGATTTCTGCACCACCTGCTAATGTTCCAGCGACACCGCCAAATCCGAGTACAGCGGCAAAAATTGCGAGTACAAATAAGATAACTGCCCAGCGTAACATGTATGTTGTTTCCTTTATCTATGTTTACGATTGTGTTTTGCTTTAGTGTCTGTAGTATGATTCACTTGTCTGAGTAGGTGCAGAGGTTTTGTGTTAGCGTAATATCAGATGTAATGAATAGAAGATGAGAAGGACGCAATAAAGATGCCATCCCAAGTGTTATCCCGCCGAAAATGGAAGCTCTATGCCCATGACCAACACATTGTTGTTGTCAAAGGCACGCGCGAAAAGTTCACCCATCCGTTGATGAAAGCCCTGCTATGGGCGTTGTACATGCCAGATTATCCCAATATATCAATAGAAATCCGCATCGGAGACAAATATAAACCGGATGTTGTCGCGTTTGAGGAAGATGCCCTGTTACGTGGGAGTTCGCCTGTATTCTGGGGAGAAGCAGGGCAAGTCGGCTCGGACAAAATTAAGTCGATTGCACGGCGTTACCGTGAAACGCACTTTGTTGTCGCCAAGTGGAACACCAATCTGCACCATTATTCGCAACTGCTAGAGGGCTTGTTGGATGGCATAAAGCGGGATGCGCCGTTTGACCTCATCAGCTTCCCTGAAGAAACAGTCAACAGTATTGACGATGATGGCAACATCACGATTACATTTGATGATGTGCAGTTAATCCGATTTGAGTAGATGCTGATAGACTTGCTCTAACTGTGCCCCGACCTTATCCCATGTGTAGGTGCGTTCGATGAGACGATGTGCCGACTGTCCCATCTGTTGGCGCACACTAACATTCGTCAGCAGATGCCGTAATTTATTCGCAATCGCCGTTGGTTCAATATCGACAATATATCCTCCGTCGTGTGGGTCAAGGTTACAGCCTGCCGACAAAATCACAGGCAAACCTGCCCCCATTGCTTCTAATACTGCCATCGACAAGCCTTCCCCAACTGCCGGTAGCACAAACACATTACCTGCTGAGAGAGCCTGCAAACGCTCATTGCCCTCCAGATAACCCGTGATAATAATGCGTTTATCATCCCCTGCCAGTTCACGCACCGTGTCCATCATGCCCTCATCGGGTCCGACAATTAGCAGACGAGAATCCTCCACATCAGCTAACTTGAAGGCTTTCACCAGCACATCCACCCCTTTGCGGGCTTGCAAGCGTCCCATGAATAACACTGTCGGGGCACTACCGAGGTTATATTTTTTGCGGAAGCTATCAGCGGATGGCAAATCCGTTACATCACTCAGATGAATGCCATTAGGAATCACACTGAACTCGGTCGGGACTTGCCTGCGTCCAAATGTATCCCATAGTGTTTGTACATCTGCCAGTTCAGATTCGACCAGTGCAATCACATGGTCAATGCGTAGCGCGACACCAGCACTAAGCAACTTATCCCACCATACCTTTAACTGACTGCGCCCTGTGCTGAGGTTCATTGTGCCATGTGGTGATAACACAATCGGCGTGTTCTGCTCAAATGCCACCGGAGTCACCAGCAGATTTTCGACAGTACGAAACTCATGGATATGCACCACATCAACATCCGGCATGAGAACTTCGGCAGTCTTACGCATACTGCGCGGGGTCGATAAGTTCAGCTTTCCCCGCAACAGTGGTGATACATTGGGGCGACGAATTACCCGCACCCCGTCTAGCATTTCCTCATCAGGCGCAGTGAGTCGTGTCTGTTGGTCGAGCGCATCTGTCGTCAACACAGTAACATCATGCCCGCGCGCCACCAGTGATGTTGCCATGCCTTCAACTGCACGGACAACGCCACCAAACGCATATGCTGGACGATAATAGGGTGTGACATGTAAGATGTGCATTATGCTGATTCTTTCTTGAGCCAGTCTTTCGGTTGTTCTTTCACCAGATAAATACCCGGTATCGACAACAGTGTCACGCCACCTTTGACCAGCACATTGGCAATGAAAATACTGAAAATAACATCGGTTGGTAAATCACCCCAGAAGGCAATCAACACAAACAGCGCGCTATCAATTGGTACGCTGACAGCATTACTGAGCAACACCCGCCCCCATTGTTTACTCTGACCGAAGCGTTTGACCCACACCTCATACATCTCGGTATCAATCAATTCGGAGACCACTTCCGCGACAATAGATGCCATCACAATCCGCAGCACGGGAGCAAGCACAACCCCAAATTCTTCTTGTGCGCCGACCGCCATATCCGCAGGTAGATTCGATACAACCCAGAACAGCCCCGCCATCAGTAGATTGATAACCGCCGCCGTGATAATTAATGTTCGTGCGACACTTGCACCAGCAACCTTATGCACCATATCGCGCAAGGTGAATGTAAACGGGTAAATCAGTGTCCCACCGTCGATGCTCAATCCAGCGATGAACAAAATCCGCAAGCTGGTAATGTCTGCAAAAATCTGCGCCGATACATATAGCACACAGACAACCACCAAAATCTGTAAGGTTCTTACAGTCATAAATGTCTTTCTCCCAATCGAACAAACAGCGCGCCATTGTATCAGATTATCGTCATGATTTGTTCAGGAATATCAAATATTCTCCTTATGTAGAAAGCGTAACCTTTTTAATAGGAGACATAAAAATCAGAACGTGTAGGTTAAAATATGAATATACATAAACAAGCTGTCGGTTGTGAATATAGTATCCTTGATAATGGTATCCATCAGTTTGTCTTTACTGGAAAGGGGAACTCCGGTATAGATGAATTATTCGCATATTTAAGCAACTTATGGGCAATACATTCAGCAGATGAAACTCTCTATTATTTAGTAGATACAACCCACGCTGGTGGCGACACATCTATGGTGCAACTGCTTGACCGCTTCCGTCAATTGGAGCGTACAACTGACGAACGCCCCGCCGGACGGACTGCTATCATCCATGAACCAGATGTACTAATTTCACTAGCCGATTCTTTCATTCGTACCTTTGCACCACGACGCGATAAAACACGCTTCTTTCGCAGTGGGTCAGAAGATTCTGCGATACAATGGTTATTGAGTGTTCAATAGGTGAGGATGATATGGTGACAGGAACAGAACCTGATAATGGATTAATCTATGAACAATCGCCGGACGGTGTGCATATCTTCAAATTTGTTGGCGAAGGTGGCATTGACCGCTTCTTTGAAATCGTCGAGGAGATATTAGCGACTTCGCCACATGATACAACCTTACGCTATATTGTCCAACTCGAAGAAAGCAATAATACGGGTATGCGCGAATTGGTCAGACGGTTTGGCAAACTTCAGTCAAAGATTCCGATGCGTGCCCCTGGACGCACTGCCATTGTCCATAGTGGCGACTTATTCCTCATGCTTGCTAATACGTTTCTGAACCTTGCACCCCGCGAAGATAAAGCACAATTCTTCAAAAATACCGAATATGAAAAAGCTCTGGCATGGGTTCTGCGGGATGATTAGTGTTTGAAAATCTGACTCATTACGATATTTTCTATTGGCTTTGGCATTCAGGCGCATATTTAAAGTCTGGAAAGAAATTGCATTTAAATTGGCGGATGAACACACAGGTTCATCTCTACGAAAAACGGCGAAAATCTTGTAGGGACAATGCCTGCATTGTCCGCAGACCAGCAAAATATGTGATTATTTATTTCTGAAAACATACCAGACATTACAAATAGTCTAGTTTCGATATGTTTTTGAAACTTTATTTTCGGCTAAGACAGGTCTCAGCCCTACGAAGATTTCCACGAATGGATGATACCTGCGTTGTCCGCCATCAAGACATAGCTCAATGCACTGAAAACTTTAGAACAAATGCCAACTAAGCCCTCATCAATGCTATATCATCCAAATCCGAACATAACAGTTCACATTTCTGGTTGCGCATTTTCCACGTCTTAAGTCTATCCACAATTCTTCCAGATATAATAAGCATAACATTGTTGAGAAATTTTTCACCAATCAAATATTAATGCTTAAATGATTGTCTTTTCTGAAATTTGTCATATAGTAACAAAAAGAAGCCATTAGTATATAGGTAGATTGAACAATGCCCCGATACATACCTGAAGAACTACATGTTGGACAAACCATTATTGTGCATCCTAACCCCACACATCACCCCATGCGAGCAATTGTCACATATATTGATGTGATTAAAGGCTTAGTACATGTACAATTTGAGAGTATCGAAGGGAAATTTGCCGTGCTTCCACGCGGTATATCTAACTTGAGTGGGCTATATCTACATTTCAAAAACAAACAATTCTTCTTCTCGCCAGAACCATTTTTCCAAAACGTCTAGCGTTCGATGTGTCAGAGGGTGCTGACTATTGCGCACGGTCGATAATATCAGTAACAGTCGGCAAACTATTTGAGCGAAAGACCTCATCCCCCGCTGTGTTGAATATCAGATAGGTGGGCGAGAATGTAAAGTCAAATCGGGCGAGAAGGTCTCGTCCGGGTGGCTCATGGATATTGAGCAGTAAGACTTCCACACGTTGCCATTGTATATCGGGGATTTGTCCACGCACGGTAGACAGGTCACGCATACAGCCCATTCAGTAATTTGAATATAACATCAGAAATGTTGCTCTGTTGTTGGTGAGTGTGTTTTTGACATCAGCAATCGTTTCAGCTTCTACAGGTGAATCGGGATATTGGAATTGCGTCCCGACAAAAAATGCCCCGATAACATATGCCACCATCACCCCGATGCTTATCGGTACGCTAACAGCCTCCAAACGGCTCAGCCCGATGAACAGCATCACCCCAAACACAATGACAAATAGCGGATACGAGAATTGATTGAATAAGTGCATAGGTTTTAGTCGATGGTTTCTGATTATTGGTCAATAGTGTAACAGAGGAAAATGAGAAGGGTATGTGGGATAAGCAAATAGGATGGTCGTATATGATAGATTAATTGAACATCATATATTGCGGACGGGAAGAATCCCGTCCCTACAATTATGTTGTGAATCGCTGTAGGGACAACGCCTGCGTTGTCCGAACACCAGCATATAGCAATTTTTGGATAAGCTAATATGTATTCAATCGTCAGCCTTTTACACCTGCGATTGCCGATTTATTTAAACCCTTCCGGTACAACGGATTCATCATATTCGACTTCGGGGAATGGCGTATCATCACATTGCCAGAAGACCTCTGCATCCATTTGCGATAGGTCGCGCACATTGGAGATGTCAGGCATATCGGCATTCACGGTGAAGATGGGGTCAACTGTCATTTCTTCCGGTGAGATGCGACCAATTACACGGGTGACATATTTGTACTTTTCTGCCAGCAATTGCACCAATGTATCCTGTGGACGCTGGTCACGCAGGTCAGATGTCGGCATCGCATACTCTGTGACAAAAGCGCGCCCCTCATATAAATCAACGGTCTGGTCAAGCAGGCTGAGGTAGTTTGTACCATCAAATGAGCCGAACGACCCACGAATATCCTCATCATAAATCACGGGATGTGCATAGTTAACAGGCACAACTTGTTCCTCAGCAAAAATCCATGTGAGAACGGTCATGTTTGGATTAGCCGCCACCGCAGTCAGGCGAATCGGAATCATCGGGTCAGTGGATGGATAGGTCATTATAATTGGCTGAATATCGTCTGAACCTTCGTCAGGTTGGAGTTTCATCGCAAGGAAAACCATGCCCTCGTCGTTATAGACAGCAATCAACGGTTCCATCTCTGGCTCAACACGATAGTCATTGTCGCGCAACCAACTAATCATGGCATCGGGGTCAGGGCTGGTGATGACATCGTATATATAGGGACCAACTTCACCGGATGCAAGAACTTCGACGCTACCCTCATCATCCATAACCGCACTTTCTGCCATTGCCATAACAGGGATTGGCGCGCAGGCGGGCATTTGGGGTGGCACAAACACAGGTGCAGTTAGCAAGCTCAGTTCATCAAAGCTTTCAATCTCAGCAACATCGACTTTAGGCACATCTGGCACAGGCACAACCCACGAAAAATCAGGCGCAAACCCAGTGTAGTTAATCTGAACATACGCGGAAACAGTCTCGTCGTTGTTAATCGTGAAGATGATACGCTCAGCTTGTTGGTCAACGGGCACATTCTGGCAGAATAACCCACCACAAGCATGAACATTCATCATAGGCAATAAAAATAATCCGACAAAGCTAGCGAGGAATATACGGAATCGCATGAGGGTCTCCTTATCAATAGTTTGGGTATTGCTCTCATAACGTTATGAGTATTTGTTTTGTTCCGAAAATGACATTAGTCAATATCAGAAGTCGTATCAACAGAACTATTATCTGTCATGTCGTTGTCCGGTGTTGTCTCAAAAGAACTGTCACCACTACTGTCAATATCCGGTGCGTCAATGTACATCATATCATCGCTAGCCATCTGCATAGGTGCGCCCGTATCTAATGCAAATCGTTCAAGGATAAAGACCTGTACCAGTACAAAAAACACAGCAAACACAACCCCAACACCGATGATATACATGCCTGCAAGCTGCATAATCGAGCCTGCATCTGTAACGGAAATACTCATCAAAACCGATAATTGTGTCACAAATGTCATATTTTCCTGAGCAAACTGGCTAACGAGTGCCCACAACATCGACTGCATACTGATAAAACTTAGCACAACGCCAATCGCAATTGACAACAAAATAGCGGGTATCATCACGCGCTTGCTAAAGGCTTTGGTCTGGCTCATTCCTGATTCGATATTGTTGATATAGTGATAATGTGCGCCGTTGAAGAACACATAAAATGCCAACAAGGTAAAACCATTCACCATCCACGGGTAGCCTAACATCGACGTATCGTTGACGACACCGAGGTCACGCGACATGGTAAACCATTCAAATATCAATACCTCAGTTGGGATGAGCATGATAGCCAGCAAAACAATGAACAAAATTCCCGACCCGATTCTGCCAAAGGGACGATAAAAACCGAGACCCATCCCTGCCATAAATGCTATTGGTAATTGGATAAACCAGATAGCAAATAAAGGTGATAAGCTGTTTACCAAGCCTTGTGTTATCGGCGCAAGCTCAAACAATGACTGCTCCGATTGTGATGGGAAGGTCAACGCCCAAACCACATATCCACCCAGCAATAAGATAGCCAATAAAATTAGGGGGACTGACGCGACACTCAGTAAATTGTTACCGTCGTCTTGTTGTGCAGGTGATACTTGTACTACACGTAAGTTAGAGGCGACCACAATCACACCGATTATCAGTCCGACAACCAATACGCCCATCCCTAAGACTGTCGCCTGTGCTGATGCAGCTCCAATGCGAAATTGTTGAAATCCCGCCAGGTATACTTCTAGCATGTAGGTTGCCGTCGAATTGCCAGGACCACCCTGCGTCAGGACAAAGGGTAAATCGAACATCAGCGCACCACTTCCCCCGGCAACAGTCACACCGATGAATCCGACCACAACACCCGTCATCTCACGTTGCTGTCCACGCATGACCGCAATAAATATTGTCCCACCAACGACCGCTGCGGTAGTTATCGTCAGCAACATATCGAGCCACTGCAATAAGACAGGGGCACTATCCGGACTCATAAACGATAGGTCTTCATTGAATATGGGTGAGGGTTCTATCCCCCAATTCGGCGACCAATAAATTTGCCAGATGACAGATAACACAACCGGAACAATCAATACCGCCAACACACTTAATAAAGCACGATTAACCAACCGTCCACCCCGTGCCTGTAAACCGATAAGACCACCCATCAGCAAGGGTACAATCGCAAAGATGAGAGCGCGTTGTAGCATATAGGGAATGGTGTTACCAATTGCATCAGCAAATCGCTTATCCTGCAAGAGACGTTCATAATTCTCCATGCCGATAGGTTCTGAGTCACCTATAATATTGTAGCTGGTCATGGAAGTCGAAATAACATTACTGAACGGTATCAGATGGGTCATGGTGGCAAGCAGTAACAATGGAACAATTAATGCCAGACCATAGGTTAACGTCCGTGACCCCGACAATACATCACGTTTCGGTTTTTCTGTTTGCATGGTGGTTTCCTCATCATCCACTATCCGATAAGTCTAGTGTACAGCGAGGTTGAATTTGGTGCAGATGACAGGATAGGTTTTTCTAATCACCTGTCTCTCGTTCAATCGTCAAGTTATACGACCCTGTTGTTGTCCCATCACGCAAACCATAGCGTGTGACAGCAATCACATATTGTCCGGCAGAATCGAGTGTAAATTCAAGGCGTGAATTACGGGTTGTTGGCGTGGCATCGTCGTTCTGTGCTAGATTAACATCATCAGCAGTCCGCAACACAACAATCGGGTCAAGATTGCCTGTCTGTGTCTCGACGGTAATCACAACGCGGTCATTCGGCTCACCCATAAACTGATAAAAACGGGCATAAACATCATTGCGTATGGTATCGGATACAGTCTCGCCGTAGCGAATCAGAGTATCGCCACCCTGTGATGCGTTGATTTGCGGAGTCGGCGAACTAAATTCACCACGATTTATCACAGTCGCATTGTTCTCATTCAAGCGCACAACTGTCTCAAGGCGTTGATTTGGTGAAATGGTCAACGGATTTTCGGGTGTGTTTTCCAGTTTTAGTAATTCTTGATTATACGCATTCACCGTCAGCGTAAATGGCACAGGCGTATCCATACCACAGCCATCTTGATACCACACCCAAATCGTATAATCGCCCGTTGGTGCAGTGACACTATTGGGGAAGACAATATGCTCAATCGGTTGCGATGTCGGCGTTTCACAATTGGTGTTACTATCAATTTGTAATTCACCTCCTGCTGGCGTGTTGGGTGTACTCCATGATAGGACCCGTCCCGATGGCTCACGCACAAACAGATTCAAGTCCGCCGTGCCTGTCCAACTTAAGGATGCACTGAAGTTCCCCGTCTGTAATTCAATGCGTCCGACTGTCAAGCTGAGCGTATAACGTCCTTCACTTGTCCCCGCTTCGAGTCCAGCACGGGACGCGATAATATAATAGTCACCGTTGTCTGGTAAGCTGAACTGTGTGATACGGGCATTGGCACTGTTACCGACAGTATCATTAAATGCCAATTCGTTGAGGTCGCTGTCCAATAATATCAGAAACGGGTCGAGCACCATCGTATCATCGGCGCGCATGTCAATTGTCACCAACTCGCCGACCTTGCCCACAAAACGGAAATACTGCACCGGAATCCCATTACTGACAATGCCCTTGTAGCTTTCGTTATAGCGTGCCTCGCGGATATTGAGCTTATCTGTGCCAAACTCAGATTGCTGTAAATCAACGACGATATTGCCACCCGCTTGTGTCCCACTCGTGCTGACTTGAATAATATATGCCCCACTGCGCGGAAGTTCGACCAAGACACTAGCACGGTCACTTTTGCTGGGGAATGAGCCAATTACCTCTTGGTTCAGATCAAGAATCGCTATCTCCGGCTTAACAGGGTCATCAGCGGTATAGTCGAGCAGTTCAACACTCGCCAGCACGGTATCATTAATTGTGCCATCAAACACATATGACAGCGTCGGGACGGCATCGGTTAATGTGCCAGAAATCGGTTGGTCGGGAACAATCACAGATTGCGCCAACTGCTCCACAAATAAACGAAACTGTCCTACACCGGATTCCTGTTTGACCTCGACCAAATACCAGCCATCTTCGGGAATGGTAGCAAGCGTTGTTGTCTCATTATCCACCGTCTGACTGGTGCTAATCACTGTCGAATCGGCATTACGGATGGTGACAACAGGCATTAAATCACCATCGGTGATGGTCGTTATCGCACGGATAAAATCACCCTGATAGCCAACAAACGCAAAGTACTGCTCAGGTAAATCTACCCCATCTAATACCCCTGTTGTATCGAGAGCTTCATATTCAATGATGGTATAATCCACAGCAAACGGGGGTTCGAGGGTCAGCGGGTCAACTTCAACAGGGGCTTGTAAGGCACTCTCAATGTTCAATGTCAGGCTGTATGTTCCGGTCGTCGTACCTTCGTCGCGGTCAAAGCGGGTCGCTTCAATAATCAGGGTTTCGTCGGTATCGGCTGTCAATGTGATTTGAGCATTGCGTGATGCACCATCATCGACATCGTCATTAAAATCTAAAATCTCGCCACTGAGGTTATACAAATTGAGGAAGGGGTCAAGGTCGCCCGATGTGTTCGCCATCGTAATTGTGACCACATCATCCGTCACCACGTCGAAGCTATAAAATGTCGTGAAGAAGGTATCGTTGATGTTGCCTTCGATTGTGCCTGCTGGAATCGGAAACGGGTTATCCAGTGTTTGGGCTAGAGCTGTCCCCACCATCACCCACAACCAGCAACCGATGACTATCCACTTACCTATTCTCATATCCCATCCCAGTCAATCTATAGTCGAAAGTTGAATGTAGAAAGTGCCGAGTAACCATTGCAGACAATACAGGCATTGTCCCTACAAAGAGACTCATCACTTTATCGAGTTTACCATGACATGCCCGCAGACACAGCCTATGACATGCCGATGATTACCCGAAAGTACAGTCTGATTGCGACCATATGACGGTGAGGATAAACAGCATACATGACATAATCACGATATGATAAACCCATAGTAACGAAAGGTAAGAACATGTTTCGTGTATTACAGATTGACCATGTTGAATTGACTGTCCCTGACCAATATGAAGCAGCTGAGTGGTATCGGCAGGTGTTCGGCTTGGAGATAATCCCCGAATTTGAGTTCTGGGCTAAAGCGGGTCCACTGATGTTGACCACACCAGAAGCCGGAACAAAGCTCGCACTGTTTAAAGGCCCCCCCCCACAGACTGTGACTGGATTCGAGACGCTGGCATTTCGTGTTGATGCGGACGGATTTATGCAGTTTGTCGGGCGGATTGATGACCTAAATTTGTCCAATCATCGCGGGGTTGCATTGACCTCAGATAACGCTGTGATTGACCATACGCTGTCATGGTCGATTTACTTCCGTGACCCATGGGGTTATCCCTACGAAATCACGACTTATGAGTATGATGCGGTCAAACAACAGTTGGAAAGGTAACGTGAGGTATTACTTGGGCTAGACATATCCCATCCAGAGATATAAGAGCAGGAACACCCACATGTAGATGTCCTGCTCTAAGCTGTTATCTAATTCTGCCAGTCCACATAGAAATTGATGAAGCGGGCAAAGTTCGATTTGGTTGTAGTTAAGAGCCGTCGTTGGTCTCATCGTCCTGCGTGAGGTTACGCGCTTCACGGTCAACATTAATTGCGGGTGCATCCATCGGGCGGGTCGGTGACTCATACACATCGGACTCACCGCCTACTGTCGTCGTAGTATAGATGACAGTTGCGCTACCCGTACAGCGGAAGGTCGGCGCAAATGATGGCACAATATCCACAGTTTCATCATTGCCCGTTACCTGCCGTGTGGAATCTGTACTGAGTTCGTAGACATACACCTGCGGGATACCTGTCACATCGGACTGATAAGCAATCAATGTATCGTCGGGTGCCCACACATGATTACGGACTTCGGCACTTGGTTCAGAGATGCGTTTTTGTGTGCCATCTTCACTTAATAGATACAGTGCAAAGTCGCCATCACGGTCAGATAAGAATACGATGTCCTCACCACGGCGGGCAAATATTGGCGTGGTATCGTTGGCTGTCCCATCACTGATGCGGGTGATTGCATTGGTCGATAGGTCAAGCTGATACAGTTGCCATAGTCCGCTACGGTTACTCTGGAATACAGCGATATTCGGATTGGTCGGTGACAACGACGCATTGATGTCTGTCGCTGGATGATTGGTCACTTGACGACTGATGCCTGTTGTCACATTCATCAAGTACAAATCGGCATTACCGGACTGATTCGACTCGAATAAGATGTCATACCCATGCGGTGACCAGACCGGATTAAACTCAATCGAGTCACTGCGGGTCAGGCGACGAATATCATCAGATGCAACCGCAGACATATAGATTTCAAAGTTATTATCACGGTCGCTAGCAAATGCAACCCATTGACGGTCAGGTGAAACTGATGGACCCAAGTTAAGTGTGTTTGGCTCACGAGATAGATTCGGGTCACCAACTTGTCCATCGGGTAAATTGCCGAGACGATAGAGGTTTATCGCGGACATGCGGTCACTGTGATACACAATCCAATCGACACAGTGGGGTGGATAGCTAACAATCGGTTGCCAATCAGTCGGTAACGCCAATCCACTCTCAGCTGGGGCAAGCGTTGCAACAGGCAAGTCAACCTCTGTGATGGATGTATCTGCGCTGTTGTTGCCTGACGAATTATCAGAGTCATTATCTGCTGGATTTGATGGGACGCTGGTATCATTATCACCGACAGGTATAGTGTTCGGCACATCACTATCTTGCTCCGGCTCGTTGGGTTCAGTGGTTGGATTATCTGATTCCGGATCATCGGGTTCATTCGATTCCGATTCTGTTGGTTCTTCCGGCAATGGTACAGCTTCCAACACCACAGGAGTCTCAGTATCAGTTGGTGTTTCCGTCGGTGTGAGGGACGGGGTAATAGTCCATGTCTCAGTTGGCATCGGTGTTAAGGTCAATGTCGAAGTTGGTGTCAGCGTCAAGGTTGGTGTTGATGTGAGTGTTGGCAAGGGTGTCTGTGTTGGAGTCTGCGAGACACGCAATTGTGCATTTGCTCCACCACCGAGTTCGATACCAATTGACGTAATGACGCTCACAAACACAGTACGGATAATGGTACGTCCACCACCAGTACAACCCGCCTCGGCTTTAATGACACTTTCTTCAGAGAAAGATGTCGTGACACTACTACCGTTAAATAGCTTGCCGTCAATCTCCCAACTGACAGATTCGACATTGACACCTCCTGTTATTTTGAAGGTGTATTGACCGAGATTATCCGGGTCTTGTTCGACATCAATAGCACACTGAACAACCAATGTCGCGGTTGGGGTTGGGGTGCGCGTTTTTGTGGGTGTACGAGTCGGTGAAGGACCCAAAGTTGGTGTGTTACTAGGTGTGCGGGTCGCTGTCGGCAACTTGGTATTCGACGGTGTCGGTGATGGTCCCAAAGTTGGGGTACGGGTCGCCGTTGGTGTACGGGTGAAGGTCGGTGTCAGTGTTGGCAAGGGTGTTGAGGTAATGATAAACGAGCCACCCGTCTGTGCATTAGAAATCGTAATCGCCCCACCATCAGAGATTGTTCCGGCAGGTGTCTCACAGGTCAAAGTCACACGATAGGTGCCTGTGTTGTTATAGTTACGGTTGACCGTGCTATTGGATGAAGTGCAGCCATCATCGAATACCCACTCTAAACTGCTAACATTCTCTTGTACAGCTGACCACTCGACAATCACGGGAATGACACCGGGTAAGGTCAGATAACGCGCATTAACGGCACAACTCCCAGAAAATATTAAGTCTTCCGGTTCGGCTTGTTCACCAGAATTATCTGGCAATGGTGAAGATTGGGGTTGCCCTGCATCACTTTGATTATCTGTCGTATCTGGTTGTTCCTCGGCTTGTGTAGTCTCTGCTGAAGTTTCGACAGATTGGTCTACAGGAGGTTATTCAATAGCAATATCCGGTTGTATGTTTGCCTGTTGTTGAGCTTCATTTGATGATGCCACAGTTGCCACGACATCATCTTTCTTTTCTTCCCAGAAGTCGCCCGATGCTGGCTCGGATTCTGATGGAGAGTCATCTTGTGCTGTCACCATAACAAACAATAGCGACAACATCACCAGCGAAAAAATAAACGCGATTCCGCGCAAATAGGTATTCATGACCAGTAAACGACTCCTTCTCAGCCTGTGATGGTCACAGCAAGACATAATTTGATACGCAGATTATACGACCAATTTTCAAAATCAAGATGTCTGAAAAGTCACTGATTAGCCTACGTTAATCTGTATAGTGCACCTCAAAATTTCGCAGGATATAGATTGCGATAAATGGGCATATCATTAATGAAACAGAACCTTAAGCCTAATAATCTTGACAATAAAAAATACTCAGGTATCCTTATTATCAGGTAGCCGAAGTATTTTTATCCGAAGCTCATAATTAACAAATTCCACACTCATTTTACAACCTTGTGAAATTTGTCACGTATCACCAATAAGACATCACCACACTTATTATCTTCTTTCCTGATGTGATGGCTACTCATCACAACACACTTCTTACGATGCAACATATTTAATGATTGAATAAGGAAAACGGGCAGATATGGTACTACTCATTATTGGAGCCATCTTAGGATTATTCTATGTGGCTCGCACCATTGGCACCGCACGGTCGGAAAACCGACAAGCCACCTTCCTCGACCAACTTGTCGTCTGGGCAATGGTGGTTGTATTAGCATTAGCGGTTGTTAGCGACAATCAGGTTGTGAACGAACGCGATACAGTTGAACTCGCCGTTGCAGCATTAGGGCTGGTGTTCGGTCTATTCGGACTGATGGCACTCCTACTCGGACGGCGTGATGGCGAAGCAGATGATGCACGGGGCTGGGTTGCGATTGGCATCGGTCTCATTATTGTAGCAATTGCATTTGCGATTCCACTATTAAATCAAGTCGCACCAGAGCCAAGCGAAGTTGCTGTTGCCATTCCGACTGCAATTAACGATGGCGCAGGGAACGTCAGCACAGGCGGACTCGGTGACCAACGTTTAGTCAGTAATCGCACATCAATGGAACCGGCACCGACACAAACCCCTATCAGTTTGCCACAAAGCATTCCATCTCCTGTCGCACCACAACTGTACTTCTTCACACCAACTCCAACACCAGAGGGACTATCGTGTGAGGGCGTGATTGAAGTCGATTTGAACGTTCGCAAATATCCATCAGTGGCAGAAGGTAATATCGTTGCCGTCGCACCAGAGGACGAACAGGTCATGATTATCGGGCGCAATCAGGCGACATCATGGTATTACATCTCATTCGATATTTATGAAGGCTGGGTTGATGCAGATTTTGTTGATGCCGACGATGCCTGTGAAACCATCCCCACCCGTGCGTGGGCAGAGTAACCGAAAGGGGCTGACAATATGGTTGCAAGAACACTCATTATTGCTGTAATCCTCGCCGTTCTTGTTCCTGTGGGAGTCTTCTTCTCACAGCAGGGCGCGGTGCAACAACAACAACAGGAAGAATTTAACAGTATTCAGGTCTACCGTGTGACGACAGGTGATGTTCGTACAGCGGTAGAAGCATCGGGCGAAGTTGAGACTGATAACGAAGTTTCGATGTCATTTGAATCTAGTGGTCGCATTGCGGAACTATTGGTCGAAGAAGGGGATTATGTCCTCGAAGGCAGTATTCTGGCGGTGCTGGAAAATGATATGCAACGCCTCGCCTATCAGCAAACGGTGCTTAATCTCAACCGTGCTGAGTTGACTCAATACGACACCATCAATATTGATGAAGACGAACTCGAAGTTGCTAGCGAAAATCTACGGGCAGCATGGCAGGGTCTCGGCACAGCAGACAGTGCAGTCACTGATGCCGACATGGCAGCGATGGAAATCCAATATCAAGAATTGTTGGAAGCCGCCCGTGTCGCCCAAACTAACGCAGACCAAGCTCCGGGTGGATTCTTCGGTGATGCTTATGAACCATTACAAGCCAGCGCAGGTGAAGCCGCTTTTAATGCTGAGCTAGCGCGTTTGCAAATGGTTGCTGCAATGGAAAATGAACAACCGGGGGTCAACGCTGCTTATGGTGGTGTCCTCAGTGCACAAGCTAGCCTTGAACAATTGCTGGCGGGACCGAATGAATATGTCCTTGACCGCCTCAATCTGCAAGTCGATCAGGCGAAGATGGATGTCGAAGACGCACTTGAAGACTACGCCAATACCTTTTTGATTGCTCCACACAATGGGGTTATCTCAACATTGAATATTCAAGATGGCGCATTGGTTAGCCCCGGTGGACAAGTTTTGCGCCTGACAGATGTCGGCAATCTGGTTGTTACCATCTACGTTGATGAAATTGACATCGGACAAGTCACCGATGGTCGTCGTGTGGTCTTTACCGCTGATGCGATTCCGGGTACAGAATTTGAAGGTACAGTCAGCAAGATTGCACCACAGTCATCAATACGGGACGGTGTTGTTGTCTACGAAGTGGAACTGACCGTTGATGACGCTGATTCTATTTTGCGTGTTGGCATGACGGTTGATGCGGAAATCGCTTTGCAAGAGTCACGCGGTGCGATTCTGATTCCGTCACGCTTTGTAACCCGTCAACCCAACGGACAAAGTACCGTACTCGTCCTGAATGAAGCCGATGGCACACGCACCGAACGGGTTGTGACAGTGGGATTGCGGGGTCAACAAAACACCGAAATCATCAACGGGGTCTCCCCCGGTGAACTCGTCGTACTGGAAAGCTTGAATCTTGGTGGTGCTCAATCACCATTTGGAGGTTAAACAATGCCCTTACTTGTAATGATTGTCGCCGTCCTGACATTGGCGACCTGCTGGCAAATTTATCGCATTACAGATTCGCGGACAAATGGCACGATTATCAATGTATTGATCATCGTCACGGCTGTGATTGTCTCACTCAGTTTGTTGGATGATTCCACTGGTACAACCGTCGCACAAGATGGCACAGGTACAACCAGCACAGGTGATGTCAACATCTTAGAATCTGCCTTTGTACAATCATCCGCTGTGACGGATACGATTAACGCCACTGGCTCGATTGTACCCAGTCGTGAAGTCAGCCTCGCGTTCCAATATTCGGCACGGGTGACCGAAGTCTTGATTGAAGAAGGTGACCGCGTTGAAGAAGGACAGGTCATCGCCCGCTTGAATGCCAGTGATATTGAACAAATCTTGCGTGATGCCACATTCAACTTGGAAAATCAGCAGATTAGCTTTGATGAACTTACCGGACAACCTCGTGATGTTGACCTCGCCGCTGCCGAAGCTGCTTTACAAGCTGCCCAACTTAACTTTGGTGGCTCTACTGTGCTGACAGGACCGGGGTCTACACAAGCAGAAATTCAACGTCTGCAACTGCAATTGTCACAGAACCGTGTCTGGCAAGTCGCGTTGCAACGTGATGACACCATTCAAGGGTTTCAATCTGCGGGCGCAAACTTAGAAGAAGGCAACTTTGAAGGCACATCGGTTAGTCTAGGTCCATTGGGGTCGATTACCTTTCCCGGACAAGACCGTGGCGAAGCACAAGACCGTTACGACTCTAGCCTTGCTCAATACTATCAAGCATTAAATTCGCTCAATGCAGCCGGTGCAAATGCAGATTTTAACGCCGCCCAATATCAAGCTGAGCTGGTTCGTCCACCGCGCTATGGTGGGTCGCCGGGGGCAGCATTACAACGTACCCAAGCCGAACAACAACTCGACCGCCTGCTGAATGGTCCTGACCGTGATGAAATCGAATTTAGTCAGATTGACCTCGCATTGGCAAGCCTACAACTCCAACAAACCATGCTCCAAATGGATTATGTCGAATTGGTCGCGCCGTTCTCTGGTATCATTACCGAAGTCAACATGACCGTTGGCGAAATTCCACCACCTGTTGCAGCCGTCGTCTTGATTGATGACAGTCAATTTAAAGTCAATCTCGATATTGATGAAATCGACATCATGCAAGTTCGTGCTGGACAACCTGTACAATTTATCGTCGATGCCCTGCCTGATAACAACATCACAGGTATCGTTGAATTGGTTTCCCAAACACCAAATCAAGGCACACAGGTCGTTTCTTATAATGTCCGTGTGGTCTTGGACGAAACTGACGCACCAATTCGTGCAGGTATGAGTACAACCGGACAGGTGGTTGTCTCGTCGGTACAAGGGACACTTGGGGTCTCGCCACGCTTTGTCTATAATGATGCCATCACAGGGTCATCTTATGTGATTGTCCAGACCAACATAGGCGAACTGCAACGTATCCCTATCATTCTCGGTGAATTTGGCAATCAATTGGTCGAAATTTCTGGCGGTATCACACAGGGACAGCGCGTTGTACTGGTCGCATCAGAAGATGTTGAACGTATACCGTATCGAGGAAACACCAATGGCTAAACCGTCATCAGCAGACACGGAGGCTATCAGCACAAAAATCGCTGACCTTCGCTCACAAATCCGGTCATATGCACAACAACGTGCCGAAGGATTGATTGACGCGGATTTGCAACGCGACCTCGTCAAAGACTTGCAATCAGAAATCAACGACTTGCAAGCCAAACTCGATAACAACACATCCGATTCTGCGGGGTCGGATGTGACTGCATCAGAGCCAGAACACGCCGAATCTGAGATGGTTGAGGAGATGCTAGCTGAGGATGAATCCGGTGAGTCTCCCGACGAGGATACACACGAACACCCTGATGTTAAAGTCACCGAAGCAACTGATACGCCAGAACACGCTGATAAAGAAGCAGTTGCAGAAGCTATCAAAGAAGATAAAGCTGAGGCTGATGACTCTGAACATGCTCAAGCTGAGATGGTTGAGGAGATGCTAGCGGAAGATGAATCCGGTGAGTCCCCCAATGAGGACACCCACGAGCATCCTGACGTTAAAGTCACCGAAGCATCCGACAAAGCCGAACACGCTGACAATGAAGCTGTTGTCGAGGTGATTGAGGAAGAAGCGCAACTCGATAAAGACACCGACGAGTCTGCTATTAAGTTAGGCGACTTTACTGAGGACATTGTTGTATCCTCAGCGATGGTGAAAGAGCCATCTTATCTCAACGAGATTCATGAGCCGAACGTAGTCGATATTCGGGACATCACCAAGACATATCAGATGGGTGAATTTGAACTTGAGGTGCTTAAGGGCATTACTCTACAAGTCCGGCAAGGCGAATTTGTCAGCATCATGGGTCCATCGGGGTCAGGTAAATCAACGTTGATGAATATCCTCGGCGCACTTGACCAGCCGACAGCAGGCGATTACTTCCTCGATAATGTCGATGTGAGCAAGCTTGATGAACGGTCTTTAGCAGAAATCCGAAATCAGAAAATCGGCTTTGTCTTCCAGAGCTTCAATCTGCTTAAGCGGACTCCAGCAATCCGTCAAGTGGAGTTACCCTTGATTTATGGCAGTCACAAAGACCGCTCCAGACGTGCACGGGAAGCATTGGAATCGGTTGGGCTGGGCCAACGTCTCGACCATACCCCCGCTGAATTATCGGGTGGTCAGCAACAGCGTGTGGCGATTGCACGGGCATTGGTCACAGAGCCGTCGCTAATTCTAGCAGATGAGCCGACCGGAAACCTTGACTCGCGTAGTGGTACGGAAGTGATGCAAATCTTCCAAACACTCAACCGCAAGAACAATATCACGACAATCTTTGTCACGCATGACCCGTGGATTGCCCGTCACACCGACCGTGTGATTATGTTACGTGATGGTAAAATCATTGCAGACCAACGGGTGAAGAATCCGCTGGTAGCCGGAGAAGCCGAACGCCCGTCCGAAGCCGAAGAATTACAGGCAATCTTTGATTCGACCTACTACGGCGGGGACGAAGAGGAATACACTTAGGAGCAACGCATGAACGAAAATGTTCGTATCGCCATCGAAGCTATCTTATCCAACAAAATGCGCGCCGGACTGACGATGCTCGGCATTATCATCGGGATTGCCTCGGTGATTGCTTTGATTAGCCTCGGTCGTGGTGTGGAGAATTTTATCTTTAGCGAATTTGAGTTGCTCGGTGCGAGTCGCCTCTCGGTTTCATCATCTGAACCAGTGTCCGATACCCGCACACGCATTGACCCGATTACGATGAGTGATGTCGCTAATTTAGCAAATCCGCAAATCGCCCCTAGTATCGAAGAAACTGGCGCAAACTATAATGTTGTTGTGCTAGTTGAACACATGGGTGAATCGATGGCGACAACAGCGCGTGGCTATACACCTAACCTCGCTGACATGCTGTCATGGAATGTACAGACGGGACGCTTCTTCACCGCACAGGAAGATGCCGACAAAGAAAAAGTTGCCCTGCTTGGCTTAGATGTGGTCGATGAACTTTTTGGTAGCTCTGATTTTAATCCAATTGGGACACAAATCCGTGTTGATGACCAATCCTTTGAAGTCATCGGGGTAATGGAATCACGCGGGTCGGCATTTGGTAACGACAATTCTGCGATTATTGTGCCTATTTCCGTCGCACAAACCCGCTTAGCAAACGCACGGGTCGGTAACGAAATTGCTGTATCCACACTATATGCAGATGCCCGCTCAAACGACTTGATTGACCGCGCCGAAAGTGAGATTGACCAATATCTGTTTGACACACACAATCTGCTCAACGCTGATGAACGTGATTACACCATCAATAACCCATCGACAATTCAAGATGCAGTACGCGGAATCACTGGTTTGCTCACGATTTTACTCGGCTTGATTGCAAGTATATCCCTGTTTGTCGGGGGCATCGGCATCATGAATATTATGCTGGTAACCGTCACTGAACGCACCCGTGAAATCGGTTTGCGTAAAGCCGTCGGCGCAACCCCTGAGCGTATCCTCAGTCAGTTCTTGATTGAAAGTATTATCCTGTCACTGTTTGGTGGCATCATCGGGATATTTATCGGCTGGTTAGTGGCATTCCTCGGCACAGCTGCAATTGATGGTCTGCTCCTTACGGTTGACCTTGACGCAATCATTGTAGCCACAACTGTCAGTACAGGTGTGGGGATATTCTTCGGTTGGTGGCCCGCCCGTCAAGCCGCACGGATGAACCCGATAGATGCTTTGAGGTACGAATAATATGTTCAGTAAAACCCGCGAAAATCTACGCATTGCTATTACCACTTTGCAGAACAGCAAGTTACGTTCAGCTCTGACGATGACAGGCATCACCATTGGTGTCATGTCCGTTGTGTTATTGTTGTCACTCGGTCAAGCATTTGAAACTTATGTTGTCGGACAGTTCTCCAGCTTTGGCTCAAACCTTGTGGCAGTCTGGGGTGAGGTCAATACGACGATTGATATTCAACCCGGTGGACCTGATGAAGATAATGCTGAGGAACTGGTCACCTTCTTTGAACCCCTATCTTGGGATGACTATCTGGCACTTAATGACCGCTTCCGTGTCCCATCGGCGCGGGTGGTATCGCCTGTTGCCAATATCGCAGCAGAAGTACGTTGGGGCGAGAATGAACTCATCATCGCTACAGCAGGGGTCACCGAGACTTATACCGAAGCCGTTTCATTAGATTTAGCATCGGGACGATTCTTATCAGCACAAGAGGTACAGGATAATGCGCGGGTGGTTGTTTTCAACCTGCGGGCTGTTGAGGATTTGTTTGGTGACGAAGTGGGTAATCCCGTTGGCGAAACTGTCAAGATTAATGGGCTTTCGTTTGAGGTGATTGGTGTCGTTGACCTCGGTTCTAACGAACAAAATGCCAGTATCGTGATGCCGATTACAACCCTCTATCAACGCCTGAGTTCAGAGCGTCTGCCCGATGGGTCTTTACCTGTCGCAACGATTATGTTGCAAGCGGTATCTGCAGAAGAATCAGAAAATCTCGTTGACCAGATACGCATCGCATTGCGCGAAGAACACGACTTAGAAGATACACAAGAAGACGATTTCCAGATATTCGCACAGAACGCTTTCTTAGAAAGTCTCTCGACCATCACTGGATTGATTACGGCGTTTCTGGCGGTGATTGCAGGGATTTCGTTGGTTGTCGGTGGTATTGGCATTATGAACATTATGTTGGTGACTGTCACCGAACGCACCCGTGAGATAGGGTTACGCAAAGCTGTCGGTGCACAAAATTCTGACATTCTGGTTCAGTTTATTACTGAAGCGGTCATGCTAGCGGTATTCGGTGGCTTACTCGGCACGTTAATTGCAATGGGACTGAGTGCGATGCTCACAGCCGCGATTCCCGATTTGGATATTGTGATTCGCCCGACCAGTGTGGCGATGGCGACGATTGTGTCGGTGATGATTGGGGTGTTCTTCGGCGCATTCCCTGCCAACCGTGCCGCCAACATGAAGCCAATTGATGCCCTGCGGTTTGAATAGATGATATCAACACGGGTATAAACGAATAAATGTAGGGACAAGGCATGCCTTGTCCCTACAATCTGATATATTGAAATCACGTTGCGTGAACCGTCGCCGGACTTTCAACTTTTTACTTTTAACTTTTAACTGTCACTAGGCAAACAACCATGACCGATGACTTATCTATCCGCGTGACCCGCAAATTGCTGGCGATGGGTCCGATATTACAACGTGGGTTTGAATCCCACATCCAGATGAATGAAGACGATGCGACCATGATTCAGATGCGTTCATTGGCACTCATCAGCGCAGGCCCGATGACCATCAGCGAGTTGGCACATCTCCGTCAGGTTAGCTTACAGACCGCCAGCGAGACCGTCAAAAATCTGGAAGACCGAGACTGGGTCGAACGAGTGCGGAATCCGAATGACCGCCGGCAGTGGCTCATCACGTTGACCCACGCAGGTTTGCAACAACTGGAAGCCGCCCATAATTATGCTGTCAGCCAGATGACTCCACACCTAACGAAACTGTCTGAGCATGAACTGGAAGCGATTATGGTAGCGATGGATGCACTGGGACGGCTCTTTTCTGTACCGGATACCACCGCGCTGGATATTGCTGATAAAGATGCCTCGTAATTCAATCACCCTCTGCTAGAATGAGGGTGTTGGTCGTTGGATTTTAGTGTTTATATTGCGGTCGGAATGGATTCCGACCCTACGAAACCAATGAAATTCGTAGGGCTGAGACTTGTCACAGCCAAAAATAGAATTTTAAAAGCATATCGAAACTGACATGTGCGAAATGACAATCCTACAACCAACCACCAGTGACCAATCACAAATAACCAGTAACCAACCATGACCAATTCAAACAATGACCGCTATGACAGCACCCGCACCGCGTGGGAACATATCTGGGACGGCGCATCCATGGAAGTCGAACTGGAAGCCGTACAATCCTCCCGCGCAATGGAAACCATCAATGCGTATTTACCCTTCCTCGATAAAAACGATGTGCATATCGAAGCCGGAAGCGGACTGAGTGCGGTAGTGATAACCCTGCGTGAGATGGGTTATGATGTGCATGGGCTGGATTATGCCGTCAATGCACTGGTGGAATCACAACGGTACGACGCGACCCTTCCCCTGACCGCAGGCGATATTCATCATCTGCCATATCCCGACAATACCTTTGGCAGTTATCTGTCCTTCGGCGTACTCGAACACTTTGAACACGGGATGCAACCCGCTCTTAAGGAAGCCCATCGTATCCTTAAGCCGGGTGGGGCAGTTGTGCTGACCATCCCCTATCCCAATATGGTCTATCAACTGGTACAGCTCAAACGCAAGTTATCCGGTGCAAGTCAACTCACTGATGATGACTTTTACGAAAGCACATATACTCGTCAGCAACTCATCGACAACGTAAGCGAGGCAGGCTTTACTGTCGCACTGTGTCAACCGACCAGTCATGCCTTCACATTATGGGGGTTGGGGGGACCGTTCCGTGCAGATGGCTATTATAAGACAACCCCACTCGCGGATTCATTGGGTGGGTTATTCAGACGGGTTCTACCGTGGCAATTCAACTTCATGACGCTGATTGTCGGTGTGAAGTAGATATAACTATTTCACTTAACAAATGGACAACTTAAAAGCTCAATGCAGAGAAGCACAGAAGAAAAGTAAGTCACTGGATTTTGGGCGAAATCTATAGCTGTGATATGATAGAAAGCAGATAGATGAGAGATTCCGCTGACGATGACTGATAATGTGCCCCCCGACCACATCAAAAAACTCAAAACCCTCAACGACCACTGGCTACAAACGGTTTTATCCATTACACCTACCAACCATGCAATTGTCGAGGATGCCATTGACCGCATCTATGATTATGCCGATTGCGCCCCGCTTGACGAGGTGGTCTGGTTTGGCTCACCGAAAGCCATGTTTGATGCCTTTGACGACCGCAAAGTGAACACAAAAATTGAGCAAGAGCTACATGTGCAAAAAGAGCGTGTCAGCAAGATGTTGGTTGACATTGTGAAAACTCACGGCACAGGACAGTTGATAACGAGTCCATCTGAAATTTATCAAATAATGGAATATGTCATCCGCGCATCAACAGGTAGTCGAATCATGATGCGGTATTATATGCGCTGGCTCGACTTAATTACCTTGTTCAACTATGAAATGTGCAACACTATATTTGGCTGTAACCTGCACCTATCGCTGATGGATGCCCTGCGCGATATGGCTACACAAACCATCTGGTGGATTCCGTTGGAGAATAAATGTCTGGTGGCAGACCGACACACGGCGTTACATGTTGATGCTGAGGGCGAACCGCATTGTGAGGACGAGGCGGCGATTGGCTTCCCTGATGGATGGGGCGTGTATGCATGGCACGGAACACATGTGCCTGAGCATGTCATTTTACGTTCGCAAGACATCACATCGGAGACCATTATGTCGGAGTGGAATGCCGAGGTGGCGCGGGTGATGTTAGAACGCTACGGGCAGGATAACTTCATCCGTGATGGTGGCTTTACGATTCAGCAATCCGATGATTATGGGGACCTGTATCGCGTAGAGTTCGATAGTGGTGATGAGCCAATTGTGGCGGTTCACGTCCAAGATGCCAGTACCGACCGTGATTATTTTCTGTATGTACCCCCGCATATCCGCACCGCGCATGAGGGTGTGGCGTGGTCGTTTGGCTATGATAACCCGTCCGATTATGCGCCGGATAGAGAGACGTAGCGTATGATTGACATGCTTACCCCCGAACAGGAAGAACAGCTGGACAACTATATTGAAAAATGGCAGAAAATAGCACTGTCAACCAGACTAACTAATCGTCACGAAGTTGAGAAATGTATACAGTTAGCCTATCAGGTTATCGGTTTGAAGCCTCCGCGAACTATTAGATGGTTTGAGTCCCCTTTTGAAATATTACATTCGATACATGAGTCACTTCAATATGCTCATGATGAATTTGAAATACAGGTTGGCACATCTTGTATTAGTAAGATTTTACAAGTAGATCAATTAGCAGTTACCTCTGTTCATAATGTCGTTGAAAGTTTGATTGTGGACAACCGTCGGATTCTGAGGCGATACTTTGAATCTATGCCTTCTATATTTGCTAGAAATCTAGAGCAAGTTGTAAGGGCGATGATTGCCAGTGAGATAATCACAGTAGATATGGCTGTAATTAGACAAACTCTGACATATTTTTTGAATCGACAATTCGTAAATGCTCATTTTGACTTTGCCCGAAATATATTGGGATTCACAAAAGAGACGGATCATATGACAATCCTTTGGTATATTGATCAAAATACCAGCTTTTGGATTCCTTACAAAAATGTGTGCTTTGTGTCAGAACGCCCAACTATTCTAAACTTAGATGAACAAAGCAGGCTTCATAGTGCAAGCCAATTTGCATTTGGTTATCCAGATGGGTGGGGAATCTACGCATGGCATGGTGTGCAAGTGCCTGAATTTGTCATCATGCGTCCCCAAGACATTACGCCCGATAAAATTGTGCAAGAGAACAATTCAGAGGTTGCAAGAGTGATGTTGGAACGCTATGGACAGGATAACTTTTTGCGCGATGGTGGTTTTAGTATGGTGCAATCAGACGATTATGGGGAGCTATATTGCGTCAAACTAAAAAATACATTTGAGCCGATTGTGGCGGTTCGTGTTAAAGATGCCAGCACCGACCGCGAATATTTTCTGTATGTGCCCCCGCATATCCGTACCGCGCATGAGGGTGTGGCGTGGTCGTTTGGCTATGATAACCCGTCCGATTATGCACCGGATAAAGAGACATAGAGAGGTTAAAATGATGAAGAAAAAGAAAAATTCTGACCATCTTATTGCACACCAACGCAGACGGCTACACCTCACGATTGTGGCGTTGTTTGCCTGTTTTGCAATGATTGGGCTGGCGACGGAGTGGCTGACAGAGTTGGTGCGTCCATCCGATAAGCTGGCGTATACCGTCACCGAAGGCACCGAGGTCGGTCTCATTACATCACTGAAATTATACGATTCCAAGACAGACGAAAATCGCACCCTGATTGAAAATTTCAAAGGTGGGCATTTTAGCTTTAGTGTCGATGGGCGGATTGCGTATCAAGATTATGATATGGACAGCAACATATTCACTATCTATTTGCTAGACACGACCGACGAAAATCCCGAAGCTATAGACATCACATCTAATCTGCTGGACGGCGCATGGTTGGGTCTATCGAATATGTGGAGTCCCGACGGAAATTATCTCCTGTATCGGACTGCGGACACAGGTATCTACCTTTGGGATGGTCAGCAATCTATTGACATTACACCAGAAAATGTTGGTCGTATCCCGATGTGTCGGGCTGTCGGTGTAAGTTGGCGTTCTGATGGACAAGTTGCATTGGGTATCGCCGATGATTGTGAGTTATATTCCGACACCGAAATCTATATCTGGAATGGTGAGATAACCGTTAACCTCAGCCCGAACCCTGATGGTTATGATGGGGCGTTTGCATGGAGTCCTGACGGTCAGCTAGCGTTTGAATCGGTGCGGGAGAATCAACATGGCATCTGGATATGGGATGGAGAGTCATATCGTGATGGTGTGCCGGATACCGCAAAATTTGAATTTGTGGATACAGATGCCGACAAACTCTTGTGGACAAATGATAATCGCTTGATTATTGATTGGACTAACCGAACACAAAACACACAGTATCGTGCCAAAATTTGGGATGGAGAGACCTTAAAACACATTGTTCGTGAGCCAGACATGACAAGTTTTAGCGCACGATGGAGTCAGGATGGACGACTGGCTTTTATCTCTTATGGTGAGTCTGGATTGAATGTTGTGGTGCGTGATACCTACAACCGTGAGATTGCATCATTTCCGGGTTATGACGAATTGGCATGGAGTGCTGACGGTCGTTTAGCGTATGCCACCGGACAACGCGAACTCTTGATATGGGACGGACGCGAGCATATTCAACTGTCAGATAACACATGGGAAACTTATGGGCGATGGCAGAGTGGCGCGTCGTTGAATTTTTCGTTTTGGGTGGGATAGTCCCCTCCCCAACCCCTCCCCGCTTCGCATTGAGGGGCTATTAAAGTCTCCCTCCACAACTTGGGGGGAGATTTAGAGGGGGGAACTATCTTTTGCGTTTTTTGCGTTTCTTTGCCTGTGCGCTGGAAAGAATATCGGTCACGCTGACTTGTTTAGCAGGCTCAGGTTGAGGGCGACGGGATTGGGTCACAACTTTGTCGTAGCCACCCTCGCGCCGACGTTTCGCAATCTCCAGATTGAGCAACCCTTTGCTATCCATCGCATAATAGTTAACACTCCAATACAGAGCTTTGGTTGATTTCTCGACAATATCCTGATTTTGTGGATTCTCGTTGCGGTAGAATACCAACGCCAGATACGGCAGAGCATCAGGGTTGTTAATTTCGCGCAGAGCCAATGCCGCATTCTTCTGACGACGTGGGTCAGTGCTATTTGTCAGTTGCTTGATTTTCATCTGAATGTCGGTGTCACTCGGTTGCAATGCTGGCAGGCGCAACATGGCTTTTTTATCCAGATTACGTTGACCCAAATGACCCGTTTTGATTTCGTCAGCAGTTAACATCGAGCCAAATGAAAACACCGAACTTTGCGAAATGCCACCCGCCACATCGGAATGATGGCGCAAGAGTTCAGCTTCTTCGGGGTCAATGCCGGATTGGATTTCACGGTCAATTTTGAAGTAATCAAAGATAGCATCAATCGTGGAGAATCCGTTAGCTTCTGCTTGCTGGACGCGCTTACCTGCCCACCTCACGACCTTACGAATATTCTCGTCGGTCTCTTCACGGGCGCGTTGTTGCAAGGCGACGAGTGCGCCAGTTTCTTCGACAGTACCAATGACTAATGCCGCTTGTCGTCGCATACCAGCTTCAGGATGATACAGTTGTTGGATGAGTTGTAATGATTCCATTAAGCGTTCCTTCAGAACATCAACGGATATTATGTATAATTAACTGTATTATGCCATAACACCATTGTTACAATCCGTAAGAGCGGGTTTGGAAATACTAACAACCGCTTCTCAGACAGCTAGGTGCTACAATCTGCCCCGCCACAGTCCGCCCCATCACAGCCATCCAACCCACCGCAATCCATTCCGTCACCACCACAATTACCTATCTCGCAACCATCCATTTCAAAGCCTTCGCAATCTCCAAACCCACAATCGCAACTACTACCACTACAGTTATTTCTTCGGTCAGACTCAGAATTAGCACAAAAGAACAAATCCGGTGAGTACCAGATACAAATTCCAAGCCCATCATCGCCATCACACCCGCTATTGTCTTCTTTGCGCCGACGTTTTTTGCGCTTTTCTTTTGTGGGATGTTCAGCAGAGTCGTCATCACTGAAGAACTCATCGACATCTTGTCCGTCCGGCTTTTTCTCGGACATGAGCAGAAGTGATTTCCATACATCCCCTGCTGACACTTGTGCGTAGTGGATGCCATCAGTCATCGTATCGAGTTTGTTTAACACTCGTTGAATCGGCTCAATCAGCATGGTTTCTAATGCCGATTGATAATGATATAAATTCAGGCTATCAACGCCCTCGCGGATTTGGCTGAGAATATCGGCAAATTGCTCTTTCAGCCACTCGATGCCATCTTGTCCTAATATTAATGCGCTGTCGGTGGTTTGAGCATAGGGGCGCAGTGGGTTATATTGTCCGCTATGATAATCTTCAGAGTAGTCTTTGAGCGCATCTAGCAAATACAAATATGCACCATAGTTCGCGCCAACAGTTGCTAATGCAGGTTGATTGTGAGGTTGTCTAGCAAGTGTGCCTGTCATAGCAAAGATGGTCGCGCTACTCTGCATGGAGGGCAACATCGGGTTATCCCCATTGGCTTCGGCATCAGATTGCTCATCTTGGAGTGACAATAATTTGCGGGTATCAAATGCCAATCCGCTGAGGGTATCTTGTGCGCGGGTCGCTAAACGTGAAGTCATGGTCTTTAATAATCGCGTCGGTAGTTGTAAACCTTTGCCGTCGCGCAGGTTATCTTCGACACTGGTATTAACCAACATCACTGCAATCGCCGCTGCAAATCGGCTCGATACCGTTTGATTGGTTTTGACATTCAGGCGCGGGTTGAGGGGACAACGACGAATCACATCATCGGATGGGGTTTCACATTGGGCTTCGGTCAGCATGTTCAGCAAGATAATCTCGTGGTTGGTAATCAGGCGCGACAGAAAGCCATAATCATCACCGAGGGCATGGCATACCCCGCACATGTGCTTCTTGTAATCGACTCGTTCGTTACAATGTATCATCCGCGCCACAAAGCGATGTTGATTGGTCAGCATAGTTGTTTCTCCCCATAAACTCTCCTACACATTATTATATGTTGGATGTGTTGGCAGGGGAAATCATGTTGTTACAAGGTAGGCGTACTTTGCATCAGCTGGAAAATTGTCTAGTGTGCTCTCTCTATCAACTATAAGCTTTACGGTCATTCCTCTTTCAATCATATCCAGTGAATGCCCAAAGTAGATGATGTCTTTTATAGTGTAAATTTGGTCTTTGACATGAAGTTTGTCATCAAGCTGAATGTCTTGAAATACTAATCCTGCGACAATCAGTTGTTCATCTTCATAAAATAAGTCCATTATCTCAAAAGCTGGTTTCATAGGTTGCTATCCCTGACAGTTATTTCTTGTTTCCAGTATACTGAAGCCAATCTGAACGACAAACGAGAGGACACAACATGCCCCGTTTATTTGTAGCAATTGATTTACCCAACACCATCAAAGACGGGCTGCTGGCACTCAAAGAAGATGACCTGCCCCCCGGACGCTGGGCAACACGCGCGGGTTTGCATCTGACTTTACACTTTATTGGGAATGTACCTGATGCTGTTGCCGATGCCTATCAAGAGATACTCAAACAAGTTGATGTACCCGCTTTCGATTTGACAATTGGCGGTGTGGGGCAATTCCCGATTGAAGACCGTGCCAAAGTGATTTGGGCAGGGGTCGATAATACGCCGGAGTTGCGCGCCTTACACGATGCAACTGGTGATGCACTCGAAGACGAAGGCTTCAACCGCGAACAACGCCGTTATCACCCGCATATTACCTTGATGCGCTTTAAGAAACCGATGCGTCGCGGGTATGCACAAAAATGGATTGAAGACCACATCAGCCTTTACATCGAACCAGCCCCGATTACCGAGTTTGCCCTATACGAAAGTAACCTGACAAGCGACGGCGCAATCTATACCAAGCGGGCAATCTATCCATTAAAATCATAGGCAACAGTCTGGATGTGCGCTATAGTCTGAGGCAATAAGCCAACCCACGGGAGACAACCATACCATGACAAACCCATTGATTTATATTGCAAACTCCAAAGATGAGAGTCCAATCGGCATAACCGTCGCGGAACTAAACACCGATGATGGCACACTCAGTATTGTGCAGGAAGTCACCGACATCAGCGAATGCCATTATCTGAACTTCCATCCCAACGGCAAATTCTTGTCAGCGACGACAACCGATAATAACTATGAAGTTGTGATGTTTGCGGTTGATGACCACACAGGACACCTATCACTGATTAATCGTCTGCCTGCGGAGGGAACATCCCCCGCTTATGTCTATGTCGATAAATCAGGCAAGAATGTGCTGATGGTGAATTATGCAGCCATTGGCGGACGCGGGAATATTCGTATTTATCCAATCAACGAACATGGCGAATTACAAGCCCACACCACCATGATTGAACATGATGGGAGTAGTGTAAACCAAGACCGTCAGCAAGAATCACACCCGCATATGATAGTGACCACACCGGATAATCGTTTTGCGGTTGTGCCAGATTTGGGGACAGATAAAATTTACTTGTATGCGCTGGATACGGAATCCGGTACATTAAGCCTACATACAACGCTTGATTTACACGCCGGAGCAGGTCCACGTCATGTTGCTTTTCATCCGACTTTACAGCGTATGTATATCATCAACGAACTAGATTCGACGATGGTGACCTATGATTATGATGATGATACATGGACACACCGCGATACCCGTTCTACCCTGCCCGATGATTTTGATGGCGAAAGCTTCTGTGCTGATGTCCATGTGCATCCCAACGGAAAATTCCTATATGGCTCGAATCGTGGTCATGACAGCATCGTGATTTATCGCTTGGATGATAATGGTATTCCATCAGAGGTCGTCGGGCATGAATCCACACGCGGACATTGGCCCCGCGCCTTTATGTTAGATAACAATGGGGACTTCCTAATTGTGGGAAATCGTCGAGAAGATAATCTGGCAGTATTCAAAATTGATAGCGAAACAGGGTTACTCAGTCACACACAGACAATGAATCTACCCGCACCGATTACGTTCAAGATGTTTGGTTAGAAATTATACAATGGGTTGTATGGTCTAAGTATCGGTAACACCAATCTCTATATTGAGTTTGCCGAGGCGAATCACATCCTTATCGCGTAGCTTATGCGGTTTATACGGTGTTAGATGCGACCCATTGAGGAATGTTCCGTTTGCACTGCCGTTATCCACAACATGTAATGCGCCTGATTTCCAGACGATATAGGCATGACGACGGGACACACCTTTCGATTGTCCACCATGTTCGTTGAGGTCGATGTCAAGTTGGCTTTTGTCATCTTTGCTCTGGCGACCCAGTACCAATTTTTTGAGGGTGTGAGCATCAAAGTTATACACATCGCTATAATCGTCAAGCACTTGTAGTGTCAGTGTCATCCCCGGTTGGAAATACGCTGTAGCATTAAGCGTACTCCGCAGTGATGTTGTGACTTTTTTGTCCATCATGTCACAACAACTGACCGTCTTGACATCAATCTTTCCGGTTTTGGTAATCTCAACAATAACCTGTGGCAGTTTGTTATGAATCGGGCAAGGGGTACGTGTGAGTGAGCTGGTTTGTGTCGCCGTCAAGACTTGCTCTAATGCAGGGAGCAACAGTATGTCCGGTAAATGTTCGCGCAATTGTTCCAGCGAGGTTACTTTACCTGCAAATTTAAATATTACATTTCCAATCATGACAAGACACCTGTCTAACATTACAATTTATTTCTTTTAGAATAAACCATAATTTAGACAAGGGTCAACCATATAGAATTAAGGAATTTGTAGAGACTTATTCACTTTCGGCGACTTGATGTGCTTTCGGCAAGCGGAAGCTGAACATACTGCCTTCGCCAACTACACTATCTACGGCAACCTCACCACCGAGTTTTGTGATAATACGTTGCACAATAGATAAGCCCAGCCCATGCCCCTTGATGCGAACCTGTTCCAGACGAGTAAAGGGCATAAAAACCTCATCAAGGCTTTCTTCAGGGATACCGCGCCCATTATCTTTCACCCAGAAAATCACATGGTCATCATCATCCTGACACCCCATATCGACCTGTGGTGGTTGCCCTCCATATTTAATCGCATTGCTAATATAGTTAACCCAGACTTCTTCAATCCATTGGGCATGCGATGTAATCGAAATCCATGTGTCGGCATCGGGTGTGTTAATGGTTGCGCCGTATTGTTCGCGCATATAATCGAGCCGGAGCAACGCATCATCAATCACACTTGCCATATCAACATCTTCAACCCTTACCTCGTCGATATTACGCATCTCAGATAATAAGAGCAACTCATCAATAATCGTAATCATCTTATCGCTGGTACGTGCCATCGAGTGCAGGTAGTCTTTGAGTTCATGGTCAGACATATGGATAAAGTCAGCTTCCAGTACATTGGCGAACCCCATCATCACCGAGATTGGACTCTTTAAATCATGGGCGACGGTATGTGCAAAAGCATCCAGTTCGGCATTGCTCTGACGGAGGGATTCTTCTGCCAGTTTTTGTTCGGTAATGTCGGTAATCACGCTGAAGCTACCCGTCACATTCTTGTCATCATCGACAATCGGTGTCGAGGCGACGAGTGTATACACGGGTTGACCGCTACGATGACTAAAGGTCAATTCATATTTGCTATTCTGTCCCCGTTGTCGCGCATCAGTGTTTTGATAGACAATTTCTTCATTGGTCTCATCCATAAAAGCGGTGATGGGTTTGTCAAGCAAATCATCACGGTCATAGCCAAGCATCTCAGTCAGTTTGTCGTTGACATAGGTATTGATGTTGTTAATATCATGGACAGCCAGCCCTTCTTGCATCAATTCGACCAGTTGACGATATTGTAATTCACTGGAACGTAGCGCGTCTTCAATCAGGTTGCGGTCAGTCACATCAACGACAACACAGTACATCAATTGCGTTTCGCCTAATTCGACATACGACGGAAAAATTTCGACATCAAGGTCGGTATCCAGCGAGGTATGATGCTGGAATACGAGGAAATCTTGCCCGTTTGCGATACCCCGTTTCAGTTCCCCAATCATATTATTATCGGCTTGGTTGGTAATTTCTTGTAAACTCATCGCGCACATTTCCACAACGCTATACCCATAAAAGCGTGTCGCAGCGCGGTTAGCATCAATAATCCGCCCGTCGTTGGGGTCAATCAACAACATAACAGCTGGGTTATGCTCAAACATCTGACGATACGGTGGTTCATGATTATCAGCGACCTGCCCTGTACACATCCATTGTGGCGCACCCGCTTCATCTATCGTGGACTTGATTGTCCATTTGATAAAGCTGTTATCGCGTCCGTTAGTCTGGAAGCGTGTAATCTGGGATGCAACTGAATCCAGCGGGAAGGCTTCTTGCAAATCGCAATCAATCTGAAAGGAAGTATTCCAAATTAGATTATCCAGTATACTATCTGCTCCCACACCGGTTTGGGTTTGGGCAACACGATTAAACCCAACCACAACCCCCTTGCGGTCAATTATCATCAGCGGGACTTGTATTGCATCTAACCACGCTGTCATTTGTGTAAACTCTGCCATGAAATACCTCATCAACCATCTGGCTCTCCTATCTCTATCATATACCGTAAGTGAAAATGAGCAATAACGTGTGTGTGTAGATTAGATAATCACAACGGTTTCTCTTATTTTCAGACCGTTTTAACACGATTCTGACATAAAATCTGTTACAATTAGAATATATGTTCGCAAACCTAGTAGAAAGAAGTTTGTGGATGATTCCCAAAAACATCAAACATATTCAATCCAGAAGCCGGAAGTTGGTGGTGGGTCGGGTTGATGAGTACACATTCGCAGTCGATAGTTCCACCGACCCCAATCAACGGCATATTGTCACCCTCAAGCCCGATGAGAACAATCGTATTCATAGCACCTGCACCTGCGAGTGGTCAAAATTTCGGGGTGTTGGATGTGCCCATGTGATGGCGACGCTCAACTTTGTGGCAGAACAAAAAGGACGTAAGCTTAGCTATTGGCAGACAGAAGCCGATGCCAAACGTCAGAAAAACCGCACCTTCGAGTTAACGGGTATGTCTGGTGATGAGCAAGTGTGGATAACCAGTCGAGCAGGCTAACTTAACTTCGGCATAGTGATACGCACGGTTGTTCCTTCGTTGAGCGTGCTGTTGATAGTGAGGTCGCCACCATGTAACGTGATAATGCGTTGGGCGATGGGCAAGCCTAAGCCAAACCCCGGTGTGGAGTGGGCTTCGTCCTGTCGCCAGAATGTTTTGACAATATGTGCTAAATCGTCAGCATGGATACCGATGCCTGTATCTGCAATTTCGACCCACACCCATTCAGATTCCACGCCAGCAGAAACCGTAATCTTGCCATCCTGTGCCGTAAAGCGGACAGCGTTATCCACGATTTGTTTGATTGCCTCAGTCAGATAAACAAGGTCACCCTGTACCGCTGGCAACCCCTTCGGAATATTGCAGATAATATCTGGCGTTTCATGCTCATACAATGACTTCACGTCATCACAAGTGCGCTTGAGCAATGCGTACACATCCATTGCGCTCAGGTGAAGTTCGTCACTCCGTTCGAGCTTTGCCATCATCAGCAAGGTATCAACAAGGCGTTGGATACGAGACACCTGCATCTCTATTTGGTCTGCTTTGACGCGGTGTTTATCATTTAATCCAGTCTGCTTCATCAGATATGTACTGCTTTTGATAGTCGATAGCGGGGTACGGAACTCGTGAGCCGCATCTTGGACAAACTCCCCCAATAGCTGAATCCGTTCTTTTTCTAACTGTAGCTCAAACTCACGGGCTTGCATCTGTTGATGTTCGGTGATGTCGTGCGTAATAGAGACAATATTCTCCAGACGGTTGGTCACATCCATGATAGGAATATTCTTGACGATGAGCGTCCGCTGACCATATAAACCATCAAGTGTAATTTCTGCTGCCTGAATTTTCTTGGTATCGCGGGCAGATTCCAATAAAGCATGGTAAGACGGTGGAAAGATGTCTTCGCTATGTTTGCCAAGCAGTGCCAGACGTGGAATCCCAGTGTAAGCAACTGCGGTTGGGTTGGTCATAATAATCTTGAGTTGCGGGTCAAACAACACACACATATCGTTGAGGTTCTCGATAACATTGCGATAGCGTTCTTCACTGTGGCGCAGAGCTTCTTCAGCATTTTTTTGTCCGGTGATGTCAATGATAGAGCCAATCAACCGCTCCGGTATGCCATCTGCATTGGTGAGGATAGACCCTGTCGCCATCACCCAACGATAATGACCATCTTTATGACGTAGGCGAAATTCAACAACTTCTGACTGGCGTATTTCGGCAATAGCTCGCTCAATGGTTTGTGATAATCCAACAAGGTCATCGGGATGAACATGGGCGATAAAATTCGCATGCTTATCTTCAAATTCATGTGGTGCATAACCAAGTATTTGTTTCCACTCGTCGGAATAAGTCGCTTTATCAGCCATAAAGTTCCAATCCCACAAGCCCACACGTCCCGCACCCAACGCTTCTTTGAGGTTCAGCTTGACTTGTTGCAATTCAACTTCCGTTGTTTGACGATACTCAAGCAAGCCATCAATGAGTTCATCAACAGTGCAACCATCTTGTTCAGCCTGTTGTTCGAGGCGTTGTAGGGTTTCTGGTGTGAGATTAAAAACTGTTTTCATTGGTTCTTTACTCTATGTGTTCATCTTATAACTCTACCATATATATCGTGAGAAAATCCTAAACATATGTTTGCATTTGCAAATTCATACGGAGCATTCTATTTGCGAATTGATTCAAAAATGTCTATGCTTGAAGTGCGATTATCGCTCATGACAGGACTAACCGCGTGGCACGGATACTATTGGTAGCTGGACTCCATCATCGTAAATACGCACAACAATTGCGCGAGGCATTAAACACGCAGGGTATTCAAGTTGCTATTGTGACAGCGAAAACTGATACAGCAATCGTCCGTCAACAAGTGACAGCGACCGATGCTATTGTCTGGTTAGCCGACCCACAGACAACGGGTCATAAAGCCTATAGTCGTCTGCTCAAATTCATACAATCGCGTGGTAGCGAGGTCATTCCGGTTGCTGTCAAACCGTATCAAAGCGACCTCCTCCCCCCAGCATCCATCAAGCTATCACGTCATATAGATGTGACTGCTCAACAGATTATTGCTCACCTCCCACACCCACAAACAGCGCGTTCGACATGGCGATTGCTAGCGGGTATGGGTGGGTTGCTTGTTGTCTTATTGTTAATCGTGGTGGGCTTTGGATTATTGTCAAATCCCCCATCGGATCCACTGCCAACATTGGTTGCATTGGACATCGCTGATAGTACGGCAGATACCAATGCCGAAGCAACAGCTACCGTATCAAGTAATCTAACAGAAACGCCCACACCAACCGATGATTCAGCAAGCATCGAAACAACGGAAGAAGCCGAAAGCACGGAGGCAGTCATACAGGCAGAAATAACAGAAGAAGCAGAAACCACTGATGAGCCACAACTATCGGAACTCACGCCGACAGTCACACCAACACAGGGAACATTACTGGTCGATTTTTCAGTCAATATCCCGCGCGGTGATGCCCCTTTACAAGTGGTTGTAACCAACCTATCAGCAGGACCGATACAAGGCTACCTCTGGGATTTTGAAAGTGATGGCGTGGTCGATAGCACAGACTTTGAACCACCCACCATTACGTACAATACGCCCGGTGTCTATACTCTGACATTAGGTGTGGTTGATACCAATAACACTATCCTGCAAAGTCAAAAAGTTATTGAGGTCTACTCTGCCAATACTGCACAATCGAATGTGGGACGAGGCAATGCCTTTGCACAGTTCCTCGCATCCCCTGCATCAGGTCAAGTTCCGCTATCTGTTCAATTCACCAACCGCACATTAGGTAGTGGTCTGACGTATCGCTGGGATTTTAATAGTGATGGGCGGATTGACCACGTCGGTGTGAGTCCACCGGCATTTACCTATTCACAAGTCGGCACATATACCGCACGTCTTGATGTTGAATCCGACGAAGGCAGACGAGATACCGCCACAGCAACCATCAATGTTTATTCATCTTCGCCAGATGATAACCTTGAGCAAATCTATGCTGAGGACTCCAAAGCTGATTTTTCAGTGTCGCCATCATCAGGACAACGACCGTTGCGAGTAGCGATTACCAATCTATCGGCAGGTACAAATAACAGCTATGAGTGGGATTTTGATAGCGATGGTCAGATAGACAGCGCATCTGATGCCCCTTTGCCACAACGTTATGGGACAACAGGCACATACACCATCACCCTAACTGTGAAGGGTTTTGACCGCTTTGGTGGAGCGAAAACGTCCGTTGCACAAACGCAGGTTATCGTCGCCGACCGTGCTGTAGAGCCGACAGAAGAACCCTTTGTCGATGATGAAGACCAAGATAGTTTTGAATTATTTGCAGACTTTATCGCTGAGCCGTTCGAGGGCACTGCACCGCTGACTGTGCAATACTATAATTATTCATCGGGCGAAAACGCAACCTACCAATGGGACTTTGATGGTGACGGCACAATTGATAGTACAGCTTTCGAGCCAAGCTTTACGTTTGCGGTGGGCGGAGTCTATGAAACGATTCTTTATGTTACAGACATTACAGGTGTAGACGAGATTCGTTCTCTGATTGAAGTTAACACACCACAAACCCAACCGACCCAATCTCCACAACCAACAGCAACGCCACAATCAACGCCAACGCCATCACACACACCGACCCTAACTTCTACAACAATTATCATCAGCAACGATACCACAACACCATCGGTTACCCCCACATTTACACTCACCCCAACACCGTCGCCAACCTCATCACACACACCGACTCTGACTGCAACAGTAACTTTTACACCAACTATTACACCTAGCCTAACACCCACAGTGACATTTACGCCGACCTTCACCTCAACATTTACACCAACGGCAACGCCTTCAAACACATCAACAGCAACGCCCACAGCAACACTTGAAGATGAGGAATAAGGCTTCCGTAAGATAGCGTTAGAAAAATAAAATCAATTATATAAAGTTTATGTAAGACTTAACGTTCAAAATTTGTAACGAAGCGTAATCTATCGTATGATAAAAGTATTCTATTTATGTAGGAGTGATTTTAATGAGAACAATTAAGACATCACTGCACTACCTAACATTATTCATCCTGATTTTGATTTTAAGTGTCTCGATAGCCACACCTATCGAAACATATGCAGAGCCAACAGGCATCCCTTGTGTCATTAATAATGAAAAAATTGACGGACAAGGTTTTAATGTCACATCGCTCGGTTTCAATGTCACGTCATTGGGCTTCAATGTGACTTCGCTTGGTTTTAATGTGACTTCGCTCGGTTTCAATGTCACGTCATTGGGCTTTAATGTCACCTCATTGGGTTTCAATGTCACATCCCTAGAAGACATTCTGGTTCAACTGGTAACAGAGGTTGAAGGCGACTGGTTGATTACAGATGACCCAACCGTTGATGACCCAGTAGATTCGGTTATTGGTGGCGCGGGCTATAACAGTGTTCCTGTCGTTATTCTTGTCGTTGATGATTTTACAAATCCACCTGTGGGTGACGTTATTGCACCGGACACATCACACGGCTATAAAGTCCGTGCGACAGTTGACTGGCTCATCAACTTGATGGCTACCAAAAAGAGCATGCCCAACATCACCGTACAGAATGTCGATATTGGTGATGGCACTATGGATGCGTCATTGGTCGCAGGTGAAATCAAGAAGGCTGTTGATGCACTCGGTGACAATGCGCATGTGATTGTGAATATGAGTTTCGGTCTTGTCCCTTGCGATGATGATACCGATGTCACATTGACAGATAGCGAGTCCGGCGAGACATTCACCGTGACAGCTGACTTTAACTTCCAAGAATTTAACGACATCACCAATGGTGAAATTGAGCCAGAGCTACCATTTGAGAAGATTTCTCCTGTACTAGAGTGTGTTGTTATTGGTGAAACAACTATCACTGGCTACTGGGGCTATAACAACAAGAACAACTACACCGTCGAAATTCCACTCGGTGAACAGAATAAGATTTCTCCTACAGCTCTCAATGGTTCTCAACCAACTGTATTTGCTCCCGGTCGTCATCGTTTTGTCTTTAGTCAGGAGCGCGAAGGCAACTGGAACGACGATGAAGTGTTCAACTATGGCAATATCGTCTGGACATTGAATGGTAAAACATCAACAGCGGGTACACAATCACCCATTTGCGAAGGTGAAGTCCCCGAACCAAGCAGTCAAGTTGCGCCTGTTGGTTATGGGCTAAGCAATTACTTCGTTGATGTGATGGGTATCCCGCCGAAATTTGTCGATGAATACTTCCAGTATCTGTTCAACAGTGTGGAAGAACCTAATCCATCCGACGACACCAATCCGTTTGATAATATCCAAACATTGATGCGTTACTATCTACAAAAATCACACAGCGAACCAAACTTCGCACTAATTCCCGTGGCTTCGTCAGGTAACTTCCGTCATCTACTCGGTGGCGCACCATTAAAGCCGGCAGCCTATCCAGAGGTAATTGCATCTTCGGCACGGGTTGGCGATAACGGGACATTCTGGCCCTTCTCGCATGATGGCAATATCGAAGCACCCGGTGTGAGTGTCTATCTAGCACGGAATAGCGCAGGTGAAGGCACAGTCCTCGGCGCAGGTACATCCTACTCTGCACCACATGTCTCGTTACTTGCTGGCTTATGGCTGACATATCCGAATGCCTGTAACTTCGTCCCTGCCGGATTACCGCCACTGGCGAACACAACAGGGAATGATGCAACTGTGAAAACTGTCTCACCAAACATTGCCATATTCACCAGCACGCTTAATCCGTTTGACTGTGGATTTGGTGGTACGCCTGAATTTAGCATCGGTAGTGGTCCGGTTGATGTCTCCATCAGCGAAGGCGCGACTAAAAGCATGGGGACAGTCATCGACCCTGATGGCACAACAGTTAACCTGTCTATGAGCGCGAATGAAGCGGGTATCACGGTAAACAAAGCCCCTGAATCGAATGACTGGTCAATCACAGCAGGAGATGGTCCAGCGTCTGCCATCGTTACAATCACGGCGACTGATGCAGATGGTGAGACCGCAACAACGGAACTCAATGTCACAGTAGCGAACGAAGTTCCACAAGCGACCTTCAACGCTGACCGCACACAAATTAACATTGGCGAGACGATTACTCTCTCACTAACGTTGCCGACTGACCCAAGTAGCGCAGATGTGACCGCTGGCTTTACCTACGATTTCACCTGTGGCAATGGGCAGGGTGCAGACAATGCAACAGCAATGAGCTTTACCTGCCAATATGACACCGAGGGCACATACGATGTGACAGGTACAATCCGTGACAAAGACGGTGGTGAATATACCTATGACATCTTCGGCATAGAAGTCATTTCCAGAAACCTGAACAAATGCTATGCACGAGAGATTGTTGAGTATTCACCCGGCAAACGTAAAAATGGTGACGACCTACCTAAGAATCGTCAGCGTGAACGCAAGGCGCGTGGCAAACCACAAAACAACAACCGCTTAAACTTTGTGTCGCTAGGTCTCGCGCATGGGGATACACCATCGGGTTCGATTATCGTCGGCTTCAAGAACCGTGTGATTGTGAATACCGCAGGCGATGATGTCCGTATCTGGGAAACATCATATGGTGACCAGAATCGTGACTGGAGCAACTATCCTGAAGCCGTTGATGTCTATGCCTCGATTGATGGCGAAACATGGGAATACCTCGGCACGACCGATGATAAAGATGAGGCTTACGACCTCGGCACATTACCTTATGCCAAATACATCAAATTGGTAGATGTAACCGACCCAAGTAAGTTTAACGGTAATGCAGATGGCTTTGATGTCGATGCGATTGAAGGGCTTGAATGTGGCAAACGCAAACACTACGAGTAGCCACAATCATCACATATAGACCTAAAAAAGTTGGTGGGCATTGTCCCACCGCTTTTTGTTTTATAGCAAATTCAATCATCAAACACACATATCATAATGATAGAATAACACCACATAAACGCTAGCTTTAAGCAAGTCAGCATCTCAGCAAATCAGCCTTTCACATTGCTGACAAGCTGACAGGCTGATGGCTTGTAAACACATATCGTTTGATGTATTAGGTCGCAAAATAAATCAATGTCCGAACGTAATCTGAATCCGCTATAATTTCGGTTGTTGGTTTTAGTGATTCGTTATACATTCAGACATCATCAAAACATAAAAACCCTGTAGAACCTGTTTTAAAATTCAACATATGTGTTTTTCTCTCGGACATATCGTTATATGCCCCTACAAAATTGTATCCATATCAAGATTCGTAGGGACGCATAACCATGCGTCCAACAACAAAAATCAATACAATTGGATACAAAACAACTTGTCAGTTAAAAGTAGTATACAAGGCTGACTTGCTGAGGTGCTGACTTGACAGCTATCAAGTTAATGCAGTGTCTTCAAACGCTGTCAGGAGCTACTCGACAAAACCAATGCGACAACATCATCAAGTACCATCTCGCGCCCTGTGGCTAACGATTGCTCAGTATTGATGTCAGCATGATTAGATTGGATAGTCTCCAATGTTTCGTTTGCGCGGACTGTGGCTTCCTGATTGCTAGCTGGATTTTCCAGAATATGCCCGATAATGGTTAGCGCAGTGGTCGGGTTATCAACAGTTGAAACCATATGACCCAGTGCAGATAGGGTCGCTTGGGTAGCTGAGGAGTTATGTGCAATTTCAATGGCTTCGATAAAGTTTTGACGCGCTTCACCCACATCACCAAGTTGCTCATTAGCATCACCAAGATTACATAAAATCAGCGCGATTTCTACCGGAATCCCAATCGAACGGGCAATCGTCAGCCCGTCTTCATAATAGGTGATTGAGGACTGTATATCCCCCTTAAGTGAAGCGACAAAACCGAGATTGCTATAAATTCGGCTAAGGATACGCTTCTCGCCGATAGTACGGAAGGTTTCTAGGGCACTTTCAAAATAGGTTAAGCTGGTATCGAGATCACCCCCTTGCCCCATGACAGCACCGAGATTCATGTCCAGTGCAGCAACATTGCGGATTTGCCCACTGTCGGCATAGATTTCCTTCGCACGGGTGAAGTGTTCACGGGCGGTATCGGTCTGTCCCTGTGAAAATGCGATAATACCAAGATTATTTTGTAGACTACCCTGTGCCAGCCGGTCTTCGATTTCTTCCGCTAATGCTAAACCTTGATTGGCAAAGGTCAGGGCTTGCTCATAATTACCCTGTTCATTGCTCAAGTCACTGAGGCGGTCAAAAGCATAAACCATCGCTTGTTGATAGCCGAGTTCAGTAGCAATGCCGAGGGCTTCTGCAACCAACGCTTCCGATTCGGCGAGTTCACCTTGACGTTTTAACACCTCAGCATGCTCAATCATGGCATCGGCTAATTGTTTGGAGTCTTCCACTGTACGAAGTGTCGTGATTGTTTGTACAGAGATGTCACGAGCGCGGTCATATTCTCCTAGATAATTCAACGTCTTACTGAGGCTGATTTCGACATCGGCGCGCGATAGTAAACTGGCAGTATCATCTGTTGCCTGCGGGAGTAATTCCAGCACACGGTCATATAAGTCGCGGGCTTCGGTCAAGTTACCGATGTGCAGGGCATAGTTAGCTGCAAGTCTAGCATAGGTCAGTTCTTTCTCGTTGTTACCTGCTTCTCGATAATGGGAAGCAAGCACTTGAGCATATTCTTCTTTTTCTCCATGCACGGATTCAATCGCATCCGCCAACGTGCCATAGAGTTCGGCGCGCTCATCATCAGCAATGGTATTCAGAACTGTCCGGCGCATCGCATCGTGGACAAATCGCCACTCACCATCCTCGCTTGTGTCAAGAATACTAAGGTTAGAGCAATTCACAAACCATTGGTCGAGATTAAAATTGAGTTGAATCGCGTTGACAACATCAAGGTCAATATCACGCCCTTCGAGTGCCATCATCTTGAGCAGTTGTAATCCACCAACGGTAACTTTGTTGAGGCGTTGTCGTAGAATCTTATGAACACCCTCACTCGATACATCTGTTGATAATCGGGCAGCATCAATCGTATGTAAGCTACCACTCTTGAGGGCAAGTTCACGTAGAATCTCAATCATAAAGTAAACATTGCCATCGGTCTCTCGGTAGAGCGTATCAATGAGTTTATCGACTCCCTGCTTCGACCCAATAATGGACTCACTCAATACTTGAATCGCCATACGATTGAGTCGCTTGAGTTCCATCAGATGGAAGTCCGGTAGTTGCTCTGGCAAGTTTTCACTTTCATCTTGCAAGAAGGTCGCAATCACCATAATGCGCTTGTCAGTGATAATCGACGACAAGCGGTTGAGGATGTCAACACTGTTGGGCGACCATTGGATATCCTCCAGAATCAGTAACACGGGCGCACGCACTGCCTGAAACATACTCAGAATCGCCAGTTGTAGACGTTCTTTGTGTTTCTCACCGTCAAGGGGTTCAGGGTCATCCACATCACGTTCAATCAAGCGTTCAATGTCGGACACAAGGTCTTTCAGCACACTCGCATCCACATCTGAAACGTTAGCGTTCAACAATAGTCGTCGCACGGGGTCACGCCATAATTGATAGGGGATATTGTTATGCGCAACCGCATGACCACTGACAACCGTATAACCTTTGATGAGTGCATAAACACGCAATTCGTCAATCAGTCGTGTCTTCCCCACACCGACTTCTCCACCAATGAGCCATGCACTCCCATGATTCATTGCTGTGTCTTCGAGCGCATCTTGCAAGATACTTAGTTCAGCTTCACGCCCGACAAACTTTGCCGACCGCAGATAACTTTCGCGCACCATATCGGATTGACGGATACGACTGCGCTCCATCAAAAAGTTCAGTTCACGGATAATATCAATCGCGTGGCTATACCGTTGCTCAGCGTCCTTAGCCAGCAATTTCTCAAATACACTCCGCAGAATACTCCCTTTGGCAGTCGATGGGTGGTATGATGCCGTTATATCAGCTGGAATATCTTCGGATGCAAGGACGGCTGTTGCTTCCATCGTGGTGTCTAAATCGGGTTTATCGCGCTCACTATCTGTCTCAGACTCCATTTGTAGTGGCGGGTCGGATAGACGAATCGTATCCATAATAGATAAATCGGGCATGGTACTGATGACATCCATAATCAGCATGTTGATGTTATTTAAGTTAAAAGGGTGTCTGCCGATAAATATTTCATACGCCATAATTCCGACAGCGTATAAGTCCGATGACGGCGTTGGCTTATATCCCTGTAAAACTTCCGGTGCCATGTATGCGATTGTGCCGACAATCTTCATATTATCATCAGATTGAATCGTTTCTGCATCAACTGATAACCCGAAATCGAGTAATTTAACATGGTCTTGATAGAGTGCGACATTCCCCGGTTTGATGTCACGGTGTAGTAAACCGCGCCGATGCAGATATTCCAGCGTATTCAGCAGTTCAATCAGTAATTCGATTTTCTCAATAACGGACTTGGTCTGACCACCTGTGACAAAGTCGCTGAACTCGTCCAGATAATCCATCGTGAAGAAGGGCGACCCATCATATAAAAACCCATAATCAAGCACACTGATGATGTTCGGATGACGAATTGAGGCAATCGCACGAAATTCTTGCGCAAGAGCATTCTTAGCATCGAGGCTATCGGAGAGTGTTTCGTTGGAGGTGGATGCGCCAATCTGATTAAACTTAACTTGTTTGAGCGCGACATCTTTACCCGTCAGGCGGTCAGTAGCGAGATACACAACCCCCATGCCACCTTCATCCAGTTTTTCCTTCACGACGTAGCGTGCATGTAACGATGATTCTTGTTGAACATTAACCATGCTGTGCAATACCTTGTGTTTGCGTTTGAATGCCTGTAGTCATATTATATCATGATGAGGTGAAGTTGGGCACGAAATGGCACGCCTTCTATCTATCAAAATAATGAAGCCCACCCTCAATACACCTAAGCACTTTGTGGCATAATATCTGGGTGGTTATAAATATGAAAGCAAAACAATGATAGAAGTCTCCAACCTGACAAAGAAATATGGCGATTTTGTGGCGGTGAAGGGCATCTCTTTCACAGCACATTCTGGACAAGTGACCGGATTCTTAGGTCCGAATGGCGCAGGCAAAACAACCACCATGCGGATTCTGACAGGTGTGATGCCACCCACAACCGGCACAGCCACCGTTGCCGAGTTTGATGTGTTTGAGCAGAGTATGGATGTGCGCGAACATGTCGGGTATCTGCCAGAAAATGTTCCCCTATATCGTGATATGACAGCAATAGGCTACCTCAAATATATCGGCGAGATGCGTGGGCTGACTGACCGCAAGCAGAAAGCACTCGACGCACTCGAACGGGTTGGACTGGCTGACCGTGCCAAGAGTCGTGTTCGCGCCCTATCCAAAGGGATGAAGCAACGCCTCGGACTGGCATCTGCCATCATTCACAATCCATCAGTGCTGATACTCGACGAACCTACCATTGGGCTTGACCCGCGTCAGGTCATCGAATTGCGCAATCTCATCCGTGAGTTAGGGCAAGACCGCACTGTTTTGTTCAGCACCCATATCTTGTCCGAAGCTGAGCAAATCTGCGATAAAGTTGTGATTATCAATCAAGGCGAGATTGTGGCAGAAGGCGCACCGACATTTCTGCGTCAAGATTTGGAGCGAGGTGGACGTATTCTCGTGCGTACCAGTGGAGATGTGGGCGATGTCACCCGTGTGATTCAGTCGATTGATGGCGTGGACACAGTCGATACCGAACGCGATAGCCTGATTATCACCCCTGTGTCGAATAACATTGACCCCCGTCCAGCGATTGCACAGGCAGTTGTGGACAAGGGTTGGGAACTCGTCGAGTTGCGTCAGTTGGCGATGAACCTTGAAGAAATCTTCCTCGAATTAACCCGTCAAGAACAGGTCTGATGGGATGGATAAACATACGAAGAATACAAACAACTATAGAAAAATCTGTGAGGCGATACCCATTACACCAACAACTAACGTGGTTTTTCCACCACATCGACATACCGAGACATCACCTCATAGACTGCGGTTTCGATGGCAATATCCCAATCGCGCAAGTATGGGTAATCTCCGGCAAGTGTAATGGTATCGCTCAATTGTTGTCCTTCATCAAAAAGCACCTGCTGTGTTTCCATATGATGCAATACTTTCCCAAGAATAGCGACGATATAGGGTTCAAGTACCTCATATAATTGGTCAGATGAGACTTGCATTCTATCGGGATAGCCTGTCTCAAGATTACGTCCAGCAATAGTTGCACTTGTAATATTGGTTGGACGGACGGCATAGCCAACATTCGCAATCAGGTTTGCCACTGATAGACGATTGGTTAGCAATTTAAGGTCTGCTTTTAGAAATTCTGTTGTTGCGTCAATCATGTCCCACATACCGGGTGCTGAACTTGATGACCCGACATGCTTTCCATCAATTGTTTGGATGTGTATCTTGGTACACAATACATTGATGTAGACCGTCATTTTATGAGTATGGATTGCATCCACATTCAGTCGCTTTCAATAATTTGACAAAGACACATAGCCTATCAGTCGTGTTCAAACAGCCCCTTGAGTGGGCTTCACGCTTTTTCTAGCTGAGCGATTTTAATCCTCAGCAGAACGAGTCAACTCCTGATTATATCTGGCACTAGAAATAATTGATTCTCGCCAGATAGCTTGTATATTGCTTTCCAGCTCTGTCCTCGGATTTAACGTACGCACGAAAAAATCAGGTTTATCAATCTGTATCCAACCATCTAAGGTCAAAGTCTCTCCCGCACTTCCGACAAATATCTTAAATGTATCTTCGGACTCTGTTTGTGCAATAATCCACTTAGTACGATGTCCAGAAGGCAACTCAATATTTGGAGCACATAATTGAACGTTGCACTTGTCAGCAATATCAAATAGGTCAAAGAACACACCCATTTCGTCGTAACGGATTACCCAATGCGATTCAAAATATAATGGCATTAGATACCTGCCTATCACCTACCACGCCGTATACCCACCATCGACAACCACACAATTAACTTGCTTCATCTGTCAATGACATCGCCCATGCTGTAATTGGACGGGCTGAATCAGGCTTAGCAGTCATGCGCGACTCCATCGCCATCAAGGTCTCAGCAGAAAAATAACGATGTCCACAATTCGGGCAAACAAGCGCAGGTACATTTTCAAAGATAAACCATTGCCCTTTACGATGTCGTGTTACCGTTACCTGTTTTTCTTCTTGTAATTGGTCAGTGTCACAAAAGTCGCATGGGTAAGTTTTTTTGGTCATGTTGTCACCTAATATACTACGTATACAGTTATGATAATCAGCAGTGTTCCGTCCTCTCGAAAACGACAAACGACCTCAACTTCGTCATCATCGACATTGCCTCTTACAACATAACGCTCACCACGCGGGTCATCGGTATGTGTTGTAGCAAGGTCACCAAACAATAATACATCCAGTATATCATTAAGTGTTAAGTCATCATCATCCGCTTCTTCTAGCGCATGGTCAGTCATCATATAGCGGTTTTCGTGAACAGCTGTACGTATTCGCCTTAGGACACCATTACTCATAATCTACCACGCCGTATACCCACCATCGACAACCAGATTTGTACCAGTGGCAAATTTAGCGACAGGCGATGCCAGATATAACACAGCATGCGCGATGTCGTCAGGGTCGCCAACTTGTCCGGTCGGGGTCATCTCCAGCCATGTCGTTTTGAGTTCCGGTGATTTGAGGGCTTCTTTAGTCATATCGGTGCCGATGTAACCGGGGGACACACTACATACGCGCACACCACGATTCGCCCACTCTGCCGCCAGCGACTTGCTCAGCATAATCACACCTGCTTTGGAGACGTTATAATGCGTTTGTTCCTGTGGTTTATTTGCAATCAAACCAGACATCGAAGCCATGTTGACAATCACACCCGATTGCCGTGAGAGCATATGCCGTCCAATCGCACGACAACACCAAAACACACCATTCAGGTTGACGTTCATCATATTCATCCAGTCTTCATCGGTGGTTTCCTCGGCTTTGACCCGTTGTGCGATACCGGCGTTATTAACCATAATGTCAATCTGTGGGAAGTTCGCCAGCGCAGTCGCCACCATATCCTCGACACTTTCCGAGTCACGCACATCAACCGGAATATACATCGACTTGCGCCCCATACTTTCAATTTCGGCAGTGGCTTGTTCGCCGATTTCTTTAATATATTCGCCAACAATCACATCAGCTCCGGCATTGGCTAAAGCACGGGCAGTTGCCAACCCGATACCACGCCCTGCTCCGGTAATGAGGGCTGTCTGTCCACTGAGGTCAAAGGGATTGCTTGTCATCATCAGGTCTCTTTCAATAAGTTGTCTAATTTGTAGGCTTAATGATAACAGATTCAAGCGATGGATACACATCTTATGCGTTCCAACAGCCTTCTACATAAATGGTCTATGATTGTTTAGCTCACGTTTATAAATGTCGTTTACAATGAAAACAGAATTTTTGAAAATGACATCATGAAGGAAAGAGCTTATGCGACACATTGTTTCACGTTTGTTGATAGCGACTGTGTTACTGCTTGCCGTCGCAATTCCGGGGGTATTCCTCGCGCAAGATGGACCATCCATCAGCGTTACGCCCGATGCAGGCGTAGTTGGGGCGGGCATCTTTGAAATTAACATAACCGGACTGACACCCGACAACACCTACACAGTGGAATTTGTGATTAACGGGTTGGTTGTGTTTGCCAGTGACGAAGACGCTAATGCTGACGGGAATATCACCTTCTCTGCAGCCAGCACACCCGACGACGAAGCCGGCATCTACACGGTTCAGGTCATTAGCAACAACAGCATCCTGACCGCTACTGAGTTTGAACTCACCGCATCTGACACTGATGAAGCAGACAATAGCGATAGTGGTGACAGCACCGAAGACGACACCCCTGTCGAAGCTGTTGGCAATTTGAGTGTCGTCCCACCATCAGGTCCGATTAGCACCGTACACGACATTCGCATCCGTGACCTAGACCCCGATACCGCTTATACTGTTGAAATCACTGCCAGCCAAACCGAATCAGTTGTGTATCGTCGGTTATGGACAAGCAACGAAAACGGCGCAATTGACATCGAAATTTTTGCCGAAGATGATGATGTACCCGGTCGTCAGGTGATACGAGTCTTCAACAACATGGGCAATCTGGTCGCACAAGGTGAATTTACTGTTGACCCACCGCCTGACCGTAATGCTTCCGTTGACATCACACCACAGGTTGCACAAGCCGGACGCACAGTCACAATTACCGTTACGGGCTTGGCGCAGTTTGATAGTGTCAGCGCACAAATTACAGCACAGGACAGCACATTGATTGACACCGTTCTAGCACGCGCATCTAGTGAGGGTGTTGCTGTCTTGTCATTCATGAGTGATGATGAACTTGCTGACGGCACATACAACGTCCGCATCTTTATTGATGGTGAGCAACTGGCTGAATCCACCTTGACGATTGGTGATGCGCCTGCTGTTGATACCACCGATGAAACCGAAACGGATGAAACCACAGAAACAGACGATAGCGACGACGCTGAGACAACGGTCACATCAGATGCAAACTTCACAGTCAATCCAGAAGCCGGACCTGCTGGCAGTACCCATGTCATGAGTGTCAGCGGATTGGAAGCCGGACAAGCAATTACCCTGACGATTCGCAACGATTCAGGTGAAATTGAATTTGCGACCACCCGCACCGCCGATGACAGCGGGAACTTCTCGATTAATATTCAGAGTTCCGAAGGCGATGAACTGGGCACGTATCCGGTCGAAATCAGTGACGCGACCACCGGACAAGTGATTGCTTCCGCTAGCATGATAATTACAGATGGAACTGTCGAACAACCAACCGACAGTCAAACGACAACCACTGACGACACACAACAATCCGGTACAGCGTCGATTAGTGTCAACCCAGTCGAAGGTGACATCGGCGCAACCCATACCATTACGCTATCTGGTATGCCAGCAGGCGAACGCATCGGGGTTAATATCCGTTATGCCAGCGACAACACATTGGCACAAAGTAATGTTGTGACTATTGACGAGAGCGGTAACGGCACACTTGAGTTCACGTCACGCGAGTTGAACGCTCCCGGTGAATACAATGTGGTTGCCGTTTTACCTGACGGCGAAATCGTCTCAACCACCCTGACGATTGCAGGCGCAGTTGTCAGTATCGACCCACAATCCGGCGCAATTGGCACATCCCATGTTGTTACGGCAACCGGACTGGATGCCAACGAAACCGTAACGTTCAACGTGATGTTCGGCGGTGAATCGGTGTTTTCGACTGAGGAAACAGCAGATGCTGACGGTGTCGCTACACTGACACTTGCAACCGAAGACGGTGATGAAGCAGGTGACTATACAATCATAGTCGAACGGGCATCTGGTAATCAGCCCAGTGCTGTCCTGACTGTCACCGCAGAAGAAGAAATCGCCGAAGATACTAGCGATGATGCAACTGAAGAAACAACTGAAACTGACGAATCAGAAGACACCAGTGAAGAAGCCGTCGAGGATACCACCGAAGACACAACAGAAGACACCGCTGACACAACGCCTGTCATGGGTGACCCGCAAGTGTTTGAAGGCACGATGTCCTTGAGTGGCTCAGCCTTAACCTTTACCGGAGACGAAGGCGACTATGTTCTCATCAGTGTCGAGTCTGATGAATTTGACCCTGCCGCAGCCGTCTACAACGAAGAATTCCTCGAAATTGCATACAACAACGATGCACCGGGGACAACCGACTCACTCATCGGTCCGTTGCAACTGCCGTATACTGGAAGCTACTCACTGGAAATCTTCTCGTCTTCGTTTGATGATAGTGCAGACGGTGCACCGTATACCGTGACCATCACACCCATCATGGTTCAAACTGTTGCATTCGATGAACCGACACCGTTCAGCTTGACCGAAGGCATGTCCGCGACTTACTATGCACTCGATGTTGAAGCAGGTGATAGCCTCAATATCGTCGGCAATGTCAGCGGAACGCTTGATACAGTGATGCGTGTTTTGTATACCGATGGTGTTGAATTTGCCTATGATGATGATGGCGGTGCAGGCTTTGAAGCTGAACTCAACAACCTCATCTTTGATGTGTCTGCGACCTATATCCTCGAAATCTCGACCTTTGATACACTTGCCACAGGCAACGGCACATTAACTGTCACCCGAAACCCTGTGAAATCACTTGAAGATGGCTCTGTCACCGTTACGTTGAATGATAAGTTGTTCCGTGATTTGGTGGTGTTCGATGCCTTTGAAGGTGAACTTGTGACACTCAATCTGGAAAAGGTATCCGGTAGTGTCGAGGACTTGTTTGTCTATGCCAGTGTTGATGGCATGCAGGTGATGTCCTACTCGACGATGGGTATCCCCACCAATCTGCCACTAACATTCGTTATGCCGATGGATGGGACAGTGGTTGTGACCTTAGAGGAGTTCGGATTTGGTAGTGGCATTACCTTCGAGGTGTCCGTCACCAAGTCCCGCCGAAATTAGAATAACAAACCCACACCCTAGCCCCCTCCCCGAAGCTTCATGGAGGGGGAATAAAAGTCCCTCTTCAATGCGTTGGAGAGGGATTTAGGGAGAGGTTATGTGTCCTTTACCTACCGCCGTGCCCGTCGTTGATTTGGCTCATTCTCTTGAATAAAGCTATCGGTCAATTCGCCGTCTTCATTTAGTCTGACTTGACGCGCCTCGATATTATCAATATCAAATATCTCGTAATCAGCAGTTTCTTCTTCAGGGTCATATGTGCCTTTACGACGTTCAGCATTCCGCATCTGTGAAATTCGCATCTGGCGAGTAATCTCAGCTTCAATTTCAGCCTCGCGTCTATCTGCACCGCCACCGTGTTTATAGTAGTATTCGATATATTGCATCACCACACCCATGCCCCAGAATATGGTCGGGAAGAGGGGCCACGGGAATCCTAAACTAATCTCACTAATCGGTGTTCCGCTCAACACATCAAATGCGCCACTGGATGATAGAAACAAAAACCACAAGCCGACATTAATCACCATATAGACAACCAGATGCTGGAAGATTTCACGGCGGGCATGGAGTTTCTGCTCGACACGTCGCCGGATTTGTTCTTCTGGTGTGGGTTCGGGTGCTTTGGCTTTGCTTTCAATTTGGTCGGCTAACTCGCTGACATAATCGACACCAGTACGAATGGTGCGGTCGATTCGCTGTCCGAGGTCATTAAAGCTAAAGTTACCCATATCCAGCGCACCTTCCACCCGTACCCGCCGACCTTTGCTATCTGTCGTGTAACGTGCTTGTGGACTTTGCTCCGAAATTTCCGGCGCGATGTAAGGAGGTTGACGCTGATGATTAATCGGGGCAGGAACAGCCGCTTGTTCGGTGCTATCAACAGGCATCATATCCGACCGATTCTGTATTGAACTGCGGTCTGGTGGTAGTTCCGTCACACCAGAGGTCTCAATCGCTTGATTAAACGCCTGCATCAGTTCTGTCGCTGTCTGGAAGCGGTCAGCCGGATTTTTGGCGAGTGCCTTCATAATGACATCATCAATTGCCGAAGTCAGTTCTGGATTGACATGGCTTGGTGGAGTCGGCTTGTTATAGATGTGGTTATGGACAATCGCATACGGTGTATCGGCAGTGAATGGTACAGTCCCGACCAACAATTCGTATAAGATAATCCCAAACGAATAAATATCTGTGGTCGCACCGAGGTTCTTTTCCCCGCGTGCTTGCTCCGGCGAAATATAGAACGGTGTACCCAGCATCATGTCATGGCTAATCGTCGATTCACCGACCTGTGCAATTCGTGCCAACCCGAAGTCAGTAATATAGGGCATATCACGGTCATCAATCAACACATTGGACGGCTTAATATCCCGATGCAAAACACCTTTTTCATGGGCATAAGTAAGGGCATCCGCGAGTGCAGTCATCATCTTGCGGATGTCTTGCAAGGTCATCCCATACTTGATGAAGCGTCGCTTGAGTGTGCCACCTTCTACGAATTGCATCACCAGATAGGGTTGCCCATCAGATTCAGCATAATCATAGACCGACACAATATGGGGATGTTCGAGGCGAGCGACAATGCGGGCTTCGCGCTGGAAGCGTTCGAGGAAGTTGTCATCTTGCACAAAGGTATCGTGCATGACTTTAATTGCAACATGCCGATCCAGCTTCTCGTGATAAGCTTGATAGACGGTTGCCATACCACCTGACCCAACTTGTCTGGTGATGGTGTATTGTCCCAGTACATCTCCCGCTTGTAACGCCATTATATTCTCCGTGTGAATTGTACCCTGTGACTGTATTGTACGGGTTACGGGGTCAATTCTGCAAGTCGTACGTATCCATATCGTGCTCATCTATCTGTACGCACAAACAGGCACTTAGGTTTTAAGGTCGCATATTGTCGCAAGCGTCAACACTGCTATAATGCCCTCGCATAGTTAAACGTAGGAGTAATGCTGTTGCTGTGGAATTGGCTCACCCGTTATAAATTAATACTTGTTCTCGTGATTGCATTGGTCGCCCGCATCGGGATATTGCTGGCGTTTCCATCTGTGTTTGCGTTTAGCAACGAGGGTGCAGAGATACACGGGTCAGTCGCCTATGACGAGTATGCCCTGAATCTGCTAGAGACAGGGGTTTATGGACGCGAAGCCGGAGTCGCTGATTCGATTCTGCCACCGCTCTATAGTTACGCGCTCGCCGGACTTTATGCCGTTTTCGGGCGCAGTTATATCGCGGTCGGTGTGTTACATACCCTGCTTGACCTACTGTCTATCTGGTTATTATTTGATATTTCGCGCCGTTTGTTCCCGCGTCAACTGACCGATACCAGCACATGGGGCGAATGGATTGGCGCATTCAGTGGCTTATTCTTTGCACTGTATCCCTATCTCATCTTCCAAAACCTGACACTAATTGATACCCCGCTGTGGATTACGTTATTACACCTATTTGTCTGGCTGATGATTCTCTTGCGTGACCGTGAAAAGCTTGACCGCAACACATGGCTGATTGCGATTGCTGGGGGTATCGTATTAGGTGTATCGGCATTGGCGCGCGCCTTATTGCCACCGCTAGCCATACTGATTGCGCTGTGGTTCTTGTTCCGGCTGAGCTTTAAGCAGACCGTCATCCGTCTTGCTCCGGTTGCGATTATCAGTGTGTTGGTGCTTGTCCCGTGGATGATACGCGGGTATCAGATTCATGGTGGCTTTGTCGCCGTCGCACTCAACAGTGGCGAGAATGTCTATCAAGGCAATAACCCACAGACTGTGCCGTACTTCCGTGCAGGCTACGATGTGCAGTGGTCAACCCCGCCGGAGAACATGCCCGACACCGACGACCGCTACATCATCAACAATGCACTGATGCAAGAGGGACTGCGATACCTGCGCGAAAACCCCGATAAAATCCCTGAACTCATGTGGGTTAAATTCTGGATTTACTGGAATCCGCAAGTCACCCCATTGAAGAACTTACGCGAAGGCGAACGTCTACGCTTGAGTGAATCCGGTGAAGTCCTTGTGTTAACCGATGAAGGCTCTCAGGAAGGGGTCACATCATCGAATGCCGAATATGAAGATAACAGCCTGTTTAATGTCATCGGGCGCACGGTGCATATCCTCTACTTCGGTGGATTGTGGATACTATCGTTCGTAGGCGTGTGGCTTTCTCGCAGAGATTGGCGTGATGTATCCTTATTATGGTTCATACAAATCAGCCAAACGGTTGTCTATCTGATATTCCACCCGTCCACCCGTTACCGCGCCCCAACTGACCCATTGCTGTTTATATTTTCAGCATATGTCGTCGTATGGATGATGGCATGGTGGCTCTCGCGTGAGCGTAAGACGACTTGAATTTACAAACTTTTGTTTCCAAAATCTAATATGTCCTTTCCTTTACTAATAAAAAAGATTAGTATATTAGAAATTAGCTTGCGCAAACAAAACATTTGTTCTATACTAAACAAAAAATTAGATTGATAAAATATAATGAACAAGCAAAAACCACCTAAAGGTATTGAGTGGACACGAATCCGTCAAGTAATAGACGGGCAGGAAATTACACGCATAGGTTATACATGGAATCCAACAGGTGGCTGTAAACATGGTTGCACTTGGCAAATGCCTGATGGTTCAATCACCGAGTGTTATGCGAAAACAATCGCTGAACGCTTCAATACAGCATATAATAAAGGCTTTGATGAACACTATTGGCGACCTCACCAACTCAAAAATCCACTAAAAGTTAAAGACCCTGCGGGAATTTTTGTGGGAAGCATGGCAGATTTATTTGGGCATTGGGTGCCAAGAGAGCAAATTTGTCAGGTTATGGATGTCATGCGTGAAGCTGATTGGCATATTTTCCAAACACTAAGTAAATTCCCTATTCGATTGTCAGAGTTTAATCCATTTCCAGATAATGTATGGGTGGGTGTCAGTTTACCTGCGGGACACTTGATGAGCGAAACAGGCGGAGCAAGAGCATTATCTGCTTATCTGCGTCATATGACAACAATTGAGGCAAAAACGCGATTCATGAGTATTGAACCATTATGGTTTGATGTTGCCCCTATTTTTGAAGCATGGCTTGAAGAAAATGAAAGCCTTCCATTTGAATGGGTAATTATCGGTGCAGCATCTAATGGGCGTAAAATATTCCAACCTAAAGAAGAATGGACAGCTTCATTAATTGAGCTATTAGATAATCAGAATATCCCAATATTTTTCAAAGGTAACTTAGAATGGAATGATTGGCGCGAAGAATTTCCTATAATGGAAGATAATGTCACTGTACCAATTAATCAACCAGCATCAGTGTAGCTTTGTCACTTCCACGTCCAAATTCATTGGTTACAACAATTTGGGATTTCAAAGTCGCAAAAGTTTTTGGTACATCCAATTTTCTTGACTTACCGCCAAGCACAGCTGTGTAGTGAGTACCACTAAATCGTCCAAAATTGTTCCCTTGTAAGGCAATCATTGCGCGTAAATCATCTCGTCGATAAGTCTCGCCTTTTTTCATATAGCTTAAGATTATTGACTTTAGTGTATTAAGTTCATTGATTAGTTGAGTATCTGAAGGTGTGGCAAACATATCTAATTGGACAAGTTCATCCCGCGAAATTCGCTCAGCATCAAGTGTTCTATCACGCAAATCATTTACACCTGCTAAAACATCATTCATTACTTGAATCCCTTTCAGATTACGTGTTGTATATATGAGATAGTACTGAATGAAGTCATCAGACCGTTTAATTGGAATTCTAGCAACATAATCAAACTGTGTTTTTATTTTGTCTTCATAAGCATCTGTAATACAGTCTCTTCGCTCTTGCCCCGAACTTCCGCAATTTTCTAAGTATTCCTGCCAATAACGAGAATTGGTTTCACCAAGAATCGCATTGAATGTAGGATGAAAAGTTATATCTGAACCTGTAAGTCTTATTGCTGAACGAGCATCAAAACGTATAAGTAACTCAGTAATTCCATTTAGTCCATATCTGCTAAATATTGGGAGTAGAGCATCCCACTCCAAACCTTTGACACCAATTGGATCCAGGAAGAATAATGTTGGTTGAGTTCCAATAAGGGCAAGAATTTTTCTTACATATTCCCCAAAACTACCATGAAAGTTTTCAACTAATGGTTTGTAAGGTTCAGTCGCGCGCTCCAAATTCTCAAACACTTCTGATTCTGACTCTACATTGATACATCTCAATTCATAATTTGCATTTTCATCATATAGAGATTTGGCATGCTTCGCCGCTAATAATGGTGAACCATCCTCTCCGTCTTCAACATAACGCCCGGGCCCCGCAAAACCATCTACAACATAGGTTGTACCTCGACTCTGTAATACAGCTGCCATCGTTTTAAGGTATTGAATCAATATTGCATGTTTCCAGCGAGACCATGGAAGTCTGTTCTTCTGAAAATCTTTACCATCTGTGGACATAAGAATTTCTACCTAAGCTATGACATCGAACCTAAATATATTATACCAAATTAGTTATTTAAATAGTATTACAAATCAATATGTCCAAACAAGATTTTTTCACCCCATCAAACATTATACAAAACACAATTCCATCAAATCTCTAATATGAGAGAATGACACAAAGTGGCTCATAAGTGATAAAATAGATTTATCTGATGGGTACTCTTCGAGTAACATCAGTGTTTACTAGAGGGAAAAGATTATGGGTGATACTTTGGTGTCACCCTTTTTCAATCCCATTTAAGATAGATACACACAACACTAAGAGAAAATCGCCCCATGTTTATGTAATTGTTGACCTGTGAACTTGACCTGATTTCGCGCGACTTGTCCATGTGATGAGACGCTATTTCGATTTTGAAATCACACACAGGACAACACACGCATGAACACAGTTTTTCGCAATACTTGTATCATCTCCCGCAAACATGGAGACGATACACAATTCTTCGTACAAGTTGATAACACAGTCCCACAAATTGAGACCGCGCCACACTACTGGCAAGATTGCGCCTCAGTCAATCAGGCGATAAAGCAACATTATGGATTGGATGTCGTTACGGTGCGCTGTTTGCAGGTGGACTTTGACGCAAGCCCGCGCCACTATGTCTATCATATGGTTTGGCATGACGGCGACACAACCACTGGACACTGGTTAACAGCCGATAAAATGCCAGATAATGCACATCATTGGGCACAACAGGCACTCACAACCCACCCCACTCAACCCGCTTGGTATCATCCTGATTGGTCTCAAACACTGTATGACACATTCCCCGATGCCAGTCTCACACAAATCCGAAGTTGGGAACGCTCGACAGTGTGGCGTATTGAACACAACCAACAGACACATTACATCAAAGCTGTGCCGGACATGTTCCGCCATGAATTGCCTTTGACGCAGTGGTTAGCTGACCAATTCCCGCAAACTGTGATACGACCAGAGCGTGAACTCGAAAACGCCATGCTCACACCCGCATATGAGGGCACTCCATTAGGAAAATCGCACACACAAGCTATCTGGGAATCTGCACTGACCACCTATGCACAATTACAAATTGAGACCCTGCAACACACTGATGACCTTATCGTACTCGGTGTTCCGCAACGGGATATGACATGGCTCAAACATCACGCTGACCAACTCCTGCAAGATAGCGATGCCATCCGGCAAGGTGATATGCGTTTGAGCGAAGAAGAAATCAACAGCCTTAACGCAGTATGTTCCACACTCGAAGCATATTTCGATGTCTTGGATGGTGTGCTGGCTCTCGAACATGGTGACCTACACAACGCACAGATATTTGTCAGCGACGATAACACCATCACGCTCACTGACTTTTCCGATTCTGCACTCACACACCCCTTTTTCAGCTTGGACTTTTTCCTGTGGGATATAGCTGGTGGTCTGTCCAAAGATGACCTGACCGAAGCCTACCTCAAGCCATTTTATGCTGTGTGGTCACGGGAACATTGTCAGAAGATGTTGCATAGCGCAAACAAATTATCACCCTTGTACAGTGCTGTGCGCTACTATGTTGATATTCTGCCCAATATGACCCACCGTTGGGAAATGGAGAATATGTTGCCGTTCTATCTGCGGAATGTAATTCTGAAGTAGGTATTCAATCTTACGTAGGGAACAGGCATGCCTATTCCCTATAAAAAATTTTATTCTAGTGGAGCTTACGCCATCTCGCCGAGTTTGAAGTAATGGAGGCTCTCGCGCATATCCTCGACGGTATCCATCTCCAGCACCATGACCGGATTGGCAGGCAGTTGACGCAACTTCGGCATGAGGTTTTCGTAATTCAGCACCCCATGTTCCCAATCAAAACCATGATGTTCGTCCATGATGCCGTTGTTGTTGTTCATATGCAACTCAGTGATGTACTCGTGCATCGTCTCCAGCCAATAATTGAAGCGGTAGTTGCGGTCAGAGAATAGGTGCGCATGTCCCACATCCAAGCAGGCTTTGAGGTATGGATGTTTCAATTCTTTGAGTAGGTTACCGATGATGGTCGGGTCATATTCCCACATGTTTTCGATAGCAACAACCACATCATGTTCCTGAGCATAATCACCTAGCGGACCCCAGAAATCGACATTGCGCTGGTGCCATCCCGTGCGATAAAACTCGTTATGCAACAACCCAATATAGTTGGCATGGAAGACAACTTGTGTCGCCCCCAACCGTGCTGCAATCCGTATCGCATGCGAGTAACGGTGATAGGTCACCACATTAACACGCTCATCAGGGCTACCCGATACCATATCCATAAACGGACCGTGCATCGTAATCGGTCCAGAAATATCAGCAAGGGCAACTTTATATTCTTCCATTACAGTACGCCACTCACTATCAAGGATATGCGGGAAGGCAAATGCCATCACCTCAATACCGAGATTATGTTCGCCAGCCAACTCCACACAATCGCGGAAGTTGTTTAAGCCAGCACTTAATGAGACTTGGTCTGTCATAAAATTGTCCTCGAAATATTCCGATAGGTCTACTCTACCAGTGTACACCAATTCCACCTGCGTTAGATAAATGTTACAGTTAGAACTTGGTTTTCAGACGGTTACAACTTGTGATATTCTGATGATATTAGGTGATTTTTTCGATTCTCTTACGACCTCGTAACAAACTATAAAAATGCTGTAAAAACGCTCATGTTAAAAATGTTAGAAGACTGTTGCGGGGAATTTTGGAAATATGCCATAATACGCATTGTCAGCAATCAGGATAGGTAAAGGCTCGAACATGTCTGTACAGAAAACTGTTTTCATCAGCTATCGTCGCACCAATATTTATACAGCACGGGCAGTCTATCAGACATTGAAGCAACACGATTATGATGTCTTCCTCGATTATGACTCCATCGACAACGGCTCATTTGAGCGGATTATCCTCTCGCAAATTCGTGCACGGGGACACTTCTTGCTGATTCTCACTCCCGATACGCTGGAACGCTGTACCAGCCCGCAAGATTGGGTGCGACGCGAGATTGAATGTGCGCTGGATAGCAAGCGTAACATCGTCCCGTTGATGTTCGACCAGTTCAACTTTGCCACCCATGCCCAACCTTATCTGACCGGAAAACTCGAACAGTTACCAGCATATAATTCACTCAACATCTACGCAGATTACTTTGAAGAAGGTATGCAAAAACTTATTGACCGCTTCCTCAGTCAGCCTATCAACACCGTCCCCCATCCGGTCAACATCGTGACACCCACCATACCTGAATCCAAAATCTCGCTGGATGATTTACGCCTCGCCGAAGAAGCCATAGACGACGGCAAGCGATTGGTCAAACAGGAAAAATGGAAAGATGCGTGGCAAGCCTTCTCAAAAGCCTTAAAGGTCAATCCACAGTATGCCGATGCGTACTATGAGCGCGGTCTCATCGCCAAACAGTTCGACAGGCTCGACTTAGCGATTGAACAGATGACTCAGTGCATCGAACACGACGACCTCAACTTTCAGGCATTTTGTGCGCGCGGTGAATTTTATCTGGAACAGAAGGATTATCTATCCGCGATTACTGATTTCTCATCTGCCCTGCGCTTGAATCCACCTTATGTCAGCGCATATACAGGACGCGGTCAAGCACGAATGAAACGGGGTGACTTTACTCGCGCTGTTCAAGATTTTGAAAAAGCCATCCAACTTGCTCCCCATCACCCGACGATTGAAGCCCTATTAGATAAGGCGAAAAAGAAACGCAACAAAGCCACGAATCCCGTCAAACGTATGGGGACGATGCTTGGTGTCACGGGTGCTGACCATGTACCGGAAACCGCTTATGAATATTATAAACGTGCGACCAAATTACCCATCGAAGCCTATGACGACCGTATTGCCGATTTGACTCAGGCAATTGAGCTGAACCCCGAATTTCGTCAGGCATATTTTTCACGCGGGAGTACCTACTACCACCATAGCAAATTTGAAGAATCTCTCGCTGATGACACGATGTGTATTGACCTATTACCCGATGGTTATATTGCCTATGCTAATCGCGCCGAAGTCTATCTGGCAATGCACGACTTTGACAATGCCTATAAAGACCTAAACAAAAGTCTCAAATTCCGACCAGATAATGTCTTTGCGGAGGCAGCACTGGCGATTGCCTTATTCCACATGGGACAACTCGAAGATGCCGAGAAAATCTGGTTGCGTCTGGAGAAAAGCAAACAAGTCCATCGCAACGTAGAGCGCACCGCCGACATGCTTAACTGGCATCCCAACATCACCGAATTAGCACAGGCACTCGTTGATGCGTTGGATTGATAGATTTGCCCGAACCCATGCTATACTATGGACAGTACATCTGTTCAGTGAGGAGTAATTGGTATGGTCGGCGAATATTACGATGAAGACGAAGAATTAGAACCGATAGAGGGCTACTGTATGCGTTGCCGTGAGTCGGTTGAAATCGAAAATCCTCAACCTGTCTGGACACGCAAAGGCTTACCCGCAACCCGTGGCGAATGTTCGATTTGTGGTGGGACAGTCTTCCGCATGGGCAAAACCTATCAACATGACGAAAAGAACCGACCCGAAGCCGTGCAAGTGGGTGATGGCAAGCGCAGAGGTCCCAAGCTAGAACGCGATACAGTCTATGTGACTTATGCCGAAGCTGATGAAGACATCGCCCGACAGATTGGCGCAGACCTCGAAAAAGTTGGGATTGCTGTGTGGTTACACGAACACGATGGCGAGACCAACTGGGCAAGTGGTGTGCATCCAGCGTTGATTGACTGTGCGCGGATGGTATATGTCATGTCACAATCAGCACTCAATAGCGACCCTGTCATTAGTGCATGGACATATTTCCGCAACGAGCGCAAACCCATTGTGATTGCTCAGATTGAAAGGGTTGACCCACCTGACCGCATCCGACGCAGTCCGCGCTTCGACTTTACATCCGATTACAAACGTTCATTTCGTGCCATGCTTGATGTGCTGAATTAGTAGAAAGCAAATATGATGTCAGAACAAATCAAAACATCACCAATTATTACATTCTTCGAGTGGGGCAAGCTGGAGATTACAGGATATGACAGCCCCTTCCGTGATGCCAAGCTCTATCCGGGGGGTGCGCGTGAATGGGATTGGTCAGAAACAGGCACTCGTCACTCACCGGGCATTCAACCTGCTGATGTCGATGAATTGCTCGATAATGGTGCGCGGGTGATTGTGCTATCGAAAGGGGTACAACTCAAGCTCCGCACCCAGAAGGAAACCCTACAATACCTTGAAAGCAAAGGCGTTGAGATATTCGTTTTGCAGACAGGCAAAGCCATCAAGAAGTATAACGAGCTGGCAGAAGCAGGGGAACAGGTCGGCGCACTGATTCATTCAACCTGTTAAAAAAATATAAAATTTACATGTGTATAGATTCCTCTACATTACATTTCGTAAAAATGGTGTAGTGTATATGTAAAGATTTGGTTAGGTTCTTACATAATACATTGATTGATACAGATCGTTATGTTACTTTATGTTATGGGAGAACTAAAGAGGAAACACATATGGATAAAAAGCCGTCCACATTAAGCGTTGTGCCTGCGGATTTCCAACCACCTGCGCAACCATCCAAACGAGAGAAGCGAGTCTTCACAGGTGTTATCGCTAGTTGCCAACTAATGTTGGATCAAGGTGGTGGATTATTTGAATTTCCGCTTCCACCAGATAATACCACTGTCACCGTTGGACGCAGAATGAAACAAACTGACACACCCGTTACCGTCAACCTCGCCCCATTCAATGGATTTGAAATGGGTGTATCGCGTGTCCATGCACAATTTGAACGGTCTGGTTCACGCTTATTTGTACGCGACTTAAACAGCACCAACGGCACATGGGTCAATGGTAAACGCCTTGTGGCACATCATGTCCATGAAGTCGGACACGGTGACCGCATCGAATTTGGTCGCTTACCTGCCAAGCTCTTTGTCAAATCATAACACCCTCACTGTTCTACATCCTCAAATAATAGAAATCAATCCACCCGCATAAACACCATATGCGGGTTTGTTTATAGTGGATTCAGAATTACGTTCGGACATCAATTTATTTTACGCCCTAATACATCGAACGATATATGTTTACAAGCCATCAGCTGGTCAGCCATGTAAAAAGCTGATTTGCTGAGGTACCGACTTGCTTAACGCTAGCGTTTATGTGGTGTTATTCCATCATTATAATAAGTATGTTTGATGATTGAACTTGCTATACCTCCCCCGAATGTATGTGATTTATAACAATTATTTTTACGGCATGACGGAAAATTAAGGCTTTTCCTAAGACTTTCTGCTTACAATAGAAGTTGACATAGATAGTCAAGGAGAGGTAGCCCAAAATGAAATGCCCAATATGCGAGACTGAGAATCGTCCCGGTGTGATTGTCTGTGAAAATTGTCACAGTGATTTGTATACCGTCTTATTAGAGCAAGTCTCCACTAAGCAACTGGACAAAGACCGCGAACGCTCGCTCCAGATTAGCAAAACAATGCCTAGTTCCAACCCAATTGTGATATATGTTCGCAATGCCGACGAACCGATTGCCATATCGCGCAAAGGTCAACTGACGATTGGACGCATGGATGTTGATGATAAAACGGTTGTACCCGATATTGACCTCGAAACCCATGATGCTCACGACCTCGGTGTTTCCCGTCAACATATCGAACTGGATGCCGGAACACACCCGCCAACCATCTCGGATTTAGGTAGCTACAACGGCACATTCGTCAACGGGCAGAAGCTCAATCCGCACGAGACATTTATGCTCACGAGTGGTGATGAAGTGCGCCTCGGTCGATTAATCATCCGCTTGTTCTACGATGCCTAAGCCGACCTCATCAAGTATTCATCGGGTTTGCCCTGACCCTTGCACATGCGATTTGTTACAATGAAATGATATTGTTAGCAGACAGCAAGGTAACCCATGCAAATCCAAAATGACAAAGACCTGCACGGCATGAAGCGCATCGGCGAATTATGCGGACAAGCATTAAAGTTGATGCTTGATAGTGCCGAACCGGGGATGAGTACCAAGCACCTCGATGATATCGGGCGCGAGTTTTTGCAACAACACGGCGCAACATCAGCCCCGATAAAAGCTTATAACTTCCCCGGCTATACCTGCATCAGCCTAAACGACGAAGCGGCGCATGGCATCCCAAGCGACAAACGTGTTATTCAAGCAGGTGATTTGCTCAATGTAGATGTATCTGCTGTGCTAGAAGATTATTGGGGAGATACAGGCGCATCGGTGATTATCCCACCCTCCCGACCTGAACTCGAACACCTACTCGATTCGACCCGCAAAGCCTTGTATATGTCCATTGATATGGCACGTCCGGGGCAACAAGCCAACGCCATCGGTAAAGCCGTTGAGAAGTTCGCCAAGCGCAACGGGTATCGTACCCTACGTGAACTCGGTGGGCATGGTGTCGGGCGACACATCCACGAGAAGCCCTCTATCCCCAACTATTACAACAAGCGCAATAAAGATGTCTTGCAAGATGGCATGGTCATCACCCTTGAACCTTTCCTGAATACCGGACGCGGTCGCATCAAAACCGAAGATGATGGCTGGACACTCCGTACAGTAGACGGCAGTGTCTCCGCACAATTTGAACATACCGTGATTATCAATGGCAATAACCCGATTCTCGTCACACAAGTTGAGGGTGGTTACGTTTAAAGCTCAGCTTGTCCCGAAGGTCAAACCAAGTTCGTTCAACCACTTACGGTAAGCGATTGCGGTCTTATCACTCCGCAGGTGCAACTCATCTTGCAAATCGAGGGGCAACAATTCAGGGCGTTGCGATTGTACAATCGGCAAATCTTGGAGCGCAATCTCATCTTGGAAGGCGCGCAGGGTCTCGTCAGTGCCTTCACCATGTGTCATGACCATCCACATCCACATCAGCGACTTCACTTCCTCAATCGGCGTGACCATCAGCAGAATCGCAAATTTCTGTTCGGCTTCTTTGCGGAAATATGCCACCAACGGACGATAGACCTTATAGGTATAGCTCACCCAATTCGGTTTTCCTGACCCATCAGGATTGGGCTGGAAGACTTTAATATCCGATGCCGTGACCCCATTCTCGTCTGTAATCACATCATACTCAGGGATTTCGGGACGTTCCTGTGTGCCGAGGATATTTTCATGTACAAAGGGGAAATGCGCGACATCGAGGAAGTTCTCGACCATACGCGGTCCAGTCGCATTAAATTCATATGCCCCGCACAAAATTTTGCGATAGGACTCATCATCCCATTCTTCAAATACTGGAATATCATACGCTGGCTCACCGAGGCATACCCACACCATCTCATATGCCACCTGTGCATGATAAGTGATAGCAACGGCTTTGGTTGGCGGTGTCTGTTCGGGGTGCGCTGGAATCTTCACGCATTTGCCATCGGCATCATATGTCCAGCCATGATATGGACACATCAGCGTATCCCCATCACGGACTTCACCCAATGATAAGCGTGTGCCACGATGGATACACAGGTCTTTCCATGCCCGAACCTCATCACCCGCTTTCCAGATGACAATATCTTCGCCCATAACCCGCGCCCCTGCCACACCATTCTGCTCGACAAGTTGGCTGATGGGCATTACGGCGTGCCAGTCATTCAATAAAATCGGGTCTTGAATCATGATTGGGTTTCCTTTTGTGGTTGTTAGTTATTGGTGTTTGGTATCTAGTCATTAGCTATTAGATTTATCGGAAGCAGGTAGTCGCATCCGATTGATTAATTGAGCATTGTCTATTGTGGGTGACAAGAATGTCAGCCTCGCCACTCTAATTTAATCTTGTATAGGGACAATGCCCTCGCATTTGAGAGATTGATTGGTCATTTAAAATTGCGGACAGCTAGTAAGCTGTCCCTACGAAACCTTGTTATTCCTAGCGTAGGGACTGGCTACTGCCTGTCCGATAACCAAGAATCAGAGATTTTGGGTTGTCCCGATATTTATTCAATAATCAACGCATTGTCTACCGTTAGCTTATTCAATCGTCAATGTCTAATCCATATTATTTAAGTCATGCGTCTAGCATACCGCAAACACGCCTGACAACAAACGATAAATTAAACAAAATTCCCCTGCCATCTGTTATGCGTCCTGCCCGAAATGCAAAACAGACCGAACATAATATCCGGTCTGTCTGGTATTTTCTATTCAAGTTATAGACTAGCGGTGTTTAATCCAGCCCCGTATTCGATTCAATCAACAGAGGCAAGGTAATCGTGAAGGTCGTGCCGTCGCCCGATGCTGTCACGAAGCTAATCTCGCCGTCGTGCATATCAACAGCTTGTTTCGCAATCGCCAGCCCGAGCCCTGTACCGGGTAACACACCGACATTCGACGCACGGTGGAAAGCATCAAACAGGTACTCTGCATCCTGAGGCGGAATCCCAATACCCGAATCAATCACCTCTATATGTACCACACTTCTATCACGCCATAGCTTGAACATCACCCCACCGCCCTCTGGTGAATATTTGATGGCGTTGCCGATGAGGTTCGTCAAAGCACGGCGCATGAGCTTTTTGTCGAACTCTGCCATAATTATCTTATCAGGGCAATCAAAATCGACATTATGGGTTTGATAGTGATTAATCTGGAAAGCTTCGACAATATCACGACAGAAGGTAATCAAGTCCGTTCGTTCTGGATTGAACCCCTGCTCTGACCGTTCCGATTTGCTCAGTGTCATCACATCAGAGACCATCTCATTCAGATGCTCAACCTGTTGCTCAATATTATCGAGGTATTGTTCTTTTTCTTCTTCTGTCGCACGGTCGCCATATTGCTTGAGCATATCATGTGACAGGCGAATAGATGCCAGTGGTGTCCGCAATTCGTGGGACATCATCGACAGGAAGCGATTCTTCAAATCACGTAATTCGCGCTCTTTTTCAAGGGCGACACTAATCTTCTCTTTCTCTCGGATTTCTGCTTCCATCCGTTTTAACTCAGTCATGTCTTGGATAATGACCGTGTACAATTGTCCATCATCTAACTTCATCCGATTGAGACCAAAGTACATCGGGAACAAACTATCATCACAACGACGACCAATCAGTTCATGACCATGTTCACCATTCAGCAAGCGGAATGTCCCGCGTGAATTAAAGGGTTCGGTCATCAATTGGGTGATGGGCATACCGACAAATTCATCGGGGTCATACCCGAAAATACGCACAGCAGCAGGGTTAAAGGTCTCAATATACCCATTGGGGGCAACCGTAAATACCGCGTTGGCGATATTGTCCAATACGGCTTGGATTCGTTTTCGGCTTTCTGCCAATTCAATTTGTGTGTTCTTAAGTTGGGAGACATTCTGATGGGCGACAATTACCCGCAAATCATGCTCCCAGCGAAAGCTACTGACACGGACAACAAACCAACGTTTTTCCGTTGGGCTATGACATGGATATTCAAGTTGAAATGCCTCAGCATGTCCCGAAATAATATCGCGGATACCCTGTGCAACTAATGGTGCATCTGGTGAGTTGAGCTGTGCTGAATGGTCGCATACAGCAAGATAATTCAAACCAATGCCGGAATCAGCATTTTTGAACGAGTTTTGGTTGGCAAATTTGCGCCAAGCCAAATTCACACCGATAATTTCACCGTTATCATTTAGAATTGCAATATGGGCTGATAGTGCGTCTAAGGCTGATTGGATAAACCGTTCCGCCTCCGGTTGCATCTGCCGATTGTCGGAGTCGAATGGTAATAACACACTTCCCCCCTGGGAATTTGTTGTATAATTAAAGATATTGTAACACAATCATCTCGGAAATTCATTAGACACTCATAAATGGAGTTCGCAAACCTTTAGGTTTTCACAAAAACCAGCTCATATTCTACTCATATTGACAACTGTCTGAATTCCGCGCGCGGACTTGTCTCAATTACAAATCTAGCTTATGCTGATAAGTGAGCGTAGTCGTAAAAGGAAAAAACAATGCGTGATGACAAACCGTTGTTACCCCCAAAACCAAAGCCATTTCATATCACAGAACCCAAGTTAGAGCGAGGATTGTGGTGCTTCTGGCTAACAGCTGACGATGATGTTTTACTCTATGTGAGACACTTACATTGTATCCTGCGACCGATGAGCACGGGGTCATTTTTCCCGCGTCGGTTAACAGGACGGGTCATGTTCGCCATTAATCCGCGTTATGACCATCAAGAAACATGGCAGTGGATTGTCGATATGTTGCAGACAGAAACAGCGAGTATCGACTTAAACGAACAGTGGGAAGACGCAATTGACGAAGCCCTTCCCAAGAGTGACGATAGCACGAGTTAATTTGACCAAAGCGCGGACAAACCCATAAGTTCGCGCTTTTCATTTTCGCATCCGCCCACCATACGACCATCTCTATATCCATTGGGCTTGTGAAGACCTCCCCTCGCCCCCTATAATAAGACATTCATTCCTAAATTAGATATTGAGTAACAGATGACAACCAACATAAACCAACCCGACTTACTGATAGATGAAATCGAAGTCGATGACCGCCCGCCAATGGAAAAACTACCGTATTGGGCGCGGGCGACCAATCCAATTGTTCGTCGCCACCTCGGCTTATATTGGCGCACATTGCCACCAGAAATCGAACCGATACTGTATATCACGGGTGGCTGGATTGTCCTGCTCTTATTAGGAATCATTGCGCCATTTGTGACTGACCTCGCAACAACGGTTATCGTGGTGTCGATTCTTGTTGTGCCATTGGCGATGATGTTTTATCTGCGCTCACTATTTTCGATTGCAGCCAACTCAGCAGCGGCGATGTCCGATGAAATCCGCAATAAGACAATGCCTTTGCTCATGTCTACACCAATGTCCGTAGACCAGATATTCCTCGGCAAGGTTGCGGCGGCGATTTGGCGCAAGATGGACGACCTCATTTTGATTGTGCAAGCAGCAGCTATCTTTGGTCCTCCGCTGATAATTATGCACTATGCGGGTATCTTTACATTACGCGATGGCGGACCGATTACCTATATCCTCGTGGTTGCTTTTACCATCATTTCACTAATCCGTTTGGTGATAGAACCCATCATGTTTGGCATGATAGGGGTCGCAATCGGGGCGTTTGTGCCGTTCCGTAGCACAGCAATGACCTCGGCTGTGGCGATGGTTGCGTTTTATTTTCTATTGTCGATTATGCTCCAGCAGTTAAATCTGGGGTATACAGTTGCCTCGATGGAAGCTGTACAAGAGGCGACAGAAGCCACACTCAACGAAGCCAATCTACGCTTTGCAATTGCTATTTTACAGACCATCGTTATAGATTTGGTGTTGCCTATACTTTTCCCTTATCTAGTCATTCGTGGATTAATACGAGTAGTTGGGAAGCATGTTCAAACGCTATAAGCCTACTCGCATTAAATGAGTTCTTCAGTGTTACCATGTGATGCCGAACGCACTTGTTGTACAAAACGGACGTGCATCCGCACCTGACCGAATGTAATGATGTCCTCGTGGCGTACTTGGTGGCTTTGCTTGGGAGAGAAGCGTACCCCATTGATGCTTGTGCCATTGGTGCTGTTAAGGTCTTGTAACTCCAGACGATGTCCACGTAAGCGCAATAAGGCATGCCGACGGCTAACACCATGTTTACCTACAAGATAAGGTGTCAAATCAATGTGGGGTTGCACAGGTAATGATTCGTGACGACGACCAATCAACATGGGTTTATCTTCCATCGGGCGGATCGAAATCGGCATATCGAAGCCGGCAACATCAAAGCGTAAAATCATCCACGATGTAAACTTCATACACCCATGTGGCAACTTGTTCACCGGTTTATCCAACTCCAAAGGGGGCGCAATGACCGACGGCATTTCATCCTCAGTTGTACGTCGTATCACCGGGCCTTCGTAATGAGGGACATCTTGTGTGCTATACCCTTCTGGATGAACCTCATACACATCAACAGTGTCATCATCAACGACAGGCATCTCAACCGGATGTTGTTCAGGCTTATTGCGTTGTATAAGAATACCACTCTCAGTCAGACGTGCGCCACAGTTGACACATAAAAATGCGCCGACACGGTTGGGTTCACCACACTCTTTACACTGCAAAATTTTAGCCGTATCACCTTTTGATTTCTTCTTATCCACAAGGTGGTCACTATCCGGCAACGGACCCAATCGTTTACCCGCTTGCCCAACGGTGTTGTCTTCTTCCAATACCCTGCCTGATAATGTGTTGCGCGTCGCTGGCTGCTTACGATAATCCACCAGAGAATAATCACAAATGATACAGTTGTTCACATAGGGTGTATTTTGGTGTCCACAAGATGGGCATTGAATCAGTTGGTTGGTGTCAGGCATAACGGCTCTCTTTAATCAATCCACTCTATAATGATATGCAAGAAAACGTAATTATCCAATTAATTTCCAAGTTCTCAATCCTACATTATGGTTTAGCAGGACTAACGTACTAAAACCGTTGCATATACTGAACCTTACATTATTGTTCAGTTTACGCTTCGCTGAGCGGATGTCTGATAACGCCAACAACCTGACACCAATGCGGAATATCCGTCGGGTTGCGTGAAAGCGTCATACCTAATTTTTCCATCGTCTTTTGCGAGGCGATATTGTCATACTCAGTTGTAGCAACGACCTGCTTCACTTGTATCGTATTAAACAGATAGTCAATCACAGCACGCCCTGCCTGTGTCGCATACCCTTTACGCTGATGAGCTGGCAAAATCCCCCAGAATAAGCCAAACTCTGGTGATACCAGATAGTGATGCTCTTCTAGTGCTTTGCCTTCTAATACACCCCACGGTACAATCGACTGCACAATCCCAACTGACCCAATCACCTCACCAGACTCAATATGTTCAATCGCATAATCACCATAAGGCGGTTGCCACAGGCGCGTCAATTCACGGTAGTTATCAATTGCCCATGTCAGCCATTCGCGGGTTCGCTCATGTGTTGTTTCAGATTCAAATGCAAGTGTCGTCAGTTGATAACGGCTTTCGAGGTCGTCCATCGTGTAATGCCGGATGTAAAGCTCATCGGTGCGAATGTTAATGCGATTGTCCATTGCCCTTAGCTCCGCAAATACGATGCGCCGTTGATGTCGATAATCGTGCCTGTGGTAAATTCTGCGCCGTCTGATGCGAGGAATACAGCCACATGCGCGACTTCTTCCGGCTTGGCAACGCGACCTAATGGCGACTGATTGCGGATTTCTTCCCCGCGTGGTTGCGCCAGAATATCAGCAGCCATATCGGTTTCAACAAATCCAGGGGCAACGGTCCCGATGAAAATATTATGGGGAGCAAGCAATTTTGCTAACGATTGTCCCATGCTATTCATACCTGCTTTACTCGCACCATATGCCGGAGCAGTCGGTTCACCCCGAAACGCCCCGCGTGACGAGACATTCACAATCCGTCCGCCACCCTGTTTTATCATATGTTGTCCCGCACAATAAATCGTATTCGCCACACCAACCAGATTGACCTCAAGTGTTTTACGGAAATTAGTCTGCCAATCCGCATAACTGATATCGGTCAGCACATGTTCCTCGTAGATGCCCGCATTATTAACCAGAATGTCAATGCGTCCCAACTGCTCGACCACACCATCGACCATCACTTTGATGCCGTCTGCGTCGTCCATATTCGCCTGCGTGATAATATGCCCATCACCTGCCAGCATCGCCACTGTTTCTTCGGCAGCGGTCTGATTGCTGTTGTAGTGAACCGCGACGACTGCGCCCCGTTCGGCAAATTGTTTGGCAATCTCGCGTCCAATCCCGCGTGACCCACCTGTGACCAACACTACTTTGTCATTGAATTGCATGATATACCCGTTTCTTATCTGCTAAATAAGCACCGAGTATACACTAGCATGCGACCTACAGGTAAGTTCATGTTTATCAGCTTAGCCCGATAAGGCATCCGCAGACAACGCAATAATTTGTATCACGTCATCCAGAATCAGCAGAGCCTTGCCTGTTGGTGACCAGCGACCTGTAAACATCGTCGATTCGTTGCCAGCGCGTTGCAATATATCTCCGGTCATGGCATCCAGTACCAGAATTTCAGTATTGGAAATCACTGCCAACAAGCGTCCATCCGGTGACCAGCGTACATCACGCAAATTCTCGAGTTCATACGCTTCTGACCAGATGGGTTGCGTATCATCAACTGACCAGACGGCAACGCCTCCCTCAACATCCACTCCAACAATCTGACTGTTATCCGGCGAATACTTCACGTTATAGATAAAATTATCCATATTGCTATATTCTTCTAACCGCTCGAAGGAATCGCCATCCAGCCCGAATACCACCGGATTAAAGACACCAGTCACCAGTACGTTGTCACCCGCGTTTGACCAATCCAGCCCGATGGTGAACAGTGCCGTTTCTGCGATTTGATTGCCATCAGCCAACGACCACAACGTCAGCGTATCACTTGTGCCCAGCGCAATCGTTTCGCCATCCGGTGACCAACCAATTCGATACAGTGTGTCATCGACAGCTTGCTCAAAGACTATGTCACCTGTTGCGACTTCATATATGCGGACAGCTTCTTCTTCATAGTTGACAGCGATAAACTGCCCATCCGGTGACCAGCGCATAATATAGACAAACGTCCCCGCATCGCCCAGATTTTCGAGCAATGCTCCATCATCCAGTGACGCAATCTGCAACTCATTACGAATGTCGATATAGGCATACCGCTGACCATCGGGGGCGATGTCAAAGTCATACGATGCAACGAAGTTATCGGACAACGCAGTAAAGTCACCTTCCGGCACATCAGGTGGGGCAGGGGTGCGGGTTGGACGTGGTGTCGATGTTGGACGTGGTGTTGCAGTATCGGTTGCCGTCGGTGTTGGGCTTGGTAGTGGTGTGTTAGATGCAGTCGCTGTTGCCGTCGGGCTTAATGTCGGACTTGGTGTGACTGTTGGTGTGACTGTCGGTGAGCTAGTCAATGTTGGTAGTGGTGTTGGTGTGATGTCCGATAGTTCAGCCTCAATATCAATTGGGACAGACATCGTGACAATATTTTCATTTTCCAGAATATAGATTGTATCACCGCGTGGTGACCACTTAATATCATGCACATTATCTGTATCAATTGTTGTAAAGAACACCTCACCACCTGTCTGAGCATTCCAGACAACGATACGGGTATCGACAACCGTCACAATATAACGTCCATCCGGCGACCAATTGACCAATTGACCGTTATCGAGTGGACCAATTCTTGTGATTGTTTGTGTAGTATCTGTATCAAAGACTGTGATAACACCTGTTTCTGTAATTGTAGCCAATCGACTACCATCCGGTGAGAACGCAAGCGATGGGGTCGGTAAAACAAGTCCTTGAATTAGTTTGGTGCTAGGTCCCGGAATCACAAGCAGATTACTCGAAATACCAAGATGTCGTATACCTGTTTCTTTACCGATAATTGCCATATCATTTACTGGAGACCATGTCACTGCCAGTATTCCATCATCATCGAAATCCCGTGATGCTCGGTTTTCACTCACGACCCAGCTTGCCACGCGGTTAACCATCCCATATACAATACGATTGCTATCAGGTGACCATGCAATTGACCATACCGATACATTATGTTCAGCTTGTGAAACGACCTCGTCGAGGTGTATGTCTCTCACAATCAGATTGCCTGACAAATCACCCGTTGCAATATATTGCCCATTCGGTGACCATTTGATAGATCGAATGCGACTTTGTACATCATATAACTTGACAATTCCCTGTGACATCACATCTTGAACCACCAAATTTTTCGCTGTGCCATAGGCGACTAGTAATCCGTCAGGAGATAAATCAAATGCAGGTGATTTTACATTCATCGCTATAGTTGATTCCCCCAATGTAACTGAAAATGCTGTGGGGGACACGGTAGGAGTTGGCGTATTCGATGCGGTTGGTGTCGCAGTTGCGGTCGGGGTATTCGTAGCAGTGAGTGTATGAGTTGCTGTTGGGGTGTTCGACGGATACAATTCTGCAACTCGTGTCAAAATTTGTGCACCTTGTGCTGTTACTGTGGTCTCAATGTTTTCCTCTGTAACAGCGAGTGCAATTTGCGTTTCTAATTCAATAGAGGTATCTGTATCGCCCTCTGCTATCTGCGTCTCTAGCTCACTCCCCTGCGCGCTGAATGCAGTTGACTGTGCCTCAAATGTCGCCGGAACATTCGCATCTGTTCCCGCAATGACAATTCTCTGTTCGACAGTTGCCAGCAAATCCGCTTCGGAGATTCGGGTCAGACGGTCAACGCCAAGTGCGAGGACGGCAATCACCAAAATCGCAAGTATGGCAAGCAGTGGACGTGGGATATTATTCATGAGCTAGCTCCATTGAGTCAATCAGACACATCCAGTTTAGCAAACATCTTGAATGTTAGCGAATGATTTAACCAAGTCATAACCTGATAAATATCGCACCTATCTCCCCACAGCATTTGTAGATTACGCCTATAATAAACCCAACCAACGACAACAACAGGAGAACACAATGCGACGATTTTTGATACTTCTGACCATAGTCCTTATCAGTAATATGACACTCACAGCACAAAGTGGCTGTGATATTAACCTCGAAGACGCTATCCTCAACCTTGTACAAGCGCAACGTGCCGCTGACGGTGGCGATACCCTGACTGCCGTTGCCATTTTGCAAGGTGTCCAGAGTAGCATCGACAACGCCACATCCGGTTGCGATAGAATCCGTTTTGACGCGACCTTCACCACCCCTGACGAAACCCTCAGCTTTAAGTATCCCGATGGCTGGCAGGTTCAATCACTTGAGCAGGGCTTATACGTTGCGAGTTCCTCCAGCGCAATAGTAGAGCAGATGGGCGATGGTGTTCCCGAAGACTTGAACGCAGGTGATGCTGGCATTGTATTGCAAATTCAACGTGCTGATGGCGATACCTTTGACGACATCGTCGAAGATGTGATTGATGACATCGGTAGCGACATCTCGATTATCAGCCCACAAGAAGAAACCAGTGTGCGCGGACGGCGTACTATTGGATTCAACGTCAACCTTGCTCCTTCTGTCAGCGGGCATATCGTCTTTATGGACTTCACTGATAATGAAGACGAGCCTGCTGTGATGTTAATCCTCGGCATTGCCACCAGCGATAGTCTGCCGATTATCGAAGTCTATACCAATACGTTTCGTGATTCGGTGCAATATCCGCCGGGGCAATCTCTACGTGAATTTGGTGTATCTGCTGATGACATCACCTACACATCGTATGACGACACCAGCGACCTCGTCGATGAGGGTGTCCGCTCTGCTTATCTCTCCGCTGACGGCACACAGTTCGTCTATCAAAGCGAATCCGATACTATCTGTATTCACACCATCAACACCCGCGCGACCAATTGTGCGACGAGCGAGCTTGCGCTTGATGACCGTCCAACAGGGTTTTTCTGGTCGCCGGATGGACGTTATATAGCCTTCCATGCCGACTTCCTGCGGATGTTTGTTGATGCCGATGTGTGGGTTTACGATGTCGAAAACGGCAACTTTATCAATCTAACTGATGATGGGTCTGATGCGCGTATGGCATTTAGCGGTGAGATTGAAACAACCACATGGCTTGACTTTGCCATCACATGGGGTCCTGATAACTTGCTCTACGTCATCCGGCAGACAGTCACACCACAAGATGATGGACTTCAAGGCGGCGTTCACGAACTGATTCAAGTTGACCCCGACAGTGGCGACACAACTGTCATCGCTAATCTGACCAATACCTTCGAATTAGGTGATATTTTTGAAGGATTTATATATAGCTTTGACGGCACAATGGCAGTCTCACCGGATGCAACCCAGATGGCAGTCAGTGTGATTCCCCGCGAACGTGATGACCCGAAACATGGTATCTGGCTGATTGACCTTACCACAGGCGACTTTGAACAGATTACAACATCGTCATCGGTTACCATCGGTGTATCTGAGGATGCTTTAGAAGAAAATTCTCGTTTCATCACAAATGGTATTGGCTGGACTGCGGACAGCACAGGCTTATTCACCTTCTCCAGTGACCCGACATTTGGACTTGTCGGTGGTATGGTGCATCATATTGACATCGCAAGTGGTGCTGTTACCCCTGTGCTTGATATGTCTGACCTGACGCGAGATGAAATCTTTGAAGCAATCGACAACAGCTCATTTGACGTGCTACTGATGAGTAATGCCACAATGACCCCAGATTATGAGAATGTCGTCATTGTCCAATCACTACCGAGTGGATTCAATGTGATGCGTGTACCATTTGCTGGTGGTGAATTTGGCGAGATAGAGGAGATATTCCGCGCCGACGACGAAACCGCCTTTAGCGAACGTGTGCAAATTGGACTTAACGGCAACATGGTGATTACTCGTCTGTTGTTACGTAACGCGGATTAACGGTATCTAGATGTACACACATAAATATCGTAGGGGCGGGATTCTTCCTGCCCACTACATAAATTCCTGCGAAACAAATAATCAGGCGACGCTAAGCATTAAATACCATATCCGGATTGACAGGCGTTTGACTGAGCCAGCGTCCATCGACGGTTTCGTCGCGTCCCATCCGCACCTCAAAATGCAAGTGTGGCGCAGATGAACATCCATGATTGCCGGACAATCCTAATGTCTCGCCTTGCATGACAAAATCACCCAAATCTACCTGTACTTCGGCGAAGTGCGCATAAAGGATATAGACAAATCCATTGGTCAGATTATTACTGTCCATATGTTGGCGCATCGTCGGGGGCATTACAGCATAATCATGGCGCACAGTCACAAAGTTACCATAACCATAGCCCCACTTCGGGTCACGGAAAATCGGGTCAGCACAAGGGAATATATTAGGGCGTGAGCGTCCTTCGCAGTTTTCACATGTGCCACGACGGATAATTAATCCCGGACTAGCCGCAGGAATCGGCGTATTCATAGCGGTGTTGAGGTCATAACCGGGATGATTACCATGAAAGCCCTGATTGATACGCACATCAGCGGGGAGTGGCAAGCGGTCGGATGGCGTTTCAATAACGGGGTCAGGTGGAGTCAAATCGTCCTGCGTGATGAAGGTATGCGCCAGACAATCTTCGCCTATAACCACCATATCACCACGCACCCACCCCGCACCCGCCGGAGTTGTCACCATAAACCAGCGATGTCCGTCAGAGTCTTTTTCTGATGCACCCTGCAACTCAAATGTCGTACCTGCAACTGTCCGTGCAATCACTCCAAAGCTTAGGCGTGGACCACCGCGCACATTAACAAAACCCACATTCGGGCGTATCTGAACATTACACGAGATATTCACACCCTGTGCTGACACATCCATGACCGCCTGCGTCTCGGCTGTCGGTTCAAATAGAGGCAAAGCTTCGAGGTCTTGCGTCGATGGAATTTCAATATTTAACAGTACACATCCATCTTCAGCGGGTGTTGAGGATGTTGGTGGTGTGGTGGGGGTTGAGGTGGATGAATCTGCCCCACTACTGCCACCCAACACAGATTGAATTAACTTGAGTATGGTCTGTAAAAAATTCATATTGTCTCCCTAATAAACCTGAGTTTTGCTTAACTTGTTAATTAGTATGATGTGGTGTTTTGTGTGCAATATTGACCCATCAATCTGTTATTGGTGGCTAGTTGTTGGTTATTGGGAAGGACAAACACATTGTTTTGACCAACAACAAATCACCAAAAACCAAAAACATAATCTCAATTCGATAGTCAATGAGCGCTTAAGCAATTGATTCTCTTATCCAAAACTGATGTTAATAAAGTTAATCATCATCATCGTCGTCATCATCTCTATCTCTATCCACTTGTGGTTTGTCCGGTGGCGGTTTGATGAAGAATTCTAATAATTCCAGTTCGGTTAAGTCGCGCACCCGCAACGCTTCGCCACGATTAATCAACTCGCTGAAGTCCGTCGCCCATATCCCGTCATGGCTAACAATCTCACGACTATCCGATGTCCACACAGGCATCGCAAATTGGTCAAACAGCCGGATAGTGTTATTGGTAGAAAACGAGAAGCGAATCAAATCAGGGTCAACATCATAGACGCGGTAAACAGCAGGCTCGACATTATCATCCAATGCCAGAATCGACTTGCTATCTGGACTCCACTGATATTGTGAGAAGTTCAAGGTCGTCAACTCATCTCCCGTCGCCACATCAAATAACTGTGTCTGTGTTGCTAGGAAGCCGGTCAGAATAGCACGGCTTTCATCAGGACTCCACAAGATGTCTGTCCACTCCTGTGATAAGGTCGGCACAGACCACTGAATCTCACCTGTTATGGCGTTGACCAGATGGAATTGTCTGTCATCGGTATACACCAATATCTGCTCTGCTGATGGCGATGCCTCAAAGATACCGACATTTTCGATGCGATACTGTTCTTCGCCCGATGCGACATCATATGCCACCAAATCAGTTGACCGGACACTTGTGCCATCAATAAGGAAAACCAACAAGGTATCATCGGCGACCCAGTCAGCACTGTAATAAACACCATCAAATGGAATCGTCAGCGTGACATCCCCGTCAGGATAGCTGACCACATCAACGCGGAAATCTGTCGTGTTCTGGTCTACAAAATGCGTATAATCGCTGTTCCACTCGGACAACCCCGGAATATAATCCGACGAGGAAAATAGAATATCACCCGTCTCAACATCCAACACAATCAGTTGGTCAGACTGATCGCTGATGAGATGATTCGTATCCGGTATCCATGACAAGAAACCCAGCCCATTCACGCTATCATATCGGTCGGCTTCTTTTCCTGTCTTGGCATCAAACACGATGATGCTATCCGCTAACCCCACTACGATGAGACGTTCATCAGGACTCCACATTCCAGTAATGACAGGGGCGGGCGTTTCCAATGTAAAAAGAAGTTGTCCAGTTTCAGTATCCCAGACATAAGCATTGTTCGATGCATCATCAATCTCATCCATACCCGACCATGTGAGTATCTGGTCACGTTTTTCATTATAAGCCTCACCAAAGATGTCAATCGTGCCGGGGTTCTGCAAGGTCACCGACCAATCGACCACATCCCATACATTAAACTCAGTTGTTGTTTGTGTAGTTATCAGCAGATGGTCACGGAATACCGTCACACTATTCAAAAATTGTGTATGCCCAATGCGATGTTGAAACTGACCATCCCTCGCATCATAGAGTGACACCACATCACCCTGATTCACTACGATATGTTGACCACTGGCATCAAAGAACACATCAAACACAAGAGCAGTATCCATATCAATGTCTGCCCGCTTTCGTCCAGTCGCAACATCCCATAGCTGAATCTCCACACGGTCAACGATATCTACCGAATAGATAAGAATCAAACGCTCATTGGGATTCAGCGCATAGCCACCAATACTACCTTCAATCCAGCCATCATAATCAAAGGTATGATGTAAATTGCCTGTCTCTATATCCCACAGATAATACGCAGTTGGACAATCCACACAGGCACGGCTATCGACAGTGCGCGTCAGCATATAGGTTCCATCTTGCACCAGCCCAACATATTCCATCTGATTCCGCTCGTGGTCAGTCGCAAATAGGAAGTCGCCTGTTACTGAGGAATACACATCAAATTCAAAACACTCATCACAACTGCGGGTTGTATCCGGCACAGTGAATACAATAAAGTCGCCATCAACAACATACGGTGATGTGCCCGATATTTGATACTGCACCTCGCCTGTATCCAACACTTGTGAGACTACATCCCCGCCACTTTGACCAATCACTCGTGTATCATTATCGCGCCAGACCAACGGCACTCGCTCATCAAGCTCATCAAAGGATTGTATCAACTCACCTGTGTTTAAGTCGTAGAGCAGAGCAACATAATCGAAGAACGCTGTCACTGTGAGCAAACTCAGATAACGACCATCGGCAGACATATAGATGTCGTGGATGTTAACATTAGCAGACACCGACGTAATGAGGTCGCCTGTCTCAAGGTCATAGAGATTGACGACGCGATTACAATCCGCGAAGTTTTCCGATGTACAGAAGGGCAAATCTTGTTCAATCGTGGCGAAGGTGTCGGGCCCAGTCTGCCAAACAAACAAAACCGTCTTATCAAATGGGAGTTGATAGACCTCACTTGAATCCGCAGTAGACCATAGACGAATCACTGCTTGATTTGCTGTACGCTCCCCTTCCAATGTCAAGACTTGCTCGACATCTTGATACCAACGCACGGTTACAATCGGCGCAGTATGGGGTAAATATGCCAGTTGTTCCTGCGTGACAATATCCCACAGTTCCACCCGTGAGCTACAGTCTGCTATCTCAGGACATGCTAGAAAATCAGAAGAATCAGTGACAATTAAAGTCTGCGACAGGGTATCATGATGGATTGTATCTTTGATGCCACGCGGGAATGGCAGATGCAACACTTGCTTGACAGGTTGATGTAACGCCTCATGAATCGCTTGGTAGGCACTATCGCTGGTGATGCCATTTGCATAGAACTTGAGCGACTCTAAGCCAAGTAGCAACGCCCGTTGATAGAGTCCGGCATCGGCTTGTTGTTGCGCAAGGTCACCATGAAACAACGACTGCGATTGACGCGAATCTTGTAGGTTGCGCTCAGATTCTTCTTGTGCGCGTTTTGCAATGGCTTCGTTAGCTTCTGCGTCTGCCTGTGCTGTTAATGAAATCGCCTCATTGGTTTCCGCATCAGCTTGTGCGGTCAATGAAATGGCTTCATTGGCTTCTGCATCTGCTTGGGCTGTCTGCGCTAAATCAGCACTGGTCTCGGCATTAGCACGCGCCGTTGATGCAATATACTCATTGGCTTCGGCAGTCGATTGTGCTACCCGTGCGTCGTTAAACCCGATGAATGACAAGATAGACAACATCACCGAGATAATCAGCGCGACGACAATCCCACTGAATAATAAGCGTTGTTGGCGTTGACGATGCTTGATGCTAGTCGTAATATAGTCACGGTGCAAATCGGTCGGAATCGGTTCTTTACCCGCTGACTGCGCCAGCCACCCCTGCGCGTTATCTATCTCCTCGCCATTGAGCAAAAAGCTAGGATGCCGATTGCCCTCGTCCCATTCAATTGCACGGAGCAAAAAGCGTTTATGTTGTTTGACATGTTCTAAATCGGTATGCAGAACTTCCAGAATTTTCGGGAAGGATTCTTCATAGGTATTTTCTTGTCCAGCATGAGGCGTAAAGTAAATCCAGTTGATATGCCCGATACCTGTCGGAATTTCGTAATCGTCAAACTTACGCAAGACAATCGGGATAATCTTCTTTTGCAATTGGACAGCATACGCCAATTCCATATCCACACAGTAGGTTGATTGGAGGTACTCCGGTGATAACACCGCAATAAATGTGTCCGCACCTTCCAGACCGCGTTTGATTTCGTCAGCAAAACCCACCACGCCCGGTGGAATATCTTCCCAATCGATCCAGACCTCTTTGCCTTCTTTTTGCAAATCACCTACCAACCGCTGGACAAACTCTACATCCAACCGCCGATACGATACAAAGACATCACTAAATTCACTGGCTGGCATATATTAATCCTGAGCTTTTATTCATTCACTATGACTATCTACGAATCACATCCAATTGGAAAGCGATACCGTATTTTATCGGCACATTCGACAAGCTGAGCCTGTAGGTTATTTTCTACCCAATCTACAAGAATTGTATTATCTTCCCAAACACGCCAGCGCATCAGTGTCCCATCCCAAGATGCACTAATGGCTGATTTACCATCGGGGCTGAGGCTTAATGCACCAATCCAATCGCTGTGTCCTTCAAACATATGGATTTGCTCACCGGTTTCCAAATCCCAAAGACGCATGATTGTATCACCGGATACAGACAACAATGCGCGTCCATCAGCAACAAAGGCAACTTCCGCGACCCAGTTCGTATGCCCTACAAAATCACGAATGCGCTCACCTGTCTCTACATCCCACAGCACAATCAGTGTGTCATCACCGCCAGATGCAATATATTTATCGTCGGGCGAAAATTTTGCCGAGAAAACCCAATCATCTCGACCTTGTAAATTCTGAACCAGCTCGCCTGTTTCTACGTCCCATATTTTGACAGTTTGGTCAAACGATGCACTGGCGATATGTGTCCCATCATTCGAGAAAGTTACATCAAGCACGATAGCTGTATGTCCAGCAATCTCTCGAACAATTTCACCTGTCTCGACATTCCACAAAATAATCACACCATCACTATCACCTGATACAAGTTTTGTACCATCTGGCGAAAATTCGACATTGTTAATCCCAGCATTATGTCCCGACAGATCATGAAGCACATCACCAGTCTCTACATCCCATAATTTAACTGTCATATCCTCACCACTCGATGCAATTGTCTGACCATCGGGGGCATAATCCACACCAAATATAGTCCCTGTGTGCCCCTCTAGGGTACGCAAAATATCGCCCGTTTCTACATCCCATAGCTTGACGGTGCTATCTGCTGATGCACTGACCATATATGCACCGTTTGGCGAAATTGCGACTCCTTCAACATGTCCATCATGACCCATATAACGCTGAATCACTTCACTCCGATTTACATCCCACTCCATTATCAATCCATCAAAAGAAGCTGAAGCAAGCGTCAGATTATCAGGCGCAATCGACACATCACGGACAAAGTCACTATGCCCATCGAGACGCTGGATAACATCCCCTGTCTCGATATTCCACAAGATAAGAGAGTTATCAATAGATGATGACACCATACGCGAGCCATCAGAATAGATTGCAACTGACGTAACAATATCGGTATGTCCGGCAAATGTACGTATTGCTTCGCGTGTATTGAGATCCCATAAAATGAGCATGTTATCTGCAGCTGTGGAGACAACAGCATCTTGGGATGGCATCATAGCCAAGTCGTATACAGTTGCAGAGTGTCCTTCAAAAGTAGTCTGTTGCTCCCAAGTGTCAGTATCCCAAACTGTCACTAAACCACCGCGCTCACCCACAATCAATTGTCCACCATCACCACCAAATACAACAGTAAAAGGCGAACCACTAAAATCATCAAGTGTCTGTATAGTTTCTCCAGTCTCTATTGACCAAATTTGGACAGTATTATCATTGGAAGCCGTAGCAACCCTATTATTGTCAGGCGAAAACGTCGCATCATCTACACTCCCAGTATGTCCAACAAGGCGATGTATTAATTCACCAGTCGCCACATCCCAGATAATCGCTGTTCCATCAAGTGAGGCAGACACTAATATCGATCCATCTAGTGAAAACTCGACTGTGTATATTACTTCGCTATGTCCCTCAAAAACCTGAACCAGCTCACCGGTTTCTAGGTTGGTTAGAACAACTTGTGCATCTTCGCCCGCTGATGCAATTAGAGTCCCATCAGGTGAGTAGGCAACTGAGTAGATACGTACACCATTGTGTACATCAAAACTACGATTTGCCAATGCGTTAAATATCAACTTATTGATATTGCCTCGTACTAACATGGGTACATCATCTAGTGCAAGTAATTCAGTTGCAAACCCATATGCCAAAAAGGGATTAGAAATAGCAATATCGAGCAAACGACTCGCCAATAATCGACTATCCGATTCAAATGCCCGTTGTATAGCCAGAGCTTCATTCACTTCTGCATCTGCCTGTGCAGTTAATGCAAGTGTTTCATTATTTTCAGCCTTTACCTGTGCTGTACTTGCAAGATTAAAATTGGTATTTGCCTGTTGAAACCCAACAAAAGATAAGATGGATAGTAACACGGACACAACCAGCGCAACACTTACCCCTATTAAAAGTTGGCGTTGTTGTTTCTGCCGATTTTGCATACTGGCAAAAACATATTCCTGATGCAATTCAGTTGGTTGTGGGTCTTTATCAGTCGCATGTGCCAGCCAATCCTGCGCTGAGTCAATTTCGTCCCCTGTTAACAAGAAACTAGGGCGACGGTCGCCTTCATCCCATTCAAGCGCACGAATCAAATAGCGTTTATGCAGTTTCGTATGGGCAAGGTCTATATCAAGTGCCTGTAATACACGCGGGAATGCCTCTTCATATGTATTTTCTTGTCCGGCATATGGGACAAAATATACACGATTAATATGCCCGATGCTTTGTGGTGCGTTGGCATCATCAAATGATTGATAAACCAGCGGTATAATCTTCTTATTGAGTTCGACGGCATAACCCAATTCCATATCCACACAATATGTAGACTCTAAATAACTCGGGGACATAACCGCAATAAATGTATCTGCACCTTCCAGCCCGCGCTTAATTTCGTCAGCAAAACCTTCCGCTCCCGGTGGAATATCCTCCCAATCAATCCAGACCTCTTTGCCTGCCGCCTGTAAATCAGCGACAAGCTGTTTCACAAATACCACATCTTTTCGCCGATACGATACAAAGACATCACTAAATTCACTGGCTGGCATTCGCTACTCCATACATGCTGATTCTGTTTGTATTGTATTGCAATCGCTCCGATTCGACCAACGCTATTCTACTGTTTCGCCTGTTACCAGCACCGCATCAAACAAGGGTATCGCCTGACCGACATCTGCCACTTCGACTGATTGTTGACCGAGTCGGGCAAAACGTAACTGAAAACCATCAGCAGCAACCGCTTTGTTGGTCACAAACAGATAGAGGTCATCGGTGATGAACGTCGGTGCATAGGCAATTTCTGCTGTTAGTGGGGTTGGGTCTTGTTCGCGTTCGCCAACCATGACCGTACCGGGGTTTTCTGTAGTATACATAAAGCGATTGCTATTGGGTATCCAGCGCGGAAGTTCAATCGTGCCAGCTTCTCCACTCAGATAATCCGTCGCATTATCCCCATTGGCATCAGCAACAACCAGCGTAAAGGCGTTACTGTCGGGGGTACGGCGCATATAAAGCAATTGTTCACCTGAAGGTGACCACCTCGGCTGACCGAAGAAACTCGCGGGAACACTGCCCAACAAATTGCGGTCTGATGGGGTATCAATCGGCAACTGCCACAAGCGCGTTGGCGGAACGGTATCCTCAGTTTCGCTATAAATCAAATCACTATCAGGTATTGCCACCAGCACCGATTGGCTATCCGGTGTCCAATATAGGCGCGGATGAAATGGTATTTCCGCACCGGATGCTACACCGATATAAAATAACAAATCAGTTGCGCTATCTAATGCCGATAAATCCACCACACTGACACGCGCATCTTGCCGTCCATACGTGCCTGCCGATACCGTCGCAATGTGTGCCTCATCCGGGCTGAGGACAAAGCGACCGCCTTCACCATTACGCAAAATCAGAGAGACTTCACGGGTACGGACATTAATGCGATAGAGATTATCGTTGAAGCGCAAACCAACCGATGAGCCACTGAGCGTATTGGCGTATAAGGTTGTCTCGTCAATCCATGCCACATCACCGACCAATGCCTGCCCACTGGCAAACCCGCGCGGAGTCCCCTCACCCATGAGCATCATTTCGGCATTGCCGGCACTATCCACCACCCACAGCGTATCAGCCCGTCCCGCTGGTCCACGAGTAAACGCAACCCACTGTCCATCCGGTGACACATATGGACGAATCACACCACCGACAGCAATCCGGCGCGGAATCTCATCACCCTGCGCCCAGACAATCAAGTTACCGCTATCGACCCACGCCACCACCAACTGCTCGCTGGATTCCAATGTCGAGACCGGACGCGCATCATTCAGATTACACGCGGTCAGCAGAAGCAGAAGTGATAATAAGACAAATATGGGTCGCAAATTAATGTTATGGTTGGGCAAGACAACATTCCCTATCTTATAACTATAGTCGTGTATATCATTTATTATATGTGCGTTTGCCAAAAGATGGGAATAATACCGATGTTCGATACCATGCAATCTGCCATTACCTATATTTTTAAGACCCGTCGCCGTCTTGATGTCGCCCCACGCGGGCTGGATGAACATACCCGTGATGTGTCGTTCACACGCAAAATTCTCACCCGCGAAAATCTGCTCGGTGGCTCACGGGAATATGTGGTTGTGACAGGCAGTCGTGGTAAAGGCTCGGTCACAGGCATGATGGCGAAGATGCTCGAATCATTAGGGCATACTGTCGGCATGATGACCAGTCCACACCTTGTACACTGGAATGAGCGCATTCGTGTTAACGGCAAGATGATACCCACCGACGACTTTCTGCGGATTTTATCTAGTTTACAACCGACAATTGATGCCATTACCGACCAACTCAACGACGACCAATATCTCAGCCCACAGGGGATTTTTCTGGCGGTTGCCTTGCGTTGGTTCGATGAGCAAAAGGTCAATGTGGCAGTATTAGAAGTCGGGCGCGGGGGACGCTTTGATGATATAGCCGTTGTGCCGAATAAGCTGGCAGTCTTCACACCGATTATGCTGGAACATACCGCATTGCTGGGTGATACACTAGCGCGGATTGCATGGCATAAAGCGGGCATTATCTCGCATAGTGGGCAAGCGGTCAGTCTGGCACAAGCCCCTGAAGTTATGAGTGTACTCGACAAGGAATCCATCAACCGTGATGCGACCTTCACATGGTTAGCAAAGCGCGATGTGGCAAAGCTGGTCGAAGATAGACCGGATGGACAGGTGATTCAGCATGGGCGGTATGGTAAGTTATTTATTCCACTGCTTGGACGTTATCAAATCGAAAATGCGACATTGGCAATTCAAGCTGTTGGGATGGTTCATGCACGCTTGCGCGGTATCGCCCATAACACACCTCAATATGTCGAAGCGATTCGTCAAGGCTTGGCAAACGTCAAGTGGTTAGGGCGCAGTCAGCAACTCTCTGATAGTCCACTGACCTATGTGGATGGCGCAATTACAGTCGAGTCGGCACAGTCTTTCATCGCTGGCATCCGACCCCACATCAAAGCCCCTGTTGTGTCTATCGTGGGTGTACCTGCTGACCGTGATTTTGCTGGAGTCTATCGGGTCATGGCAGAAATCAGTGACAGCTTAATCATTACTGAAACAGACATCAACCCCAATACAAAATTCCCATCACAAGAAGACGCAATCACATCAGCCCAAGCAGTATGTGATGATGTCCATTTTAGAGAAACGCTCCCCCAAGCATTGGCGTTAGCGCGGGAAAAAGTCGGGTCAGACGGCACGATATTGCTGGCAGTCTCATTGATGCTAGTCGGTGAATGTATGCTTATCTGGGAAATTGATACAGCAGAAATATAGAAATTATTCCTTTTGATAGATGCCTTTAATCTGGTGTTTTTGTTAACTGTAACTATAGATTAAGCACAGACCAGAGAGGCACAATATGAAACTAACCTTACTCACGATTGGGTCACGCGGGGATATTCAACCGATTACCGCACTAGGTATCGGCTTGAAAAATGCGGGCTATGATGTGACAATCGCCACCCACGAACCCTACCGTGACTTTGTCACACGCTATGGACTTGGCTTCCATCGCATTGACGGCAACCCACAGGAAATCATGTCCGGTGACAGCGGTCAGGAATGGCTAGAAACTGGCAATAACCCTGTCAAAATGCTATTCAAAATGCGCGACCTCGCCATGCCATTGGTTCGTACCATGTCTTTGCAAACCCTCGAAATCGCTCAACAGAGTGACGTGCTACTATTCACAACACTAGGATTTTATCCGGCACTGAACATCCGCGAAAAACTAGATTTGCCGACTATAGGTATTCATCTACAACCGATTGCGCCGACAACTGAATTTCCTGCAATCATGATGCCCAAACCACCTGATTGGATGCCCCTACACGGACAATTCAACAAGTTTACCCATGACATCCTAATGCGGATGAACTGGTATGTCTTCCGCAAACCGATGAACACAGTGCGCGACGAGTTACTTAATCTGCCACCGATGGAGATTCCCTTTCATAAATTAGTTCACAAACCTTATCCCGTGATTCAAGGGTATAGTCCCAATGTCGTCCCTGTGCCGGATGACTATCCTGACTGGGTACATGTCACCGGCTACTGGTTTCTCGATGAGCCGGACTGGACACCGCCACAAGACTTGCTCGATTTTCTGAACGCTGGCGACCCACCTGTCTACATTGGATTCGGTAGTATGACCAATCGTGACCCACAATCGCGCACGGAGATTGTACTGGAAGCCCTTGAAAAGACAGGACAGCGCGGGGTATTAATTTCGGGTTGGGGTGGTATGGATGCAGACACCTTACCAGACACAGTCTATCTGCTGGAATCAGCACCGCATAGCTGGCTATTCCCACGTATGAAAGCGGTTGTACATCATGGGGGCGCAGGCACAACATCCGCTGGCTTACGTGCGGGTGTTCCCTCCATTCTGATTCCACACTTCGCTGACCAACCATTTTGGGGTCGGCGTGTGTATGAGCTTGGTGTCGGTCCGAAAGCAATCCCACGAGATAAATTGACTACCGATAATCTGGCTCATGCCATCAATCAAGCGGTGACAGATAGCACCATGCAAGCAAATGCCCGTACTCTCGGCGAAAAAATCCGCAATGAGGACGGTATCAGTAACGCTATACAAGCGATTCAAGGTGTTATCGCCAATTATGATTTTCCGGTCGCTATGCCGCAAGTTGACTAGCACTTGTATCACTCCTCACAAGTTGGTTAAGATGGGTCATATTGTTTTCAATTGGAACTGAGTGTAACCGATGACCCATCTACTCCCGACTTTTACCCATATCCTTGCCCGCCGTCCTGCACCGAATTTTGCCGACGGACTCACCGACTCCACACATCTTGGTGTGCCTGATTATGACAATGCCCTCAAACAATACAATACTTATATTCAAGCCCTAAAGGATTTGAACCTTGAGGTGTTGGTGTTGCCAGCCGATGACCGCTATCCTGATGGACATTTCGTCGAAGACCCGTGCGTTATCTTCCGTGATGTGGCGTTTATGTGTCGCTCTGGTGCAGAAGCCCGTGCCGAAGAAGGCGAATCACTCAAGCCGTATCTGTCCGATTTGCGGATTATTGACCCCGATGACGATGCCCGTATTGATGGTGGGGATGTCCTCATCTGTGCTGACCGTATCTTGGTCGGTTTGTCACATCGTACTAATCAAGCGGGTGTCGATGCCCTACGTCGTGCCTTCCAAACTGCCAAACCTGACCTAATCGTCGAGGCAGTAAATTTTGACGGAGTGCTTCACCTTAAGAGTGGCTTGACTGAACTCGCGCCCAACGTACTGATTCACGACCCCGCACTGACAACAAATGCTGACCTAAGCTGGGCAACCGTGATTACCCTGCCTGCCGAGGAAGGTTATGCGGCGGATGTCATGCCCGTTAATGATACGCTATTTATCGCCAAAGGTTATCCGGCAGCGGTCAAAGTTGCACGGGCATATTATGACCATATCGTCGAATTGGATATGAGTGAATTTCAGAAAATGGATGGTGGCTTGACATGTCTGTCACTCAGATATTAAGGCATTGGATGCAGAAATTTCAGTCAACCCCACCCCCCAGCCCCCTCCCCGAAGCATCAGGAAGGGGGAGTAAAGTCCCTCTCCAATGCCTTGGGGAGGGATTTAGGGAGGGGTTAGATTGCAGAATGAGAACATATATCATTTTAGTTGTTCTCCTTTTTACAACCACAACAGCCTCACACGCCCAACAGCCCGAACTCGGTGACTGTGTCGAACGCCCGACGGTGATACAAGATGGCTTCTATGTCGATAACTTGCGCTGGTGTGTGGAAGGCATTGTTGATGCACCCGATATTGAGCCAATGGCATTTACGGCACTGGAAGTTGCACCCGACGGCACATTATTTGCGACACGACCACTTACAGGGCAAGTAATGGTTGTAAGTGATACTAATGATGATTTGTTTCCTGATACACTTGAATCGTTCGCTGATGGTATGACACTCCCCAACGGACTCGCTTATCATGATGAGATGCTATATGTGGCGGGTGGTTCACATATTTACCGCGTCGATATGGATGGCAATGTCGAGATTATGGTTGATGATTTACCCGCTGGAACAGGCTTCTGGACAGGCGGTATTGTCATTGGTGGCGATAATAGGCTGTATGTTGCCATTGGCGCACCCTGTGAAAACTGCATCTATGGCGCCCCAGATCGAGGCGCAATCCTCAGTATGGAGCTAGATGGCAGTGAACGTCAAACTATTGCTACCGGATTCCGCAACCCTGCCGATGTTGAATTTTATCGCGGTGAACTGTGGACACTCGATACGACCCCGCGTGAATATGAAGCCAATACTCACGATGAACTTAATCTGGTTGAAGCAGGCGGATGGTATGGCTTCCCCTATTGCATCGGTGTTGATATACAAATTGCTGAGTCAGATGAAATCACTTGTGAAGATGATGTTCTACCCCGCATACAGTTTGGGTCTAGCTCCACGCCAACAAGTCTGGCAGCCTTCCCCTATGATGTACTTGACGGCACAGAAGACACACTGATTGTTGTTCTCAGTGGTGAGCCAACGCAGGTTGAGTTTAATGGTTACAAGGTAGTGATGATTAACTTTGATGAAAACAATCAACCACTCGGTGTGACCTTACTCATGCCATTCCGTAAAGACAGCCTCAGACAAGCCTATGAAATTTATACTGATGAAGGGTATCGCGCCCGTCACATTATCAACTTGAGCGAACAAGGTTGGGGCATCTATCCACAACAACCACTCGCTGTTGCCGTCAGTCCGCAAGGTTGGATATACCTCAGCTTGAGCGGTGCGCAGATTATTGCCATGCGTCCAGTTCACGAAATGCTTGAACCACCAGAAGACCTCTATCCCGATTGGGTACCTATGAATCCGAACTATTCACCGGACAACCGCCCCTAAAATGCAAGAAGCACAGGGGGGATAACCCTGCGCTTCTTGCAATATGGAGAAAAGGAATGAGAGTTTTAGAGGTTATGCGTCTGCTGTTGTGTCTGCATCGGTTGTTTCAGTCGCGTCATCTGTGTTATCGCCATCAAATCCTCGGCGACCACGACGACCATCACGGCGACCGTCCGCATCAGTTGGGCGTTCAAATGTGCCGTTGACACGCGCTGTGATACGTTCTTCTAATGTCTCAAGTTTGGTATCGGCACGGTCTTGTGTGATGTCACCGGATTCAACTTTTTCGGTGATATTATTGGTTGCTTCCGCTATCAGTGCAGCAATCACGGTATCGACATTGCCACCATTGGCTTCAATCAATTCTGCAACAGTTGAGCCGTTACGCACAGCATCGCGCAATTCTTCCTGCGTCAGTCCGGTTGCATCGGTAACGATGGTACTATCGCCGAAGCCACGTCCGAACCCGCCTTTGCCACGTCGTCCGTCTGTATCAGTGTCGTCTTGGGCAGCGACTGCGCCAACCATTGCAACCATTAGGGCGAATACGAGTGTGAGAATAGTTAGGTGTTTGATTTTCATGAGTAGAACTCCTTTTGCTTGTTAGGTGTGTTTTGTTAATTACACCTACAGCATAGGCAAATCATGTTTAGGAAATTTATAGATTTTGTTCCAAATTGTAAAACAAATGTAAGGTGTTGTTTGCAGGTGTTAAGCATCTTGCGGGGGATTATTTCGTTAGATGCTTTTTATAAAGGCAAAGTTTTTGATTTTCATTAATCAATTCTCAAGCATTACCTTGCCTGATATCACTCACATCAAGAGTATCCCAATGGATGCCATCCTTCGATTTTAAGAAGTCCGATAGGATTGGGGTTAAAGCAGATTCTTCAATCGTTGTATCAAATGGCAGTGAGGTATGAAAATCAGAGACAAGGCAAAAGCGAAGTTGTGAAGCCTGTTTATCATGCCACAGATAGAATTTCATCCCATGTTTAACGGGACTTTTTACAAGCTGTAACTGTCGATTGGAAATAACTTTTTCAATGAAGTCGAGTAACTCTGTTACGGTTGTTTGTTGCCTGTCAACATCACTCATGGATATAAGCCATGTATTGTTTCGGATTTCTAGCATTAAGTCATCAGCAGATTGACCAATTATAAGCTTATCGTTGATGATAGACTGTGTATTTTCTGGTTTGACCCAAGTCATTATTTATCAGCCTCAAAGTCGATACGCCGATAGACTTCAGCAATGGGCAATGTTGCATTGATAGCAGTTAGCGGGATGGTTTGTTCCCATTGGTTATAATCTTTGAAGTGCCACGCATCACCATCACGAGTGAAGACCTGAACCAACATGCGCTTTTGATGAATAATCAGATAGTGTTCGACTGATTCAACACCACGGTAAAATTCACTTTTCAATCCAGTATCATATTTCTGTGATGAGTCAGAAACAACTTCGGCAACCAATGTCGGATTTTTGAGTGTTACATCACCATCGTCTTTAAATTTAGGCTCACCACATATCACCAGAAAATCAGGATACACATAGGTATCTTCATCAATTTCCACACGCAAATCACCAGATGTCGGATAACAATCAGATTCTAATGTCCCGTTTCCAACCTCGCGTAGACAGTTGGCAATTATCAAACTATGTTTATGTGTACCACCTGTCATCATGTAGATTTCGCCATGAATCATTTCGTATTTTGCGTCTTGCTCGATTTCGTAGGCGATGTATTCATCATATGTCCACTTTTGCGGAATCGGATTGGATGCCATCATATATCTCCTCAATTACTGAGAATATTATAACACGTTGTGATTTCAGTTTTGTGTTCTGAATAAAATTGTGGTTTACTGAGTGACAACAACAGAAAGAGGAAAATCTGATGGGGATACACCATAACCCAAGACACCGCGCACAGGTCATTAAATGGGCGCAAGATTTGATGAAACGTGATAACTTCTATGTACTCGATACCGAAACGACGGGTGTTGGCAAAGGTGACGAAATCGTACAAATTGGCATCGTCGATAAAAACGGCACAGTCGTTATGAATCAACTGGTCAAACCCAGCCAACCGATACCCGATGGTGCATCTGCTGTACACGGTATCTATGATGACGATGTGACCGATGCGCCGACCTATAAGGATGTCTATGTCAACCTATCGAAAGTATTGGCAGGACAGGTCGTTATCGCATACAACATGGACTTCGATTGGCGGATGCTCCAGCAGAGCAGTTATAAATATCGCCTGCCCGATATTCGCACGGGCAAGCGTGATTGTGCCATGAAGCAATATGCCAAGTTTAATGGCAAGTGGAATCCGAGACGGCGCAGTTACACATGGCATAAGCTCGGTGCAGCTGTCGAACTGGAAGGACTCACCGTTGAAAATGCACATGATGCTGTCGGTGATGTCTTAATGACACTCGCATTGATACACAAAATCGCCGATGCAACCTGACGATATAAGTTACTGGCTATACGTCAATCGGTTTGACATCTTCCCATGTGCCACTTGCCCATGAGCGAATCATAGCATCGTGGACTTCGGCAACAGCTAGCACCTCGCGGAATCCGGGTTGTGCCTGTTGATTACCTGCCACCGACTTGAGGAAGTGATAGGCTTCGATAACTTTCATATCTTCATAGCCCAAGCCACTGCCTTCGCCGGGGTTAAAATTGCCGTGATAGGGATATTGGTCGCCACTGACAAGCCGGATAAAGCCATCGTGATAGCCGCCCCCTGTTGGCAGATACAATGCGAGTTCGTTCATACGCTCAAAATCCCAATTGAGTGCGCCTTTTGTCCCGTTGAGTTCAAAGGCAAATTGGTTTTTGGGTCCGAAGATAGTACGAGAAACTTCGACTGACCCGCGTACCCCATTCTCAAATTCTACCAGCGCACCAACATAATCTTCGTTCGTGACTGGACCTTTCGGGTCATCAGGGTCACCGACGGAATAGTGAGTTCCTTTACCCGGAATCGGCTTCGGACGGTCTGGAATAAAAGTATGCGAGTTGCTGACAACCCGTTTGACTGGACCTGTCAGAAATAGTGCCATGTCCATCACATGCGCCATGATGTCACCCAACACGCCATACCCAGAGACATTTTTATCAAAACGCCACGAGAGCAAACTCATCGGGTCGCTACCGTACATACTAAAGAAGCGTCCACGAAATTGTGTTAAGTCGCCGAGTTTGCCTTCGGTGATGAGTTTCTTGGCGTGCATAACCATCGGTGACCAACGATAGTTAAAACCAACAAAGGTTAAGACTCCGGCTTCACGGGCAATCGCTTCGATTTGGGCGGTTTCTTGTGGGATACGTCCGACAGGTTTTTCGCAGAAGATATGCTTGCCTGCCTCGGCTGCTGCCTTCACAATCTCAACGTGTAGACTGTTGGGTGTGGCGATATTAACGATTTGTACATCGGGATGTTCGATGACATCTTGCCAGCGCGTGGTCGATTGCTCAAAGCCAAGCATTGTTTTTGCTTTTTCGGCACGTTCGGCAACATTATCAGAGCAGATGACCAGACGAGCATTGAGGTTGCTATCGGGGAAGCGTTGCGAGACCATGCTGTAGGAACGGCTGTGCACCTGTCCCATCCAACCCATACCAATTACACCAATTCCAATTGTTGTCATAAGATATTGTCCTATAAGAAATAAGTTGTGTTAAATGATGTATATAAAACCACGTAAGGACAAGGCATGTGTTATACCTTGTCCCTACAATATGTTCAAATTTTGTTTTCGGTTTATCCACCGACAGTGCAATAACCCAATGCGCTGACAATCTGGGTGATACCGGGAGCTTCACACCACAAGTTGAGGGTGTCGATAAGCACCAAACCGATAATGCTAAAGCATGCACATGCCAGCAAAAAGAACACCAAACAACCGAGAATCAACCAACGACTAGAGCCACCGCTTTCGTCTTCACGCATAGCATAGGGGTCATAATCGTATCCCGGATATTGTTGGGGTGGTGCGGGTGTGCCATAACTTGCATCAGCCTGACCATAATAGCCTTGCCCCTGCTGTTGTTGCGGTTGCTGTTGCTGATACCCTTGATAATTTTGTTCTGGTGCCGGTTGCCCCTGTTGATAAGGGTCGGAAGACGGCGGTGCATACGGGTCGTTGGGCTGTTGTTGCGGTTGCTGATACGCATAATCTTGTTGTTGCGGGGGTTGCTGTGGCGCAGGTGGCGCATATTGGTCACCGGGAATTTCCGGTTGAGGTGGTGGTGGTGATGTAACGGGTTGTTGTGGCTGTTGCGGTGGTGGAGCTTGTTGTGCCTGTTGCGCCCGTTGAATCTCGAAGCCGAGTGTAACGGTTTCCCCTAACCCAACCATATCGCCATTTTGTAATGGGGTGACCCCAGAGACACGTTTGCCGTTGACAAATGTCCCGTTGGTAGACCCTAAATCTTCCACTGTAATACTATCGCCAGACCGCACCAAACGTAGATGGTGACGACTTGCTTCGCGGTCATTAATCACAATATCATTGGTGATGTCGCGTCCGAGTGTGGTGACATCTTTTGTGATTTCGTATATCTGGTTTGGTTGTGGACCGCGTCGTACAACTAAGCGGAAGCTATCTCTCTCCTGCATCATATCCTCCTGGATGCGCGTCAGTGCAACTTAAGGGCATGTCTGGCATTACCATCAAATTTGTCTATTCATTATAACAGGGTCTATCCATCGTCCCAAATAATTTTAGACGCTTGTCAACCCATCTCAATAATACCCTAGCATTATACCGTGTTTTGCCATTTTGTGAGCCTCAATATTACAGCCTTTTACAGATTTGTAGAACCGCTAACATTTGGTTGACAATTGGTATGAAGTGATGAAGGGTATTGTAAGGACATTGCCTGCATTGTCCGCCAGCCACATCGTAAACTTATGAGACAACGCCCAATGCCGACAAAATCAGTGATGTGCCAAACCACAAGAGTAGGGCAATCGTCAGCAAGATGATAGTTTTCAGATAACGTTCGTTGACACCGCGCACAAAATGGAACAGGAACACCCACCCCGATAACCCTAGCATGAACGTCCCATAGAATGCGACCAAGAGTGCCAGCGCATGAACCGATGATTGCTCCAATGCCAACACCAGCAAGGGTCCATTAACTGTTGCCCAAAACAAATAGGGTCCCGGACTGAGATAATTCATCATAATCCCTGTCATCAATACCCGTTGCCAGCTTTGCTCTGTTGTGTTTTCTGCATCGGCTGTGTCGATAAGGCTTCCAGCACGATATTGTTGCCACGCACCCCATGCAATGTAATATAGCAAAAGTCCCCCACCCAACTGAATCAAACGCAAAATATCAGCAGGCATCTGACCAAGAATGAACACCATTAAAATAATAATCGGCGCATCGGTGATAACAGGGGCAAGGACAATCAGCAGAGCTTTGCGCCATCCCTGTGTCAGTGTCGTATTGATAAGATAAGCAATCAAAGGACCCGGAACCGTCGTCGCACTAATACCGAAGCTGATGGCAGGCAAGATAAATTGTTGGAGCATATTATTTCCTATGGTGCATGCAAAATCAGGAAAGGTTGTAACACGAAATATTCTGATTTTGTAGTCAATGTATTTGTCGATTTAGACTCACAGATATATTCTCAGACGATATTGTAATATATCTTAACACTACAAAGCATTATTACACGATAGAATAATTGTTGTTACAGTAGGTTGTTTTAAATTAAATCGTTCCGAGGGGGGGAATAATGCAGACCATTCTATATATTGAAGATAGTCCGCTTAATATTACCTTAATTGAGAAATTCTTAAAACGTTATGATGTAAAAGTTCTTAGTGAATATCACGCCATCAGTGGGATTAAGCGTGCAATTAAAACCCAGCCTGACCTGATATTGGTTGATATATTTTTGCCTGACCGTAATGGTGTGAATGTGATTCAAGAATTACGTCAGACTGAAATCACAGCTTCAATTCCGATTGTGGCACTTACTGCAATGGATTCACATCAGGTACAAGCAGATTGCCTCGAAGCAGGTGCAAATGCCTTTCTTACCAAGCCGATTAGCAAGGCGATATTGGTAGAAACACTAAGAGAACATCTAAAATTAAATGAATGTAGCGTTTAATTATATTTCAACTTGGGCAAATGTTGGCTGGCACGTTCAAGTAAGTCACGAATCGCAGGCTTTTCGACATCCGTTAGCGATTTGATTTTAATATGGCGCAAGGCTTTCCCTGTGCCTTCTAGAAGATTATCAGGGTCATTGAGGTCTGCGCCGTACATAAAACCGAGATTGACGTGTTTGGTTTTGAGACCGATGTAACTGAAATGCTCAGACATCTTCTTCGGTCCGACACCATATCCAGCGATTTTCTGTTGCGCCCACGGGAATTCAGTGACACCCGGTAAGACATCGGCAATCAACACCCGTAAAGCATGACAAATGGCTTGTATCTCCTCAGAGCTTTCGCCAATCACATCGTCAAATGTGCCATTCCCGCCGACAGTTTTGATGTTCAATTCAGTCATGCCACGCCCCTACCAGCTTCTGTAATGAACCCTTTGTGTTCTTCGTGTCTTTGTGGTTATACCAAAAACCAATCACCAACAACTAACAACCGCTTAAAGCATCGGCGATTTTTGTACATCGTCATAATTTAGACTAAGGTCACGCCACGCTTCACCAATGCGCCGGAAGCCTTCGCGGATGTCGTTGGGATTATGAATACCATAATTCAGACGCATCGCATGAGACCCGCCATCACTGGTATAGAACATGCTCCCAATCGCAAAGGCAACATCCATCTGGATGCCATTGATAAACACCTCCGGCGCACTCGGACCGTCATCTGGCAGTTCAACCCACAAATATAACCCGCCCTGTGGTGCAAACCATGTCGAGCCATCAGGGAAAAATTCTGCTGCTGCTTTCAGTGCTGCATCCCGTCGCCGACGCAGTTCAAGCCGATTGCGTTCTAGTTGCTTAGCTAAGACACCCCGCTCTAACAACAGGTGTATCGTGCGCTGATTTAAGCCCGATGTAGAAATATCTGCCGCTTGCTTGACCCGCACTAGTCGTTCATATTGTTGACCGTCAGCAATTAGATACCCAATCCGCATCCCCGGCAACAACATCTTAGTGAAGGCGTTGGCATGAATCACAACCCCGCTTTCATCAAGTGCTTTGAGGGGTGGCAAGTGTTCACCATCAAAGCGGAACTCACGGTAGACTTCATCTTCTAAGATGGGAATCTGATGACGTTCTGCAAGCCGGATAATCTGGCGACGGCGGTGCATAGGCATGACATGTCCGGTCGGGTTCTGAAAGCTAGGCATAACATATATCAAACGCGGATGATGGTCATGCAGGTAATTTTCGAGCGCATCAATGCGGATGCCATCTTCATCAACAGGGATACCTTGAATGTGAACACGGCGGGCTTGAGCAATATCCATAATGCCAAGATACGTCGGGTCAGCAGTGACAAGCGTCTCCCCTTCGGACATTAACGCCTGCAACACGAGGTCAATCGCCTGTTGTGCGCCCCCTGTAATCAGGACATCTTCAAAGCGACATTGTATACCAATTGCGCGCACATAATCACGCACAGCAACCCGCAATGGCAGGTAACCTTCTGGGACTTCATACGATAACGCATCTGCCCCGTCACGGTCAATCACAGTGTTAATGGCATCTTGCATATGACGTACCGGAAAAAATTCCTTCGGCGGTGAGCCATGACTGAAGTTAATCACCCCCGGCTTTCGGGCGAGGCGCATCATATCGCGGATAGATTGGGCAGTTGTGGATTGTTGTTGGATAGGACGTTGTGTTGTGTTGGTCGGTGTGGCAGAGGCTTTCTCGCGGGAGACAAATGTACCCCGTCCGGCATGTGCGCTTAGGTAGCCCTCTGACCGCAGTTCGGCATAAGCATTTACGACGCTGATACGACTAATGCCGAGTTGTTTGGCAAGGTCACGGCTGGCAGGTAATCGCGCACCGGCACTCAACATCCCGCTATCAATCAAAGTCTGAACCTGTCGTATCAATTGGCGATAAATTGGTTCTTCACTGTCACGATTGAGGCTGATGTTTAGGGTGGCGGTTTGCATAACACGAATCCTAATCTTAAAGTGGACAACTGACATACACTGTATCAATAAGCATATACCAATTTTAGTACCATTTATATCCAATTTTGACGGTGCTTGACGGATGCCTCCCTGATGTCACCTTGCATATCACACAACCTTACATCAACCAAACTCTGTTTAAATTCAACATGTGCATTGGCGTTGTCGTCAACTATCATTACACTTGTAATAAATGAAGTTTTGGGGCGAGTATCTAAATACACGATAAACATGGGAGAGAGCCATATGGAAAATCGCAATATTTTATTCGGGGTCATCGGATTATTAATCTTAGCTGTGGTTGGTCTGGCAGTTGACCGGTCCAATCAGATTTCGACATTAAGCACACAAGCCACCACCGTCGCCGACGATGCCCAAACCGCATCTGACAATATGTCCGCAACGATTGAAGCCCAAGTCGGCGAACTGGATATACAAGCCGAAGCCGTCAGCGAACGTGAACTGGCTTATGAAGGCTTGCAAACACAAGCAGCCGTTAGCTCAACTGTATTTGAAAATGACATCGCCGAGCTAGAATCCGCGATTGCAGTTCTTGAAACTAACAATACAGACTTTGTCACACAGGTCGCCGATTTAAGCGACATCAATGACACACAGGCAACCGAAGTCGCTGACCTATCGGCGCAACGGGATGACCTCAGTGGTCAACGGGACGGACTCGCAACCGAAGTCGCTGACCTAACCAGCCAACTTGATGAATCTATTGTAGGCGCGGAAGCAATTCAAACACAGATTGCCGATGGTGCAAACATCATAGCAACACTTGAAGCAGATAACATCCTGTTACAGGAAGAAGTTCAGTCCCTCATTCCAACCGAGACACCTACCCCGGAACCGACTGTGGTTGCTGAGGTCAGTGCACTCGACTTTGCCCTCGAACTGGACATCGGCACTGTAATGGTTCAAATCGCACCGGACAGCGCAAGCATCGCCATTCTGCGTGCTGACAACGTGATTGAATTTGTCTCTGCTGAAGACGGTACATCACAACGTGAACTGACCGATTTGGAAGACGACATCAGTGATTTCATCTTCTCTAACAGTGGTCGCTCCATTGCAGCCATCTCTAGCTTGAGCCGTATGCTGGTATTCGATTCGGCGACAGGTGTTGTTTCATTGGACGAAGCTATCCGCAATCCAGTTAAAGGTTATGACTTTGCAGGTGATGATGGCGCACTGGCTGTCCTCACTGGATTAGAAACTGAAATCTTCCCATTTGATGACTCACCAAGTGTAACCCGTATCGGTGGCGTAACATTGGATTGGTCGGCTGATGGAGCAATGATTGTTCAGACTGATGGTAGCCTCGTTGAAATTTTAACGATGGATGGTTATCAAATTGATGAAGTCATTGCTGTCGAGACCGATAGCAACAGCATTCTTGATGTTGAGTTTTCACCCGATGGTAGCCACATCGCAGGTTATACCGCTGATGGCATGGTTATGGTCTGGAGCGTCCCCGACGGTGAGGTTATCTGGTCAGCCGAAACCGGTACAGACATGATTACTGATATGGACTGGTCGGGCGATTCAGCTAACCTTGCGGTTATTGCTGATGGTGATGTGTCAATTTACAGTGCTGACGGAACGTCTACAACTACCACCCAAATTGATGGTGTCACCACAGTCGATTGGTCAGCTGATAGTAGCTTTGTTGCCTTTGGCTCAGCGGAAACAGTCTATGTCGTTTCTGCGGATACTTTAGCAGGCTAACATCATCTCACATCAATAAACCTCAAAAGCCATCGACACATCATCCAGTCGGTGGCTTTTTTATTCCCTGAATCCGAAATCCATATCTTGCTATATTGGTAACGAACATCGACATGACGTGTCATAACAGCCAATCTATAGTAGATTCAATTTGTAGGAACGAACCTATACTAACATTTATTCAATCGTAAATATGTAAATCATCAAAAAAGCGACGATGGGAATCATCCACACCGTCGCCTTGATATCTTATGATGTTATGGAGTTTTGGCGTTAAGCGTCACCCGCCCCGCCTGACGGATTGCCGATGCCCATGTGGAAAGCAATCAGATAATCACCCTGTGTACGGAAACCCGAACTTTGCATCAGGAAATATTGCGTATAAAACTCCCAGCCCGATTCAATTGGTAACATCAACATCGCATCAAACCCAAAGCCACCGAGCGTTCGGTTCGCTGTCCGTGAAACATACGAGCCATTCATATTGTAAGATTCACCATAACAACTACCACTACCCGCATCATCACAATACCAGATTTGATTACCCTTTTCGTCGCCGTAGTAATTGCCTTCTTCATCAATTGCGGAGATGTATGGGTCAAAGCGATTCGTCACGGAAATCATATAAATAGCAGGGTCTATGCCGGATGCAATCATACTTGGTGTAACTTCGATTGCAAATGGGTCACCCGCACCATCTGAGGAGTAATATCCCATGCCTTCTAGAATGAGCAGGAATTCACCAACCTCGCCTTCACGGAAGCTACCAACGACCAATGACACATCAGCAAAGCCATTCCCATTGTTACGGAAGGTCATCTGTGCGGTGGTGCTATCCGGTGGGATGTATCCTGTCGTTGGCAAGTCAGCACTATAATTTGCAGCAGCACGTTCATCATCGTTACAAAGTGCCGCCCGTCCATTTTCGTCCAGTACAGCAATAATCGGGTCAAAGCCATTCATACCAATCGCTGTCGCCGTATAATCAAATCCAGTCCGCATCTGAACCACAGTCACTTTGACACCGTTCTTGATTTCGCGTCCACCGGGGCAAGTCACATCAATGCCAACTGGACCATCAGGTGCAATGTAGTCGTCACCGCTTGTCGGGACATCGTTAGTTTCAGGAACGGCTGTTGGTTGTGCGGTATCAGCACCGCTATTGTTACTTCCGCTACCGGGACCACCACCAGGACCGCTTCCTGGTCCACCTCCCGAACCACCACCGGGACCCGCTGGGACATCTTCATCTGTTAACCCAACAAGCTCCACTGCATCAATCTCATTCCAATCGTTCACAATCGTCTGGTCGAGGTTAATCACAACACCAATCACCTCAAGATCCAGTTGCACATCAATCGTAAATACCCCCGGACACGTCGTCGAGGTATCAGCACTGTTAGCGACAGGCACGGTAAAATCGCCCTCTGCCGGAATCAGTTCCACGGAGGTAATCGCACCCGGATTGTAATTCTGATGGATGTTAATCTGAGTCGGTTGGACAGCGGTATCATAATACAGCGTCAGCGATTCACTTTCGGTGACTTCGAGTGAAGCCCATGCTTCGACACTATCACCACAGACTGTCATGGCGTTGGGAGCACCCGTTGCTTTGGAAGCACTCCATTCAGCCGGAGAAAATTCAGTTGTGGCTTCGGCACTGGTCGCCCACTGACGCAATTCATTCTGCGCCATCGTTGGCAAACTCAATGCAAGTGTCGTCATAATAATAACAAGTAGTACACATAATCGTTTAGTCATCATGTTGTATCCCTATATCTCTATGTCTACTTTTGTTATATCCGAAAAACCAATTTGTGCAGGTTAAGATTGCAGAAAATCTGTAAAAATCTTATCGAGGAAACACGTTTAAATTCTGTTTTTGGTAAAATGCTCCGATGCCGAAGGTACTTTCTCCTAGATGATACGCAATACCGGAGTACGTCAAACACGCTACATAGGGATGTCAAAACGCATTTGCAAACATCGCCTGTGCCACAGCGACCAATATCTTCCGCTTATTAAGTGGCTCAGTGATGTTCCATTTGCTGAAACCCAAACCTCCCAATTGCTACACTCACTTCAGCTTCGTAGATTCGCCAATAGAATCCAGCTTTGCATAAGAGAATCAATTGTTCAAGCAACCATTAACTATCCAATTGTGGTTATATTTTTGGTGATTTGTTATTGGTCAAAGCAATGTGCTTGCCTTTCCCAGACACCAACTACCAGCTACCAATGACAGGCTGATGTACCAATATCGCATCCAAAACATCATGTTATGTTAATTGATGTGTTCAGCAAAACTCAGGTTATTTAAACTGTTTCAAGCGTGTTTGTAGGGTGGACTTGCATTGTGTTACAGCCTGTGTGGCATTATCATAGTCACATGGTCGGATGACAAATAGGACAAATATGCCTAAGCATAGCAGACAACTGATTATAGTATTTAGCATATGTGCCTGCCTGATACTCAGTGGGTGTTATCAAGGCTATGGTCAAGAAGTCAACTCAGAGGCAGAGTTAGATAACCTGCTCCTCAGCCTCACGCCCAATAACAATCCCGCTAGTCCTGTACCCTTGCAACAATCCAGCCCACAACCAACCCTTGTCCCGACCCTACCACAAGCAACCGATACGCTTGAAACTGCACCGACCAATGCACCAATTATCGCCGATGGTGGCACAATCATTCACATCGTCGGACCCGGCGACACCCTCTTTGACATCGCTCAACAATATAATGTACAGGTCGAGTTACTATCGGCACTCAACGGCATCGCTGACCCGAACTCGCTGTTTGTCGAGCAAGCACTGATTATCCCGCCGACGAATATCCCAGCTGAGCCGACCCTAGAAAGCACAGAAAGTGCCAGCCTACCGACCGAGACAGTAACCCCTTTACCGACGCTGACCACGACCCCGACAACAACCGTCACATCATCACCGACCGCACTGTCTGCTGAAGTCAGCCCGACTGAACTCACACTCTCGACGTGGACACCCACCCCAACAGATGAATCTCAATTGTCCGCTGATGCAGATGTGCAAACTGTGCATCAAGTCGAAACCGGACAGACTTTATTCCAGATTTCACAACAGTATTCGGTCTCACTGGATACACTGGCGGCGGTCAACAATATCGAAGACACCAGCCAATTATCCATTGGTCAGGAGTTGCTAATTCCAGTCAGTGGTACAGATACCACAACGCTACTGATTCCGACTGTAACCCAAGAAGCCGACACACTCCTGCTCGTGCCGACGACAACCCTGCAACCCGAAAGCAATGAACCCGCCGTGCATGTGGTATCGGCGGGTGAGACCCTCTATCAAATCTCGCTGAATTATAGTGTCTCGCTGGAATCGCTGGCGGATGAAAATAACATCTTCGATACCAATCAAGTTGTGGTTGGACAGGAATTACAGATTCCGCGTGCAACTCCATTATCAGTTGTGACAGGTGACAACACCACCTCAGAGTCAGTCATCCCGCAACGGATTGCACTCAATATCCCGACACAAGTGAATGGCGTATCCCTTAATCAGATTGTGCAGATGTCCCCACAGGCAGAAGCAACCATTCTTGATATTTACGAACGCGGTCAGGCGATGGGACGTAACCCGCGCGCATTCTCTAAGTTAGGCGATAGCACGATTGAGAATCCGCATTTTTTAACACGCTTCGATAACTGGCAAGGCTTCGAGTATAACCTCGGTGAGTATGGTTATTTGCAGGGTGTGATTGATTATTATGCCGGCTCGTTTATCCGGCAGGGTGAAGCAGTCCGGCGTGGGATGCACTCATGGACGGTGTTTGACCCACAGTGGGCGAATAATGCCACCTGTATTGCAGGGGAATCCCCATTGGCGTGTGAGTTCCGTGTGCAAAATCCGAGCATTCTGTTGATTCGCTTGGGTGCAAATGATGTCGGTGTGCCGAGAGCCTTCGAGAATAATATGCGCGATGTGGTCGAGTTTTCGATTGAAAACGGTGTGATTCCGATTCTGGGTACAAAAGCCGACCGCAACGATGGTGCAAGCAACCCCAACAATCAGATTATCCGGCGACTGGCGGAAGAATATCAACTGCCCCTGTGGGATTTTGATAGCCTCGCCAACACCCTCCCCCGACGCGGACTGACCAACGACGGCATCCACATGTCATTTAACTTCTCACATGATTACACCGACCCCGCCACGTTCCGCACAGGGCACGGCGCAAACAACCTCTCCGCATTGATTCTGCTGGATGTGCTATGGCAGACACTCAACCCTGATGTGGGATAAATGAACCACAAAGACACAAAGGACACAAAGCAATATGTCTTCAAATCAGCCCCAAGCCTGTGACGATTTAGCTGACCTTCTAACAGACCTGTCTGACCCACTGGCGCGAGGCGACATCCGGCGTTTGTTGCGTGTATGGATGATGTGTCACCTTGAGAATGACAAGGCACAAGTTAAATCTATTGATTACAGCGACCATATGTGGAATCATCCCTTACAAATAACAGCACGGATTATGTCATATGAGATGGCTCGTGCCAAACAACCGGAGATTGCTGAGAAACTTGTCCCCATGTGTAGTCGCGTTTTGGAAGACGACATTCACCAGCAATGGGGTGTTGTAATCAAGATATTGCTTGAGCAAGACTTACTTGAAGAAGCGATTGATTTCGCCGAAAATCATTACAAACCTGATAGCACATATAACGTAACACCCTATCCAGCTCTTGTGGAAAAACTTCTTGAGCTTGACGACTCACGCTTAGAAACATGGCTAGATACAGCAATCAATTATTCGTTAAATCCAAATGCACACTTTACAACATCTCATGCTGTTCGCCCAACTGAAATTGAACGTGAGACCTTAGCCAATTTACTAATCAAATATAGCCGAATTGAGCAAGCCCTACAGATACTAGACTCAACAGATTGGCTTTCGATGCGTGCCGAAAAACTTGCCATTATTGGCGTACATTATTTAAGACAAGGCAATGATTTAGGTCTAGCTTATATCGACAATGCCCTAGAACTGGTAAATGAAGAAGACAGTTGGGGAGATGCTAGAAATAGTCCCTTTACATGGCAAATTCTGTTGTTATGTAAGGTATCTCGTATTGTTGCCGAAATTGACAAATACCGCGCACTTAAGATTTTGGAACAAGCGGAACAACGTATAGACCATGTCTGGGATGCAGGTGATGTTGCTGAACACTATGCTCAAATTGGAGAATACAATAGAGCAGTAAAAATTGCCAAACAAGGTGATGGTAGCATTTACTATCAAACCATGAATTTACTTCATGTAGCATGGACAACAATAGATTACGAACCAATTAAAGGTCGAGAACTAGTCGATGCAATTTACAGCGATATGAAGCATATAGAAGAAAAAAGCTCTCAGTCATCTGTGGTTAAGTATCTGATCGCACTCTATTTGAAACTGGGAGATAGTGAAACGGCTCTTGAAACAATTCCATACAAACAGTATATGAGCAACGATAGCCTCTACGAAAAAGTTGGTGTGTATCTGGCAAATCACGGGCAAGTTGCGCGTGGTATTGAGATGCTGAAATATCCTACAAAATCCTATCAAGTTCTTGAATTTATCCAGCAAATTGTGCCGATGCTAGACCAAGATGAGGGTCTACTTTTACAGGTACTACAAGATTTCAGTCAGATTCTCCTCCGTTTATATCCCGACGAGTGGCAACCTTTCCATGAGATTGTAATGGAGGCAGGATAGGGACATGGCAATTTATTTCCCACATGATAACCCGCCACCTTCCGCACAGGGCACGGCACAAACAACCTCTCGGCATTAATTCTGCGGGATGTATTGTGGCAGACACTCAACCCTGATGTGGGATAATTTGAGCGTATAATTTGCCTGACCCGCGCTACTTAATTGCTATTATTAAATATAAAATACATATAATAAATTTATGTTATATTTCCTATAAAATCGTCAATATGAGTGGACTGTTTGAGAAGGTTGATTTTCTCTTTGATTACTGATACGTTGTTGTATAGTAAGAGGGAAAATGGGATTAGGTAAATACTTTTTATGCCAATGCAATTACAACAACTTGAACATGGCATCTATCAATTGCATGTCTCTGGGGAATCTAGCTTTGACGATGTTGTCCTCATATCACAACAAGGGTTAGCATATCGTGAAGCGGGTAACGAAAGCCATCAAGTCATCATTATTGACCGTGTGCCGGATGCCAAAGTTAATATTACATTTCCACAAATTCGTCAACTTGTTTCACAACAGAACATGCGCAAGACACATATCTTGCATATTGATACGGGTACGGTGATTCGAATGGCAGTTGGAACAGTGAACAGAATATCCCCGTTGAATATTGAGCTAGTCCCCAATATGGAAATTGCACATGAATTCGCAAGAGATATTCTGTCGCGTTATACGCAACCACGCCCGAAAAACTTATAATTAGCGCAGGGCTTCGTTTTCCGGCACAGCAAAAATCATACGTCCTGTCGGGCGATTAATCAATTTGGTCACCTCGACTTCGACATTTCTATCCATATACTTCTGACCAGATTCCACCACAACCATCGTGCCATCATCCAGATAACCGATACCCTGATTGGGGTCGCGTCCTTCTTGAATGATACGAATCGCAAAGGTCTCGCCAGGGATATACACTGACCGTACCGCATTCGCCAACGCATTGATATTCAAAACATCAACACCTTGTGCATCAGCAACTTGATTGAGGTTAAAGTCGTTGGTCACCAGTGCCGAGTTCATCTGAATCGCTAATGCAACCAGTTTGGCATCTACTTCGCTGAAGTCTTCAGGGTCATCTTCAATGATTTTCACAGGCAAATCGTTATTACGTTGCAGTTCGTTGAGCTTTGCCAGCCCACGTCGTCCACGATTGCGCCGGAGCGGGTCAGACGAATCCGCGACACGATGCAGTTCACTCAATACAAAACGAGGTATCACCAATGTGCCACCAACAAATCCCGTTTCCGAAATTTCCACAATACGACCATCAATCAACACACTTGTATCTAGCAGGAGTTGTCGGGTTGTTGCCAGATTCAGTCGTCGTGACCGACCACCGAATCGTTCTCCGATTGTCTCGATAATCTCACTGGCGCGGATGCTGAAAATCGTCATGCCCAGATAGCCAAAGACAATTGACACAATCGCAGGTGCGACTTCGCCTAACGGACTTTCCAAGAGTGATAAGGGAAATGCCAACATCAATGCCAATAACAAACCCAATAACCCACCAACAACTGATGTCATGAGTTTCGGGACAGGCATCTCGTTAATAGCGCGACGCATCCGTTGTACTGGTGCGACGGTAATCCATGGGGTTGCGGTGAGACCAAACAATGCGCCCACCCAGAAGAATAAAAATGCGGATTCTGATTCACCAAGTTGGATGAATTCAGCTAAATCGTTACCGATGCGGATACCGATAACAGAAAATACCACCAGCCCGACAATACGGGAGATGAAAAAGGGAGTCATATGAGGTTGTCTCCTGCGTCCATCTGATACTGTATCCCTCACGTATGATAGTGTGTGAGTGACGTTTGATACGCCAGCAGTTCAGACCAACAGCGATAATTAAACGAAAATCAGCCACAATTGGCTGTATCTTTCCCGTCATGATTAAGTGTGGCAAACAATGAAAAATACACTTGCCCATACCGTTAAAGATAAGTTATGACATCTTAATTATACGATTTGGCGCGGGCAATGACAACAGACTTTGGTTAGAGATTTATCATATTCGTTGGATGGTTTTCTATCTTTGATAACGTAGTGCATATCTGACAGAATCGCGTATAATTCAAGTCAAACGCTTAAATTAATTTAATTAGGGATGATATATGTTTGAAAATTTACCAACAACATATGACGAAATAAAAGACTGGCGATGGGACGATTTTAAGCCCTATGCTGATAAGCTCCTTGCAATCGACATTACCGACGACAACATCGACGCATGGTTGACAGGCTACCGACAAATTTTTGAACTCATTGGCGAATTATGGCAACGTTCCGCAGTGGCGACGACACAAGACACAACTGACGAAGATGCCAACGAACGCTACCTGCGTTACAATGACGAGGTGTTGCCACAGGTCATGACTGTCGAAAACCAACTTAATCAGAAGCTGGTTAAGAGTGGTATTGTGTTAGATGGCATGGAAGTCCCACTACAAAAAATCAAAGCTGACATTGAACTATTCCGCGAAGAAAATCTCCCGCTCATTAGCCGTGAGAACAACCTTGGCACAGAGTATGACCGTCTGATTGGCGCACAAACTGTCGAATGGGATGGCGAAGAAGTAACACTTGCACAGTTGCGTCCTGTCTTTTTGGAGGCTGACCGCGACCGACGGGAAAAGGCATTTCGGCTGACATTTGAGCGTCGCTTACAAGACCGCGATGCCCTCAATGATATGTGGAAACGCTTCCTCGATATTCGTAAAGACATTGCTAAAAATGCGGGTATGAATGACTATCGTGAATATATGTGGAAACGCTTGAAACGCTTTGATTACACGCCTGATGATGCGTTGGCATTCTTCGATGCAATTGAAGAAGCGGTTGTGCCAGCTGCTGAACGCATCTATGAGAAACGTCGCCAAGCTCTCGGACTCGATACCTTGCGCCCGTGGGATACCAATGTCGATGTGAAAGGGCGCGACCCACTCCGCCCCTTTGATGATGTGCAGGCATTGCAAGATAAGTCGGTTGACATCTTCAATTCGGTTGACCCCGAACTCGGCGAATACGTCCGTATCATGCGCGATGAATCCTATCTGGATTTAGATAACCGCAAAGGCAAAGCCCCCGGTGGATATTGTACTTACTTCCCACTGTCGAACCGCCCCTTTATCTTCATGAACTCCGTCGGCACACATGACGATATTCAGACCATGTTGCACGAAGCCGGACATGCCTTCCATGCGTTTTCTGCCAGCACAGAATTACCTTATGCACAGCAGATGGACGCGCCGATGGAATTTGCGGAAGTCGCTTCGATGGCAATGGAGCTACTGGCTGCACCGTATCTATCCGAAGACAATGGCGGGTTCTATACTCCTGCTGATGCTGCCCGCGCCCGTATTGAGCATCTGGCGGAACTCCCGTATTTATGGGCATGGGTTGCGACGGTGGCGCGCTTCCAACATTGGGTTTATACCAATATTGAGGACGCATATGACCCCGAAAAATGTGATGATGAATGGGAATCCCTCTTTGACCGCTATATGAAAGGCATTGATTATAGTGGGCTGGAACAATATAAACGCTTCCGCTGGCGGGCACAATTACATATCTATCAAGTGCCGTTCTATTATATTGAATATGGTCTAGCGCAACTGGGGGCAGTGCAAGTGTGGGCGAACTCGCTCAACAACCATACCCAAACGTTGCAGGACTATCGTAAAGCACTGAAGTTAGGCGGGGCAGTGAGTTTGCCAGATTTGTTCGAGACGGCTGGTGCAAAATTTGCCCTCGATACCCCGACGCTACAATCTACTGTTGACCTGATTGAGACAACCATCGACGAATTAGAAGCAGTTGAATAAGGTTATGTGTCTGTAACCTGCCGATAAGCCCCTAATCATTGGGGGCTTGTTTGTTGTGTGTCGTTGATACGATAGATGGATAAAACACAGAGGAACGGAGCGATGGAGAATGTTAATTCAACATATCAGGGAAGTTTTCACAGGTAAGCCCTTTGAATTTTATTCATCATATTCGCTACAAGAAGCACATCAGCGTCTAGTCCCGAACCAATCCGAAAATGTCCATCAACAGGGGTTTATTCGTATTGAACAAGATTCACTCAGTGTACAAATTCATGAAACTACCAAACAATCACTTCGTTTTACAGCACATCAGAATTTAGTAACATGGGTTGAAGCAAATGCCCATGTAAAACCATCTGGTCTGCTGGTTACTGGTCATATAAAGATAAGATTGTTTATGTCACTTATCATTGTGTTCATGTTTGCCATCACGATACTTGTTTTGTTAGTCTCACAGGCTTCATCTGTTAACCCAGAAAATCACATTATGTTGATATTATCTGTGGTGATGGTGTTTTTCGTCATAAGTTTATTTGTACAGTGTATATATCAACAGCGAAATCTATATCAGACCATTCAGCATCGCCTTGGCAAAACCAAGCGTAAGAAGATCTACGCATGATAACGTCCATCACAGAAGTCTTCACAGGTAAGTCCTTCACCATTGCAACCGAGGCTAGTTTAGAGGAAGTACAACAACAATTGGAGATTCTGGTTGTGCCGAATCAGACCCGCCTCAGTGAGAGTATCCATCCGTTTCGTGTGGATATTGAGCCAAAGGACACAGCAGGTTTCGACTTCTACTACGAATGGATGATTGGACAACGCAATCTGATTCTAGCATCAGGGACAGTCTCGCAGGATATACACAGCACACTCATTGAGGGGAAAGTCTATTTTGGGCTGACCTTCTATGTGATGGCGGTGATTATCATTGGGGCAACAGTGGCGGTGTGGACAGCCTCCCGCACTATTGCGCAACCTGAAATATTATTTATATGGTTGATGTGGGTCAGTTTATTGCTCATCATAACAGGTACACTACAAGCATTCAACAAACGTTATCATCTGATTTGTGATGCGTTGAATGACCCTCGCAAAAAGAAGACATCACATGATGTATAGTTAGCGGACAACGCAGGCGTTTTTCCTACGACAGTTTACATGAATTGCCGTAGGCGCATGATGTATCCGCCAGCCTTCATCTAATTTCTATTGGCTACCACGCATACGCTTCCGGTGCGCGACCAACTCGTAATGCACGTCCTTTGTTCGGTGGGAAGATAGTATCAAGACGGCTGAGTATCTCCTCGTCTAGCTCCAGTTCGGTGGCACGGTCAAGCCCGTTCAGATGCTCAACAGTGCGTACCCCCACAATCGGTGAATCCACTGCCGGATGAGACAATGCCCACGCAATCGCAACCACATGTGCAGGTTCGCCCAATTCATCACAGAGGTCATGGAAGGCGTTCATCTGCTCGTTGCTATCGCCGAGGTAAATCCCATATTCTGCTTCAACTTGACTGGTGCGCGAACCGTCAACCGACTGCTTTTTGCCTGCCAAAATTCCACCTGCCAGTGGCATATAGGGGATGACACCAATACCGTGTGCTTCGGCAGCTGGCAATAGTTCTAATTCTGGATAACGACACACCAGATTAAACATGGTCTGTTCCGAGATGAAGCCCATCATCCCGCGTTGCATGGCGTGCATTTGATGGGTTGCCAATTCCCAACCGGAGAAATTGCTCCCACCCATGTAAATCACCTTGCCGTCCTGAATCAAGCGGTCGAAGGTTGTCCAAAATTCCTCGGGTGTGATGTTGCGGTCAACATGATGTACCTGATACAGGTCGATGCGGTCCGTTTGCAGACGTTGCAACGAGTCCTCGCAGTGTTTGCGGACTTTATACGCCGAGATACCCGCACCCTCATTGGGGATAGCTGCATCTGCCATATTGCCGAAGACCTTTGTCGCCAAAACAATCTGGTCACGAGTGCCGCGTGAAGCCATCCAATTGCCGATAATCACCTCAGATGTCCCGCGCAATTCAAATGGACCGCTGTACACATTGGCAGTATCAAAGAAGTTAATCCCCATCTCTAAGGCTTTGTCCATAATGGCGAAGGCTTCTTCCTCAGTTGTGCGTGACCCGAAGTGCATCGTACCAATGCAGACCTTGCTGATTTCTAAGTTGGATTTTCCAAGTCTCGTGTAGCGCATGATGTATCCTTCATCGTAAATTCACTTGAGCATCAAATGTACCACGAAGCACACAAAGAACACAAAGAGGATGTTTCATAGGGTGTATGTCAATAATTGGGTGGTTTATCTTCCTGTGGCATTCTCCTACACACAAATCGAGAAATGTGAAAACATAGTAATGTAGGGACAAGGCATGCCTTGTTCCTACGGGAAACTATTCTAATCCTGCTTGTGTATTTCCACATTAGGCTTCTTAAACGGTCATCTGTCAAATAGAAATAACTGATGGTGCCTAGCGTATCAACCCGACCCGACGCATATCCGATAGAATCAGACGTTCCCACGGCTCATCGGTCTGCAGCATAAAGTAATGTGCGCCACGCCGACGACATTGCAAGCGAATTTCATCACGCCATGCTTCCAAGCGTTGCGTGTAAATCGAGCGCATGGTGGCATCAATCGTAACTTCTTGCGCCTGTCCGGTCTCGACATCAATCAGGCGTAAGTCTCCGGCTAGGGGCGGGGTGACTTCTTCTGGCGATAACACATGCACAAACACGACCTCATGCCCACGTCCGAGCAGTGCATTTAAGCCTTCGATATATCCCGTCGGCGAGAACATATCACTAATCACAACCGTCAGACCGGGGCGTGATGTGCGTAAAGCGACATCTTTTAGCATGATGTTCAAGTCAGTGATACCATCGCTAGACAAATTCTGGGCATAGCGTAACATCGCCACTGCTTGCCCCCGTCCGCGCACTGGACCAAACAACGCCATCCCGTTGTCATTCAAGCCGGACATCAGCAGGCGGTCATTGCTCGTCAGTGAGATATAACCCAACCCGGCAAAGATACGCTTGGCAAACAGCAGTTTGTTATGGTCAGGCTCACCATCTTCGGGGAAGTTCATGCTGGCGGAAGTATCCAGAATGACATTAACGGACAGGTCTTCTTCGTCTTCTAGCAATTTGATATAGGGCTTTTCCAGACGGGCATAAATATTCCAATCCATCTGGCGTAGGTCATCACCGGGGACATAATTGCGGTAATCGGCAAACTCAATGCTTGTCCCGCGATTGACAGACCGACGGTCACCTTTCATCGCCCCGACGCGCACCTTGTTCGCCACGAGCATCAGTGGGTCAAGGCGACGGCGAATCGGCTCTGGTAAGAGGATGGGATTGTTTTTGGTATCTTCGGACATAATATTTTCCGTCTGATGTGTGGTTTGCGAGCGATATATTGCGCATTTATTTATATGTGCTGTAGGGGCAATGCCTGCATTGTCCGCCAAATTGCATTATATACAAATCAAAAAAGCGAGTATGTCATCCATACCCGCTTCTTGTTTATACCGTATTCAGTGAGGTCTTGGCAACTGCCGATGTGCAGTCCAATTATTAGGTGTGAGCGCGTGCCGGAGTTTGTGCATCTTGTTTTGCTTGCAATTCGTCACGGCGTTCAATCAGATGTGAGCGCACCAACTCAAGGTGTTCACGCAGATTATAGAAGCGTGCCATATAACTTTCTGGCAGTTTGGTCTTTTCGCGCAATTCCTCATCAATTTCAGCAACACGCTTGAGTTCGCGGGTAATATCTTCCAGTGTCATGACATGGACTGCACGGTCAATTTCGCTGATGATGTTGTACCAGCGGGTGATACGACGGTTCATACTAATACGATAGAGTGGGAACAGGCTCTTACCAATTGGGTAAACCAGTGTCAGCAATGGCAGTAGAATCACAACCAGACGGTCAAAGATGGCTGCCACCATGAATGGGAAGTTATTCTCGAAGAAGCTCGCGCCTTCTTTAAAATAACGGCGGGATTCATCATGTAGCGGTGCGGTGATATACGCTGATGATGGGAACTCACCGGGGTCTTCAAATACGCCGGGACCATTATGAACACGGTCAGCGGTGAAGATGAGCAGGCGGGCGAGGTTCGGGTTGATGTCTTTATGGACAACCAGATTCGCTGTAACAGCCAGTAGGGTTTTACTGCGGTCGGGAACATTCTGAACCAAATCCAGCGCACCTTGACCCAGTTCAATGCTGTTAAGATACGTAAAGCGACTACGATAGGCATCCGCACGATTGAAGTCGAAGATGTCTACATCGTCTATTTTTGCCAGTTTCTGCACAGCTTCCGATGACGGCGAGACCACCATAAACACCGCATCAAGCTCACCATCAATCAACATATCTGCCATATTGCCGAGGCTGTCTTCAACAAATGTTGCATTGTCTTCGGTCACACCATTAACGTCGAGTAGCTGAAGTGCAACAGGCTGTGTACCGCTACCATCTGCACCAATGCCAATACGTGTACCTCGTAATTCCGTCAGACGACGAATGTTAAGGGCATCGTTATAGAACACCCAAATCGGCTCATAATACAAACTACCGAGCGAAAGTAGGTCTTCTTCTTCTTTGACATCAAGGATACCACCCTGCACGATAGCGATGTCTACTTCGCCATTGCGGAGGCGTTCGACATTTTCAACTGAGCCAGCACTTTGCATGACTTCAAGGTTGAGTGCTTCTTTGGCAATGATTTCTTGATATTCCAGCCCAAAACCATAATATGCACCCGAATCACTTCCGGTAGAAATTGTAAATTTACGGGGTGGCAATGGGTTGATGGCTGGTACTAAAAAGGCGAGTATAATAATTGCGACCACAACGCCGATAACGATATTACGAGTCTTCATTTGATTCCTCCAGCTTGTTCCCTCATTTTGGTTGCGTTCACGTTTTGTCTTCTTCGTTGGTTGTTCCTGATTCTGCTCTTTCATCTGTCTCATCCAATTCTGGCGACGTTTCTTCTGATTCTTCTGTATCTATTTCAGATACATCCGTGTCATCTTCGTCGTCTTCATCATCTTCATCATCATCGGGTTCTTCAAATTCAAATTCCAGTAAAGCAATATTGCGACCACGCACCAACTTGTCTTGTTGCTCGAACTTCAATTTAGCAAATAACTCTCGAGCCACATCATTATCCGTATCGTAGCGGGCAATGACCATTTCACTGTTTTCCATGTCGTAGACCATATCAATAAGCTGGTCGGCGACTTCATACCCATAACCTTGGCGTTGATAATTGCCGTCAATTGTTAAACGTTCGATAATCCATTGTGCAGGGTTTTCGGCATGAATTAACATGACATACCCAATCACATCGTCTTGCTTGTATATTGCAAATGTTGTGACCGCCGGATGTGTTGATTGTAGATAGGTCACAATAATATTGCTGGTGTGTTTGCGTTGTTCTGGCTTTACTCGGATTCGTCCAAGTGGTAGCCATTCCCGCCACCCTTTTAGTTCTTTCAACGTAACATTCTGCGTTTTGTTGTTTGTGTTTGTCATAGCTTGAGTACTCATTTATAACCTGATTATAACGATAGATTAACGAAGAAGAATTAAGAAATTCATCAATTGACAATTTTAACATTGGGTCAAATTGTCTTCTCAATTCGATTCGGAACGAATTAAACCCGAAAACTGTCTCTAAAGATAGACTAGGTCAAAATCTACAGCGCATTTTGCACAGTCATGTTAGAATCATAGTGTAATATGAATAATAATTTGTCGATAAAACTGTATGAAGGTAAGGAGCGACTATGCGCCGTCTAATCACTTTATTGAGCGCAAGCATTATCCTGTTCACAGTTGGGATATTGACTGCCAGCGCGCAGGCAACCCACACTGTGCAAGCAGGGGAGAACTTGTATCGTATCTCGTTACGTTATGGCGTATCAATGGGTGCGATTGCATCCGCTAATGGTATTAGTAACATCAACCTGATTTTTACCGGACAACAACTGACTATTCCAGGTGCAGACGGCGGTCAAGATTCTGGAGACAGCGGTGATTCCGGCGATAGTGGCGATTCCGGTGACAGCGGTGATAGTGGTGACAGCGGTGATTCTGGCGATACCCCAACCGCAGGTGGTGGGTCTTACACCGTCCAACGTGGCGACACCCTCGGTTCAATCGCCCGTCAATTCAGCACAACATTCACTGTTCTGGCACAGATTAACAACATCGCTAACCCGAACCTGATTTTTGTTGGTCAAGTTATCAACCTGCCAAGTGGCACAACCGGTGGCGATACATCCGGTGGTGATACAGGCTCCGGCTCTGATGGTGGGACAACCTCACCGCCACCAAACACAGCACCAACAGGTGGCTTTGAATTGGGCGGACAGGCACTTAGCTTCTCCTTCCCCGACCAAATGCGCGGTGCTGGTATGACATGGGTAAAACGTCAAGTCGTCTGGAACGGTAGCGACCCTGCCAGCAACTTCCAGAATGTTATTGACAGTGCAAAAGGACAAGGCTTCAAAGTTCTACTCAGCGTGATTGGTGACCATGATGCCATCACAGCGAACCCAACCCAGTATTACCAGAATTATGCCAACTTCGTCGGTGGTCTGGCTGCTGGTGGTGCGGATGCAATTGAAGTCTGGAACGAAATGAATATTGACCGCGAATGGCCCTCTGGCTTAATCAGCGGTGCAAATTATACCCAGATGCTGAGTGCAGCCTACCAAGCGATTAAAGCACAAAATTCAGCCACAATTGTTGTGAGTGGTGCACCTGCCCCAACGGGTTTCTTCCAGGGATGTTCCACCAGCGGTGGTGATGATGATTGTTATCTTCGTCAAATGGCGGCAGCTGGCGCGGCAAACTTCATGGATTGTGTCGGTATTCACTATAACGCGGGTACAGTTCCACCAAGTGCAACCAGTGGCGCACCTGTTGGTAGCCCCGGACACTACTCATGGTACTATCCATCAATGGTTAACTTGTATGCAAGTGTCTTCCCCGGCAAACCATTGTGCTTCACTGAAATTGGTTACCTGACGGGTGAAGGTTACGGTGAACTTCCCGGTGGCTTTAGCTGGGCATCTGGTAATACTCTCGCTAACCAAGCGGAATGGCTGGCTGCTGCTGTAACACAAGCACGTAACTCCGGTCGTGTTCGTTTGTTCATCGTCTGGAACGTGGATTCCAATACATTCGGTGAAGACCCACAGGGTGGTTACGCCATTGTCCGTCCTGATGGTACATGTCCAGCATGTAGCTCACTGCGGGCTGCAATGGGACTATAAGGTAAGTTATCTTTTAGAGGAGTTAGGGATTTTTTCATCCCTGCTCCTCTGTCTAGTTAAACCTCTACATGATTGTAAAGTCTGGGAAATCTCTGGATATAAATACCGGATATGTACGGAAGCACATCCCTGCGAAACATGGTGAAATCCGTTGCAGGGATAATGCCTACATTGTTCGCAGACCACCAACAATACATCCATTGTTTACTTCCAAAATATTCAGGATATTACACAAGCGATCTCGCTAGCGAGTTACAAGCCGAAATGCTTATTATCGCTTTGCCCATTTGACAAACGCATCAACCTGAGTTGATTCATCTTTCAGTTTTTCGAGCAACAGGCGTTGTTGACTGGCATCACTGCTATCTGCTACTTGTATGACAGCTGTATTTAATCGAATCAAGCGATCGAGTGTCAGCAGGTATTGGCGACGGTAAAATTCAGCTTGCTTTTGTGATGACATAATATACTCCTCGTGATTTATATCCCGATGGTGATATAAACAATATCGGGATACGTTATCGGGATTACCGCATCCACAGTCACGAGGTTATGATGTTACCAACTAAAGTATATTTTCTACCTACCTCTATATCATTTATCGGATGAAGCACCTACTCCGCCTCGAAGCGCGTGCCGAGTGCTTTGGGTGGATCCGACCTGAGGAAGGCTCGTAATCGTCGCTGAACGGGTGCTGGCATATATTGGAGCAGGCGTTCGGTAAAGCCACCACTGACCACTAATAAGGTCACAATCATCAGTAACCACGGCAAGGTATTGAGCAAGACAAACGGAAATTCGATTTCTTGACCAAAGAGGAATAAGCCGTTGGTCTGAATATTCGCGGAAACAGCCCGTAACGCTGCAAATAGATAAGCACCGAGGACAACACGGAAAGGATGCCAGCCACCAAAAATCACAATCGCCAGCGCAATCCAACCATCCCCTTGCATCGCAGGCGGACTTGACCACCCCGGTTTGACATTTAATGAATACGCTGCACCAGCTAATCCGACCAGCGCACCACCCAGAAATGTATACCAATAGCGCAAACGATTGACCTTTGCCCCGCGTGCATAAGCCGCTTCGGGACGTTCGCCTATGGCACGGAGAGCTAAGCCACCACTGGTACGGAACATCCAGAACCAGATGGCAAACATGAGGATAAAACTGAAATACACCAGTATATTCTGCTGGAAAAACACCGGACCCAGCACGGGAATATCTTCTAATACCGGAATCGGGAAACGTGTAATCTGTGGCCCGGGGATGCGCGTATACTCTGCACCGAGGAAACGGGCAAGGTCAGCAGCGAGTAGGGTTATAATAAAGCCGACTGCTACTTGGTCACGCCGGAGTTTAATGCTAGAAAAGCCAATCAACACCGCAATCAATGCCCCGACTAACATCGCCGCGAAGATACCAACGGCTATCTGCATCGGCACAGGCGATACACCCGCTTCTTGAGCTGTCCATGCGGCTGCAAACCCGACCACCGCTGCCAGTGCCAGACTGCCATCCAACGAAAGATTGACCACACCAGCCCGTTCGGTGATGGTTTCGCCAAGACTGGCAATCACAAGTGGGGTAGCTGTTCCGATGATACTTCCTAAGGTGTTAAGTAACTCTTCGTTCATGTCCGACCTTTTAACGACAAAATTCTGCGCATGGATACTGTATTAGATAGTGCCCAGATGTGCAAGCAATTTGTCAGATTTGGGGAAAACATGGGACGATTCGCACCGCCCCATATGTTGAAATAAATGCTTATCCCGGACGAACATCCAGTGTGACATCGAGAATAGTCTGTTGCCCTGCACGGTAGACTGTTAACTGTACCGTTTGCCCTGGGCGAGTGTAAATCGACAGATAACCGACCAGCTCATCAAAGCTCCGAATCGGAACATTATCAACTGCTGTAATCACGTCAATTGTATCCACGCCCATTGTCCGCAGACCACCACGCGCTGCTGGTGTGTTCGGACGAACTTGACGCACCGCCACCCCGCGAATGTTATTGGGCAGGTTAAAGTCTTGAATCAAGTTGAGGTCAATCGGGCGGTTGGTGATGCCGATATAACTGTATTGCACCTCGCCAAAGTTGATAATATCGCTGAAGACACGGTTAACCAGATTACTAGGAATCGCATAACCGACACCTGCATTCTGGCGAACACCGTTTTGCAATTCAATCTGAGAGTTAACGCCGATAACTTCACCACGCAAATTGAGCAATGGACCACCACTATTACCCGGATTGATAGCCGCATCCGTTTGAATCACGCCACCGATGGAGTAATTGTTCAAGCCAATAATTGTCCGGTTGAGCGCACTGACAATCCCGTAGGTCAACGTCCAATCCTTGTTAAAGGGGTTACCGATTGCCAGCACCGATTGCCCGACCAGTAAATCATCCGAGTTACCCAACGGGACAGGTACAAGTTTTTCTGCGGGTAAGATGACCTGTATCACTGCCAAATCAGAATCGGGGTCGATACCAATCACATCTGCTTCTACAATTGTGCCATCAAAGAAGTTGATTTCGATACGTTCTGCGCCATCAATCACGTGGAAGTTGGTGACGATATGTCCAAGTTGGTCAACAACAAAACCAGAGCCTGACCCGTCTGCGAAGAATTGGTCATCACCACCGCCACGCGATGAGGTTGTAATTGAGACGACACTGGGAGCGACACGATTATAAACATCTGCATAAAGACGTTCGGCTTCGGTGACGAGTTCAGCACGGGGGCTACCCGGTTCGTCGGCAACGCTGGGTGCGAAAGTACCACCAAGAATAAAACCAAATATAATGAGTGCGACACTACTTATCAGCACCCGAATTGTTTTTCCAAACACTACACGACCTTTCAATAGTTACACTATTCTAGTTTAATGAATTTAACCGTTGCATATAAGAAAACACTGAACAACATGTAAACAAAGTGTAAACTGAAACTGTAAATTTACGCCACAATCTAAGACAAAAGGATAGAAAATGACCTTACATCTCTGGCACAACCTTAAATCAGGACCTAATGCCCCTGAAATTGTTTATGCGGTGATAGAAACGCCGAAGGGCAGTCGCAACAAATATGAATACAGCAAGCCCGCTGGTGTGATTAAACTCGACCGCGTCTTATATAGCCCACTCCACTATCCCGGTGACTATGGCTTTATCCCGCAGACTTACTTTGAAGATGGTGACCCCACCGATATTCTTGTCATGATGAACGAGGCGACCTTCCCCGGTTGTGTGGTCGAAGCGCGGGTGCTAGGTGTCTTCCGCATGATTGATAAAGGTGAGCCCGATTACAAAGTCTTGGCAGTGCCAGCAACCGACCCGAACTTTGAGCATATCAAAACGTTTGAAGATGTACCCAAGCATTTTGTCAATGAGGTACGTCACTTCTTCATGACCTACAAACAACTGGAAGGCGTAGAGGTGGATAACCTCGGTTGGGGCAACACGGAAGAAGCCCGCGACGAAATCACAAAGTCGATGGCATACTACCGTGAGAAATTCCCACCACCGGGGATTTAGGTCAATAGGGGAAACTATGTTCAATCAATCTCGAAGGGTATTACAGGCATTGCTGATACTGATATTCATGAGTATCGCAATTGTGCCGACACAAACACAAAACCTCGACGACTATGCTCCTATTCTGGTCGATAATGTCACACAGCTAGAGCTGGTAAAACGAATCGGTCGAGGTAGTATTTCCAATATTCACTACTCACCAGATGGTAGAATGCTTGCTGTTTCTAGTCGAACAGGTGTCTGGTTATATGATGCGACTACACTCGCCGATGTTGGATTTATTGAGAATGGTATCCGCGCGGCATGGAATCCAGATAGTACACAAGTTGCAGTGTTTGCAAACATAGATAACACTGTACGTGTGTTTGATGTCCCTAGCGGACAAACTGTCGAGACCTATAGGTTATCTACCTCGTTTGTTCGCGCATTACAATTTAATCGGCAGGGTATCTATGCCATATCAATCGAAGAAAGCGACCAGCTTATCCATGTGTGGGATGTGCAATCCGAGTCTATACAAAGAACAATTACCGATATTGAAAATCATGATAGTGATGTCGTTTTTAGTAGTATTGCAGTCAACTTTAGCCCTGATAGTACATTCTTTGCAGTGAGTTTAGGACGAGTGGTATGGGTCTGGAATGTGAATACAGGTGAACTGGTTCACTCCAATATTGTGAACTACTATGTGCGGAGTGTGGTATTTAGCCCTGATAGTAGTGAAATTCTGGCATATACATACGACGACCGATTTAATATCTGGGCATTGGGTTCAAAAGACCGGATTCACCAATCATATAGTGAGTCCAATCGGGGGTCTAATGTGGCATATAGCCTCAATGGTGCGTTTATTGCTACAGTTGATGAAGACAAGCGGTTCATCAATATCTACGATGCCGTCACTCTAACTGTTCAATATTCACTTAGTGTTGAAAGCGCGGGGAATGTGGTGTGGAGTCCTGATGGGCAACATATCACTTTCACAGATCGAAGTAGCATTTATGTTTGGGAAGTCATCTCGCAACAGTTGGTGCAGTCGTCTAACAAGCATTCTAGCAACATCAGAACGATAGACTGGAGTGCTGATGGGCGCAAAATCTTGACCGGCAGTTGGCGCGGTGATGTCAACATTATTGATATTGAGACAAATGCAACACGAACGATTGAAGCCCATAGAGATACTGTAGCAAGTGTGATATGGAGTGCGGACGATACCCAATTTGCATCTGCGAGTAATGATTCCATAGTACGAATATGGGACGCGGAAACGGGCGATATGCTAATGGAACATGACACCCATGATGATGAGGTCATTGCCGTTGCATGGAGTCCCGATAATACCTTGTTTGCGTCTGCAAGTACGGATGAAACAGTTCAGTTGCGCGTTTCGCCAACTCGTCATGACCCAACATTTATTATGGAACATCAGAAGGGTACAGTATCCAGTTTGGAATTTACCGCAGATAGTACCAAGCTGGTCGGTGGTGCTTATGATGGAAATACCTATGTGTGGGATATAAGGACAGGTGGCTTAGTGCAAAGACTTATGGGACCAGAAGAAAGCACTTACAGTATCTTGGACATAGATGTGAGTATGGATAGTCGCTACATTGCTGTTGGGCATACATCCGGTGCCGTGCGGTTATGGGATGCAAGTACAGGCACCCTATTGTATTCACTAGATGAACCTACACAAACCTTTATTGATACTGTTTCGTTTAGTATCAACAACCAACTGCTTGCATCCAGTAGCCGAAAATACGGTGTGCGGTTATGGGATATCAGTACAGGGCAACTCCTATTTTCAATTGAAGATACGACGGATGTAACCCGTGTTGCCTTTGGTCCGAATGGGCGTTTTCTGGCAATTGCAGATATAGGCGGATCAATCGAACTCTGGGCAATACCGACAAGTTAACTTAGAACAAAAACTGGACAGCACCATCGTTGTTCAGTTTTTGATTGGGTCGCGCAAGATTTACGGTTTGTCACTACATGTTATAGCGGATTCAGGTTACGTTCGGACATTGATTTATTTGCGACCTAATACATCAAACGATGTAGTATTTACAAGCCATCAGCCTATTAGCCTATCAGCAATGTAAAAGGCTGATGTGCTGACTTGCTTAAAGCTAGCGTTTATGTGGTGTTATTCCATTATTATGATATGTGTGTTTGATGATTGAATTTGCTATATCATGCGAAAATAGATTTACGTCAGCTCATTCACAGCTTTGACCAATGCCATGATATAACCAGTAGCATAGGCATGACCGCGATGTCGCCAATCACTATCATCTATCATTTGTGGCACATGGTCGTCGATGATAAATCCAGTGAAGCCAACCGCTTTCAGTGTCTTTATCGCCTGCACCACATCGACATTGCCCTCACCGGGGAAGCATTCTTGGAAGCTTGGCACACAGCCCTGCACATCACGGAAGTGAACATAGAAGATTTTGCCCTGCTCACCGAAATAGCGAGTGGCATCCAGCACCCCCTCATTGTTATCGCCATCAGCATAGACCATCTCGGAGAAACAACCCATGCAGAAGTCCAAACCATGATTTGGGCTTGGCAAGGCATCGAGTGCTTTCTTAAAATTCTCTGCTTTGTAGAAAACACGCCCAATGCCACCTAGTGATGCGACAGGTGGGTCGTCGGGATGAATCGCAATCTTGACCCTGCTTTCCTCAGCGACAGGCAAGACACGCTCCATAAAATAGACATAATTATCGAACATCTCTTGTTCGGTGTAGATTCGGTCTTCAGCTTCGGGAACAGTCAGTTGTCCGCCGACGATATTGCCTGCCTCTGCCTCCTCCATCTCGAAAGCCGTTACTATTACACCCCCGCGCCCTGTTTTCGTTGGAGTCCGCCAGACACTATTGGGCATCCAATTCAACCCCAGAATCGGAATACCTGCTTCGCCCATATTCTGCACCGTGCGCTGATAATTCTCGATTTGTTGGTCACGTTGGTCGGTGACAAGCATCGCCCCCCGATAGAAGTGATGGGGCACATTTTCAATTGCTTCGAGGTCAAGGTCATAATCGTTGACTTTTTGCTTGAGGCGTTTGAGGTCGTCCAGTTGCCAATAGCCTGTGTCATCGGGCAGGTCAGGCGTTTTGGGTATCATATTGAATTGCACACCCGTCACGCCGAGTTGTTGGGCAAAGGTGAGGTATTCATGTGTCGCCGAGTAATATTGACCGAGTGCGACCCGCATCTGTTGTGACATAAAGCATCATCCCTGTGAAATTTTATATATCACAAAGGGTTATACCCAATTGTATGCCAAAGAACAAATTCACCGCTGACTGTCAGATGCTTAGGTCAATCACAATAATCGACCACTGATTATCTTTTTCAACTGTTGCCACAATTCGATTGGTATCGGACATAACGACGCGGCTAATCTTCCCCGCGATAACATGTGTTCCAGCCCATGTTTGTTGTTTGATGTCCCAGATGAACACAGTATTCTCGTTATGGTAAACGAGGACGTGGTCATTTGTACTGAACCCAACGGTTTTAAGAGATTCGTCACGGGTGATAATTTGGATAATGTCTCCGCTGGCAGTATCCCACATGAAGATATTGCTATCCACAATCGCCACAAGCATCGAATCATCATGACTGAGTTGGAAATCACTTGCAAAACGTGTATTCCAAGTTTTACGAGTACGATCAATCATGACATTTTCAGGCATCGGGAAAACCAAATTACGAATCTGCGCGCCGGAGTAGGCATCACACATATTGAAGATTATTGGTTCAACCTCACCTAGATATGTTACACCTAAAGGTACACTCGAACTCGAATAAGAGCGGTTCATTTGTGGATTTCCCGAACGTTCAAAGTTATAGCAGACACGTGATTGGTAACCATATAAGTTATTATCAACTTGATAATATCGACCAACAGTTATTACCTCCAATACAGACCGATAATCTACCACAGTTGATCTGTATAAATTATCTTCCAATGAAATGAACCATTTCCCATCGTGCGACATAACTAAATCATTTGAAAGACGCGAGCTTTGACCTATGAAGCGTAATAGATTTCCGTTTTCGGTGCTCCAAATAGCCACTTCTCCCCTATTTGTTATTGCTACAATCTGTTTACCATTCGCCAAAAATTAGAAACGCACGATTCCTATTTGCCAGTTCCAAAACGAGGTAGGAAAAACCATACTCCAGTCAAATTCTTGAATAATCTCTCCTGTATTAGTGTTCCAGATGCGAATGAGTTCTTCTTTTTCCCGGTAATTCCAATAGTGTGAATAGATTGCTAGATACTGTCCGTCGGGACTCACAGCCAGAATTCTATCGGATTTATGCTCAGTGTCTATAAATTCTTGCTGTCGGATGACAATTTCATCATCAGCCACTCGTAATATTGTCACAGTGTTGTCTTTTGTTTCAACAGCAAGGGTTGTGCCATCAGCGGAGACCGAAATCAACGTATGATTGTCGCCCTTTTTGACTGGAGATGTAAGTTCAATTCGGCGTTCATGAAACATTGTCAGACCTTTTATAACCGTTCACTTATCCATGAGAAAATATAGTTTTGAGAATTTTCGGACACGCAGTCCCATTGGTATCAGTTTAGACTCTATACTTTATGCACTGAGGGCTAAAGCCACTCAGCTAAGAAAAAACAAGCCCACTAAAGGGGCTGTTATAGCACTTCATACCCCGCCAGCCTACTTCAGTAGGCTTCCCCAATATATGTAGCCGACATGCTTCAGCTTTCGGTGGTTGGCATATTATCAATTATATTATATCAAGATGGTTCACAAAAGGTCAATTGTATCATATTGATCAGGTCACAAAATCACGCCTCCGTGAGTTTTTGTCAACTACCATCAGATAGAATCTTGTCAATACAGATCTATTTTTCCGTCTTATTTTGCTATTTTTTTCCAGTATCTTTTGGATTGTAAATAGGCTTATTATCTTCAAGCAACTGGATAAGTTCTCTTGCTACATATATTCGATTACGGGCTTGTCCTGTAATTTCTTCGACCAGTCCGAGTTCTTCCAAGATACCAACTGCTTTACTTGCCGTAACATAAGAACTGCCAAGTGCTTTTTGTGCTTGGGATAGATTAAAGTAGGGAGTCAGAAAGATAAAATCAACTAAAGCTGTATAAGAGCGAGTCTTGGAGTTGTCTTGGAACTTCTGACGATATGCTTCTCTAGTATCAATAATTCGTTTTGCGGACTCTATCGCATGATTGCTTTGGACAATAACAGCATTTAGAAAAAACTCTATCCACTCCAACCAGTTACCATGCTCACTTATATCAAGAAGCAAATCATAATAGGCTGTGCGATGTTGCTCAAAATATTGACTCAAGTAAAGTAAAGGCTGAGTAAGAACCCCTTTTTCTATCAAGAAGAACGATATAAATAATCTACCAACACGTCCATTGCCATCAAGAAAAGGATGAATTGCTTCAAATTGATAGTGCATCATTGCACATTGAATTAATGGTGGGATGTTTGTTTGCATATGCAAGAATTTTTCCCAGTCTTTCAAGACATCTGCAAGTTTGGAGTGGTGAGGTGGTACATAACGCGCATTATCAAGTGTACTACCCGCAGATGCAATCCAGTTTTGGGACTTACGAAACTCCCCCGGTGTCTTATCAGGTGTACCGCCTCGCACATCAGTCATTAATAACTCATGAACTTCCCGCATTAGCCTTAAACTTAATGGTAATGAGTTAATTCTCTCCAGACCATAGAATAATGCTTTAAGATAATTCTGAACTTCAATAACATCTGTTCGTGTAGGACTCTCCTTATTTGATGCCTCAAAATAAAATAGTTCAGACAAAGAGGCTTGAGTTCCTTCTATTCGAGAACTTGCAACAGCCTCCATTCTTGTATAAGGAATTACTAGAAAACTTGGATTTGGAATGGTATAACCCAGTCCAGCGAGTTGACTAACTGCTCTATCTGCATCTGATAGGAGTTTTAGAAAGCGCATATCCGAAATATCTAATTTAGGCGGAAGAGGATCAGGTAAGAAATAAGAATATCCTTGCAGTGCCTTTATTACTTTGCCAGTTGGAGATGTACTGAATCGCATTAAAAACCTTATTTTAGCTTTTAAAATAAAAAAAAGCATTATTTTAAAATAGGGGATATTCTAAAATAACACTTGGATTATACTATATATGCCATGTGTAACAAGTATAAAATTGAGTCACAAAATCTCACCGTTTGTATGTTGTAATCAGCATTTGTCTAATGTGCTAGCTTTCCATACGCTGGATAACAGCCTGTATGCGCTGATAATCGCTAGTGAGTCGCTCACGGACGGTCTGGGATTGTGCCAATGATGAGACGGTGTTGTATACCTCTTCCATTTTTTGTCGCCGTCCTTGCAGATAGAGGGCATGACCAACCTTATAAAAGTTTGCATCCCCAACGGCAAGTGCTTGTTCGACCTTCTGCCAATTGCCTTGTATATCAGCGAAGTCTTCAATGTCGATGTCCGCTAATTTGAAGATGTTAGCATCGGGTGTAAATTGTTCTGCGGGTCCGATAATCTTCTCAATTTCACGCTTCAACCCTCTACCACTCTGAGATTCAAGATTCATCGTTTGCAAGGCATCTTCAAGGGCTTTGCCATGTTTGTCTTTGGTCAGCAATTTAAAACCACGATAACCCATATCGCGCCAGTAATAATCATTTTGAAGGCATACCGTGAGAATGGCTTCCACGAGCTTGTCGTGGCTGTATGTTTTGTCTTTGAAAAGGCGGATAACAATAGCACGAGAACGCACAGTTGTATCCGTCTCCTCAGCAATTAATCGGTCAATATCGGGGAGTAAGCTATCATGATATGACGACTGAAATAAGCGAAGCCCTGCCGACCGAATTGATGTGTATGAATGTTCCAACGCAAAACTGACGGTAGGATAGATGAGATCGCGGTCAGCTTTGTCGCCATCATACCGTTGCAATAATTCAATCACCGCCAGTTGAACCTCCGTGCTGGAGTCACCATGCAGGATGTCAGTCACGCTTTGTAAAATTGGGCGAAGACTTTTTCCTTTTTTCCAGATGAACGCCATGTACATATTCTTTATGGTATTGAGTCTCACAGTGGCATCAGCATGTTGCAGAGCCTCTAACAACGTCGCTAAACCTTTGTCAGGTTCATCCTTCAGGCTCTTCATAGCAACACTCGGATTATCAATAACTTGCGTAAAAAAATCACTCATATAGTCACCTCTATCATCCCTTATGATGAGTCTCAGTATATGGATGCTAACATACCACGCAACTCACTTGTACGAGGGCAAAAACGCAATCGCAACAATAACAGAGGATTCGTCAAATTTGCGTCGATATTTTTTTCGGCTTTTTTATAGAATGGTGCTGTTGATGTGTCTCTGCTTTGGATGCAGTCTTCTGTGATAAAGGTTGTGCCTGTGCAGGTGCATCGTCTCTGTATAAACTCGAACAATCGTTTTTCAATTATGTTGGGTGCTATCAATATGAAAACAATTCGTTGGGGTATTATCGGGGTCGGGGATGTGACCGAAGTCAAGAGTGGTCCCCCCCTCTATAAATGTGACAATTCAGCGTTAGTGGCGGTGATGCGCCGGAGTGGGGATAAGGCAAAAGATTATGCCGAACGTCACAATGTCCCGCGCTGGTATGACAATGGCGATGACCTTATTCACGATGATGACGTTGATGTGGTCTATGTTGCCACACCAACTCACGCACACAAATCCTATGTGATACAAGCAGCACAAGCAGGCAAACACGTTTACTGTGAAAAGCCAATGGGTGTAACCTATGCTGACTGTCAGGAGATGATTGACGCATGTGACCGTGCAGGGGTATCGCTATGGGTGGCATATTATCGGCGTGCGATGCCCCGCTATGAAAAAGTCAAATCGCTGATTGAGGACGGTACACTCGGCGAGATTCTGATGGTCTCCATCGAGCATTTTCGGCCGACTCGCATCACTGCTGATACACCACAGTCAGCGTTAAGCTGGCATCACGCGCCGGAACTTTTGGGCGGTGGTAACGTCTTGGATGTCAGTTGTCATACGATTGATTTGCTTCAGCATTACTTCGGTGACATCATATCCGTGACGGGCAAGGCAGGCAATCGCGCAGGTATCTACCGCAGTGCTGACACCATGACCGCCACCTTTGAATTTGCATCAGGTGTTGTCGGGACAGGGGCATGGAACTTCACCGCAGGGGTGCATCATGAGGTGATAACAATTGTTGGGACACAAGGCGAAATCCGCTTTTCTGTGTTTAGCCCACGTCCGATGATTTTAACCACAAGTGATGGCGTAGAAACCATTGAGTCTGACTATCCACAACATGTGCATCAGCCTTTAATTGAGAGCATTATCGCGGAATTAAACGGTCAGGGTATGTGTCCATCAACAGGCACAAGTGGCGCACAAACAACTCGGATACTCGACAAATTGTTTGCCGAATATCGTGAGTCGTTGTGATGTGAAGGGGTTGCAGGCGTTACTCACCTGCAATTGCGGTTTGCGTCATGCGTACTGCTTCTGGTGTTTCGCGGATAAAGAACTCATTTTCGCCAGTGAAAAACTCATCCACACCCTCGCCGGATACTTGTTCACCCGTATCAGATTGAACTGGGCTAGTAGCATCACTACGGTCTATCGTCAACGGTGTTAGACTCAACGTCGGTGATGGTGTAAACGTGAATGTTGCTGTTACCCCAACTGTTGATACCAGTGTTGGTGTCCGTGATGGGGTTGGTGTGCGCGTCTCGGTTGGAGTCGCGGTTTGCGTTGCTGTCGGCGATGCGGTAAATGTCTGCGTCGGTGTCGCCGTGAACGTCGGTGTTGCTGTTAGGGTTGGCTCTGGTGCAGGCGTATTGTCTGGTTCTGGCAGGAAGGTTTCGCTTCTGGAAAGCACCAGTGTACCGTTTTCGTCTGTCTCTGGATACAAAATCTGCAACACACGCAAGCTACGGGTATCGTTGACATTCGGCAAAATTTCCGATTCAAAGATTGGACGGAACTCTTCCACCATTGATAGGTACGTTGCTGATGATTCCGGTGTGCTATATAAAATTGCTGTCTCCGCTGTGACATAGAAGTTATCCAGCACATCGTTAGTAATATCGCTGGCACGTCCCGCTTCGTATAAGCGTACAATCTCATTGCCACGAGTCTGTGTGAGGTCTGTCCACACCGAGTCTTGTTGATTGGTCAGGTTTGCGCCACTAATAATGACCTGCTCCCATGTGATTTTGACCGGATAGAGGTCGTCACCAGGTAGGCTATTGGCAGATACAGCGACTGTACCACCGCCACCACCGACAAGGAATAACAGCATAAACACAAATCCGGCTGCCCATCGGACAAACGGCTGTGTATACCATTGTGGGCGAATCACTTGTGGTGCAGGCTTCGGTGGTTGGACACTACTGCCATTAAATTTACGAAGCAGTTTAGCTTCCATCGCATCTAACGAAGGGGCATCCAATTCGGGAACAGGCAATGCTTGTGCAATTTGGAAGATTGCCAAATCATCACGCAGTTGTTCCGCATAGATAGGATACTGTGCGAGACAGGCTTCGAGCGTCCATGACCCGTCTTGTAGATGGGTGATGCACTCGTCTAGGATTTGTGGGTATTGCATATCGAGTGTGCTCAAAATAGACCTGCCATTATAGACTCTGCATCAAAGCCGGAACGTTCTAAATAACTCCCAAGTGAACGCACCGCACGGAATTGTAATGCTTTGATGGCATTACCTTTCTTACCGAGCTGTTGCGCCACCTCTTCGATGGGTAACCCTTCGATAAACCGCAGGATAATAACCTGCTGTTGGTCAACGGTTAAGGTACTAATCGCTTCCATCAATATCCGCGAGGCATGAGACTTTACAAGGTCTGTATCCATATCCGGTGTGATGGATAGATTAGCATCTTCAACATTGGTTGCAGTTGGTCGCCTGTCTTGTCGGCGATAATGGTCAACGACCCGCGCATGAGCGATTCGATACAACCACGCAATAAATGGTTTGCCCTTATCAATATAACGCGGTAGCCCTTCAATGACTTTGGTAAAGACATCCGCCGTCAAATCCTCTGCTAATTGCTCATCCCGTGTTCGATAATATATATAGCGATAAATCCGCTGTACATGCTCTCGATAGAGGGTGGCAAACGCTTCGTCTGAGCCGTTTTGCGCCTGTTGAATTAACCGTTGTTCTTCAACGCGATCCAAAATATCTCCTTCATCAACCGTTTTGGAGTAGCGATTGAATGCGCGTTTAATCAATATACCGCACAAACAACCGTCGGGTTACGGGTCAATCTATTTTGCTTGATAAACCGTCAATGTCCCAAGTGTTCGTTTACATAACATATCATCTAACATATTGCCGGAGTGTAAACGAATTGTTTCTGACTGCATTATCAATCTCATTGTATCATCGGTCACCATCGCACAACATTGAGGACAATACACCCACGTAAGAAAAGGTTTAGGATTTCGTCTGAAGATTGAGACATGAGCGTGTTCAGTCGTCCATAGATTATAGGTTTTCGGACAACGTAGGCGTATGTGCCTACAAGGGATATTTTCCGTCTGGAATATGAATATCTGATTGACACCGTTTTACACTCGACGTGAACAATAGATGAAAGACAAACACATGAACATCATCAGCATCGCCTATCAACCGGAAGCCTCTAAACTAGAAGACAAAAAGTTTAACCGTGTCCCTGTTGACCGTGCCGACCTCATCGCCGGACATGGCATCAAAGGTGACCGCAAAGCCGGACGCAACCCCAAACGCCAGATTAACATCGTGTCGATGAACACCGTCGAAGCATTGCGCGACCTTGGTTTTCAAGTCAATGCGGGGGAACTTGGTGAGCAGATTGTGATTGATGGGGTTGATATGATGTCACTACCTGTCGGCACACAGATTCAGCTGGGCGATACGGCGACGATTGAGCTGACAATGGAACGCACCAGTTGTGAATGGCTGGAGATGATTCACGGGCAATCCAAAGATGATGCAACCGGACAACTTGGCATGTTGGCAAAAGTTGTTAACAGTGGCGAGATTCGTGTTGGAGATGCGGTGCGGGTACTCATGCCGATTGAGCAGACAGATTATTTCGGATAAAGACGACTCGCGCTATAATCGGTTATCGAAACCAAACCATTACTATGGATAAGCAATACGATGACCGATACACCACAACACGATATTTTCATCTCCTATTCACGCGCCAACCTCGCTGATGCCGAACGCCTCTATCATGACCTGACTGTGCGCGGGTTTAAAGTCTGGTGGGATAAGAAAGCACTGGCAAGTCGGGGGAAGACCTTCCTCAACGAAATCCGTGATGCCATCACCACCTGCCAGCGATTGATTCTGATAGTAAGTCCCGATGCGGTTGCCTCGCAGTGGGTTGAATATGAGTGGCGACACGCACTGGCACATTGCAAGATTGTGCATCCGATATTGCTGGAGGGCACATTTGATATTATTCCGGCAGAGGTCGGACAAATGGATGCGCCCGACTTCCGCGATAAGGCAAACTATTATACGATGCTTGATAAGCTCATCAGCAACTTGCACAAAGCCGATGACATCGGTCAAGTGCGGGGTGCGCCGACCCTCCCTGGGTACTATCTCGAACGCGAATCTGCTTTTACACAAGCGCGTGATTATCTGATTCGGGATGTGAAAACGACCACCGTTGTCACAGGTAAGGCGCGGGTGACGGGGATGCAGGGCATGGGTGGCATCGGTAAAAGTGTGTTGGCGACTGCCATTGCCCACGATTGTGAAGTCCGGCGCGTGTTCAGTGATGGTATCTATTGGGTGACCCTGTCGCAAAACCCCAATTTACTCGCCTTACAATCTGCACTCAGTATCGCGTTGGATGCTGAAGCCCACTATACAGAAGTCCACGAATACAAAGCCCACCTCGAAAGTGTGCTGGCGGAAAAAGCTTGTCTGTTGATTCTAGATGATGTCTGGGATAGCCGTCATACCGAGGCGTTTGATGTGCTGGGGCGGGATTCGCGCATGTTGTTGACCACCCGTGATAGCGGATTGGTGCAGGCACTTGGCGCGCAGGAATTACCGCTGGATGTCTTAGATGAACAACAATCCTTACAACTGATGGTGAAAGCCATGCTCCGCAGTCAGGCAACGGATGATAGCGATACCGCTGAACTTGACCTTGAGTCTGCTGTGGCTGACTTACCTGCGGTTGCCCATGATGTGGCGAAACACTGTGGCAATCTCCCGCTGGCACTGAGCATGATTGGCGCAATGGTCAGTGATGACATTGACTGGGAAGACATCCTCGAAGCACTCGACAATGCTGATATTGAAGACATCTCAGCGGACTTTGCCGATTATGCCTTCCCCAATATTTTTGTGGCGATTGATGTGAGTGTGACCGCCCTCGCTGATGATATGCCCCGCTATCTGGAATTGGCATGTTTCCCCGAAGATGCGCGCATACCGCAGGATACCATCATCCGCTTGTGGAAGCACACCGCCGGACTGAGTACGCTCCAAGCTAAAAAACTGCTACGCACCTTCGAGAAGAAGGCACTGCTCCGGCGCGACGAAGATAACCGCCTCTATCTGCATGACCTCCAATTTGATTATCTGCGGAAGCAAGCCGAGAAATCGGGGCAGACAGTAGCGTATCACACCCAACTGCTATCAGCTTATAATCCCGATACCCGTGACTGGTGGACATGTGACCTCGACGATTATATGTGGCGCGGGTTGGCTTATCATCTGATTGGCGCGGGACACACCGATACCCTCGTCGCCCTGCTGACCGAATACCATTGGCTCTATGCCAAATTGTCCCACACCGACCCCAACGCGATTATTTCAGATTGTGAATTGTGTTTGGATGTGATTAAAAATATTGCCGTAGGGACAAGGCATGCCTTGTCCCTACAACCGGATACAAACCGCCCCATCGAACTCATCCAATCCGCCATTCGCCTCGCATCGCACATCATCGGTGACGACGTGGAACAACTCTCCTCGCAACTGGTGGGACGACTGGTCGGACACAAAGGACGCTACCCTGCCATCGACACCCTGATGCAAACCATCCATGACCTGCCCAAACCGGATTTGCTCTTTACTGCGCCGACATTACCACAAGCCGGCGGGGCATTACAACGTACATTGGTCGGGCATGAAAGTTTTGTCAGTGATGTCGCCATCTCAGGCGAGTTTGCTATCAGTACCTCAGAGGACAAGACCGTTCGGGTGTGGAACTGGCAGACTGGAGCGCATATCCGCACCCTTGAGGGGCATATAGGCTCTGTTAACAGCGTGGCACTAACGGGCGAGGTTGCCGTCACTACCTCATCTGACTGGACTCTGCGGGTGTGGAACTGGCAGGCCGGAGAACATCTGCGCACCCTTGAGGGGCATACAGCCTATGTTACCAGCGTGGCACTCGCGGGCGAGGTTGCCGTCACTGCCTCATCTGACAAGACCGTGCGGGTGTGGAACTGGCACACCGGAGAACATATCCGCACCCTTGAGGGGCATACCGATTGGGTCAACAGCGTGGCATTAGCGGGTGAGTTTGCTGTCACTGCCTCAAATGACAAGACCGTGCGGGTGTGGAACTGGCACACCGGAGAACATATCCGCACCCTTGAGGGGCATACAGACTCTGTTAACAGCGTGGCACTCGCGGGCGAGTTTGCCGTCACTGCCTCATGGGACAAGACTGTGCGGGTGTGGAACTGGCAGACCGGAGCGCATATCCGCACCCTTGAGGGGCATACGAAGTCTGTTACCAGCGTGGCGCTAGCGGGCGAGTTTGCCGTCACTGCCTCATGGGACAAGACTGTGCGGGTGTGGAACTGGCAGACCGGAGCGCATATCCGCACCCTTGAGGGGCATACACACTCTGTTACCAGCGTGGCACTATCGGGCGAGTTTGCCGTCAGTGCCTCACTTGACAAGACCGTGCGGGTGTGGAACTGGCAAACCGGAGAACATATCCGCACCCTTGCGGGGCATATAGGCTCTGTTACCAGCGTGGCACTCGCGAGCGAGGTTGCCGTCACTGCCTCATCTGACAAGACCGTGCGCGTGTGGAAGCTCCCCTCTCTAGGCTCTGGAGAGGGTGAGGTGGATCACATCCGTACCCTTGAGGGGCATACCTCTAGGGTCAACAGTGTGACACTCGCGGGCGAGTTTGCCGTCAGTGCCTCATCTGACCAGACCGTGCGGGTGTGGAACTGGCAAACCGGAGAACATATCCGCACCCTTGCGGGGCATACGAAGTCTGTTACCAGCGTGGCGCTAGCGGGCGAGGTTGCCGTCACTGCCTCATATGACAAGACCGTGCGGGTGTGGAACTGGCAGACCGGAGCGCATATCCGCACCCTTGAGGGGCATACAGCCGCTGTTACCAGTGTGGCAGTCTCAGGCAAGTTTGCTGTCGGTGCCTCATGGGACAAGACTGTGCGCGTGTGGAACTGGCAAACGGACGAGTTATTAGAGACCCTGCCCGATGAAGAAGAAAGTTACCTGAGCATTGCACAGAAATATAATGGTTTATCGCTATATGGTCGAGATAATCAACATCCGGTGTTTAACTTTTTGCACTCTGGCAATCGTGTTCTTATGCACCGTAAGACATCGGATACTGTGTCGGCGCGGGTTACGGTTAGTGCTAAGATTCAGTCATTTGGAGCGAATGACGATGTGCTGGTGCTGGGAGATAGTGCGGGCAAGGTGCATTTCTTGCGGATTAAGACCGCCTCGGGTTAAAACCGCGAGGCTCAGTGTGCCATGTCCGCTGAAGCGCACAAACAGGCTGTATGCTTTAGCAACCATGGCGTGTTGAGCCAATCGGCTTCAGCCATTGGGGATGTTGGGATTTAGGGAGCGGTTAGACACAGTGCCACCGAAAGCTCAAGAGGCTGATTGCGTCATGGTTCGCCACAGCCCCTTGAGTGGGCTTCACGTTTTTCCTAGCTGAGCGATTTTAATCCTCAGTGGCTATTCTGTCATTCGCTTCGCAGGAGAGAGGGGAATAGGGAAACAAGTCCCTCTCCAATGCGTTGGAGAGGGATTTAGGGAGAGGTTAGACATCGTGCCACCGAAAGCTAAAGCATGTCGGCTAATGATTTGGGTAAGCCTGCTAAAGAGGCTCATTGCGTCATGGTTCGACACAGCCCCTTGAGTGGGCTTCACGATTTTCCTAGCTGAGCGATTTTAATCCTCAGTGGCTATTCTGTCATTCGCTTCGCGGGAGAGAGGTTAGACACAGTGCCACCGAAAGCTAAAGCATGTTCGCTAATAAATTGGGGTAAGCCTGCTAAAGAAGCTTCAGCTATTGGTGATGTTGGAATTTAAGGCATACCGAAACGTAATATCGCAAGGTGAATCAAATATTTGTTCTATAGATTCGGTATAGTCGATGATAGTTATCAGACAGCATATTGTATCGGTTGACGGAAGCACATCCTGACAAAACATTTGCGACTATATTGTTGAGATAGGACTCTTCCTGTCCGATTCATTATGATTCAATCTGTCTGTATTGTCCGCACCCAATAACGAAGGAGATATAACAAATGGAACTGGGACAATTTTCGCTGAGCCTGACTGTGAAAGACATCGCGGTATCACGCAAATTTTACGAGACGCTTGGCTTCACCGTGATTGATGGCAATCAAGCTGAAAACTGGCTAATCTTAAGAAGTGGTGACACCGTCATCGGATTATTTCAGGGTATGTTCGAGAAGAATCTGCTGACCTTCAACCCAAAAGATGTCCGCGCCATTCAAGCACACCTCAAAGCCAACGGCATCGACCTCATCGAAGAAGCCAAAGGTGACGAGGGTCCAGCGCATATTACATTGGTAGACCCCGACGGCAATCCGATTATGTTTGACCAACACCCTGAGGATTATGTGCCATCCGGTGAAAAGACTTCAACAGACGAAAGCTGAACGTACTTTTTATTTCAGTGGCTATTTGGTATTTATAGTGCGGTCGGAGTAGATTCCGACCCTACCAAACCGATAAAAAAGGTGATGACACGTCTATCGCATCGCAATCCAAGCCGAAAGCAAGACCATCACAAAGCCGATGCTACCGATTAAGATGGCAAGCGGAACATTTTGTTGTGTGCTGATGATAAACACGCCAAACAACACAAATCCCATGCAGACACTAGCGGAAAAAATCGTCCATACAAAGGTCGTGAACATGCCACCTTTACGGCTTTTCTGGCGCATAACCACGCCAATGCCGGATAACAATGCCAGCAGTGCAATGATGAATAACGCAATCGGGAAGATGAGGAGTAGATTGGGCATCACATTACCCCGATGATGACATGTGCGGTTGGTTGGATTGGGTGGCGATACGGCGAATTTTCCACGCTTCAAGCAATGTCCAGAGTGAAACCGTCGCAAACGAGACTGCATAAATCAGCAGATAAATCACCAATTCACGTTGGGTATGCCATGCCAGCCATGCCCCCCACAGCGCATAGAGTACCAACCCAATCTCCAGCAAACTGGTGAGGTCGGCTTGTAACGCATACTGGTTGCGTGACCAATCCTGTACAAATTTAGGGGTTCGCCGGAACTCAACTTTTGCGCCTGTAAATGCCCCAATCACAGCTAGTGTATTGCTTAATGAGATACCTGTGCCGATGAACAGCAATGCCGGAAACGCCTTAAGCTGTGACAGCCAATTATCATGTAGGCGCATCTGCCCGACCACATACATCAACGGCGGTGCGAGTCCGAGGATACCAAGTGGCGCGAGGGGTAAATCGACTAACGCATTCGCCAGCAATAAGGGCGGGGTCAGCAACAGGAGCAGCAACATCAGTGGGTGCGGGAGGTATTGACACAAATGCTGAATCGCCATGATTTTCTGTGAGAGACTGAGTTGTGTCCGCAAAATCGGCTTGGCTAATTTAAGTAAGCATTGCGTGTTGCCCATTGCCCAGCGAGATTGTTGTTGTTTATAGGCAGCGAGTTGTGGCGGGATTTCACCGGGGACTTCGATGTCTGGCAGAAATAGCGATTGCCAGCCTCTCATCTGTGCGCGGTAGCTGAGGTCGAGGTCTTCTGTCAGGGTATCCGCTGACCAACCCTGTGCATCATCAATACAAGCGCGTCGCCATACCCCACCTGTCCCATTAAATGGAATCAGCCATCCGCTACGATTACGTGCCGTCTGTTCGACAACAAAGTGGGTGTCGATGGATAATTTCTGTGCGCGGGTGAGCCAATTGTCATCAGCATTGAGGTGTCCCCAACGTGTCTGTACCACTCCAATCTGCGGGTTATCAACCAGATGTGGAATGGTTTGTAACAGAAAATCCGACGGCGGAACAAAATCTGCATCGAAGATGGCAACATAATCTGTGTGTAGCAGAGTCAAGCCATATGCCAGCGCACCCGCTTTAAATCCGACGCGGTCAACACGGCGCACATGCTCAATCTGACACCCCTGTTCGCGCAACGTCTCGACTTGTCGAGCGACAATTTGAGCAGTGCCATCAGTCGAATCATCCAACACCTGTATCCACAATTGCTCACGCGGATAGTCCAGTTGGGAAACGGCGTTAATCAGGCGTTTGGCGACATATTGCTCGTTATATAAGGGCAGTTGAACGGTTACGGGCGGGAACTCGTTTAGCTCCGATGTGGGAGTTTGGGCGCGATAGGTACGCCAAAACCGCACCAGCAGAATCGCCTGCCCACTGGTATACAGTGCCAACAGCACCGCACAAGTTGCATAAAGTATGGTTAGTAGGTCAATCATCCGTGAAATTCTAATCCCCTCTGCCATATGTGACAAGGTTCACATGCTATAGATACACGGGTTTTTAGCTGTTGTTCATGTCTGAGATGGTTTCATAGGGTAATCGTTGGGAATTTTTTACTATGTATTAGTAGCAAATACCCATCCAATTCAACAAACGTTATAATACATATATCATCAGCTGTTAAACTGAAGGACATCCTCATGCACTTGAAAACATCGTTGCTATTCTGGATTTTCGTTCTTGTGCTATCGGCTTGTGGGGATGCCCCACCCGATGAGAGTCCGCCATCTGCCAACCAACCACCCGCTGATGTTCCGGCACAGGTTGCCGACCCCAACGCGACCTGCCCTAGCTATGTACAGGACGCACTTGTTGCCACCGACGGTGCATGTGAGGTTACAGCACGCAATCAAGCCTGTTATGGCAATGTGATGGTTGTGCTCAATCCGAATGGTGATACGACAGGGCTGAAATTCAGCGAACCGGGGGATATGATTAATGTTGCGGATATTGACCGCTTGCACCTTGAACCGCTCGACATCCAACATCAGGTATGGGGTGTGGTGTTGATGCGCCTGCAAGCCAACCTCAGCGATACAACACCGGGGCAGAACGTTACCTTTCTCATGTTCGGTGATGTCGAATTTGAGAACCGCTCACCGAGTGGCACAACCAATATCAACTCGTTTTACTTCACTAGCGGAATCGGGGATGCGGCATGTACCGATGCACCCGAAAGTGGTCTGCTGATTCAAACACCGGAGGGGGTCGGCACAATTGATTTGTCGATTAATGCAGTGGACATCAGCATTGGCTCAACCGCATACTTACAAGCACAACCCGATGCCAATATGACCATCAACGTGATTGAAGGTCAAGCGGAGGTCACGGCAGAAGGTGAAACGCAAACTGTCATTGCGGGGAATCGCACTACGATTGGATTGGATGCGGACGGCACTGCTGATAGCCCGCCGACTGTACCTGAATCTTATGATGTACAACCATTGCGTCATCTACCCGTCCGTAATTTGCCACGCCCTATAGAGGTCACCGAGACCACACAACTAATGGACTTCACGCCGATTGGTTTTGAGGTGAGTGATTCGATTGATAGCATCGGCGAAACAGATATTTTTGAATTTGAAGCTGTTGCCGGACAGCGCATTTACATTGATGCCCTGTCTGCACCGACGGATTCGCTGTGGTCATTATATTTTGAGCGACCAGAAAATGCTGACCTCACGCAAGAGAATGAGACCCGCATATCTACCACAACTCGGCTTGGACACGACCTCGGTTATTTTGAATTATCAGAAACAGGGACATATCAGATTTTGGTGCGCGAAAGCAACGAAACATTTGGCGCATATGCGTTCCGTGTATGGGATGTACCTCCACCGCAACAGCTGAACTTATCCCCTGTGCCAGATATGCCCGATGAATTGCTTGGTATGGGTAGTGGTACAATCGAGACACCCGGCGTAACTCATGAATATATAGTCACCGTAGACGCTGGACAGACAATTTACTTCGATGGTGTGGAGAGTGCATCCAGTATTCGCTGGAACGTCTTTGACAGCGACAACACTCAGTTAATTTCCCTCACCTATAGTGCGAACCGTGACTTGGGCAGTCTCACCCTTGACGATGCTGGAACATACACGATTCGCGTATGGGGAGAAGGCGATGCCACCGGAACATATAGCTTCCAACTTTGGGATGTCCCACCTGTTAACACACTTGACTTAACTCTACCTGATGATGCACACGAGCGGGTGGTTGGCGCGGGGACAGGTGACATCGAAACGCCCAGTGTGGTTGATGAATATACACTAGAAGTCAGTGCTGGGCAGACAATTTACTTCGATGGTGTGGAGAGTGCATCCAGTATTCGCTGGAACGTCTTTGATAGCGACAACACTCAGTTAATTTCCCTCACCTATAGTGTGAACCGTGACTTGGGCAGTCTCACCTTTGACGATGCTGGAACATACACGATTCGCGTATGGGGAGAAGGCGATGCCACCGGAACGTATAGCTTCCAACTTTGGGATGTGCCACCTGGTAACACACTTGACTTAACTCTACCTGATGATGCACACGAGCGGGTGGTTGGCGCAGGGGCAGGTGACATCGAAACGCCCAGTGTGGTTGATGAATATACACTAGAAGTCAGTGCCGGACAGACAATTTACTTCGATGGTGTGGAGAGTGCATCCGGTGTTCGCTGGAATGTCTTTGATAGCGACAACACTCAGTTAATTTCCCTCACCTATAGTGTGAACCGTGACTTGGGCAGTCTCACCTTTGACGATGCTGGAACATACACGATTCGCGTATGGGGAGAAGGCGATGCCACCGGAACATATAGCTTCCAACTTTGGGATGTCCCACCTGTCAATAGCTTAACGCTGACAACAGGCACAGGGTCAGGTGATATTGAGACTCCGGGGGTGATTGACGAATATGCACTGGAAGTCACTGCCGGACAGACAATTTACTTCGACGGTGTGGAGAGTGCATCCGGTGTTCGTTGGAATGTCTTTGATAGCGACGACACTCGGTTAATTTCCAGCACCTATAGTGTGAACCGTGACCTCGAAAATATCACTTTTGAGACAGCTGGAACCTACATAATTCGTGTATGGGGAGAAGGAGATGCAACTGGAACATATGGCTTTGAATTACGTGAGGAGGAATAATGATTACGAGCGAAACACTATCACAATTGAAACATGTACAAACACTTGGCGCACATGATAGCCCAAACGCACTTGTCGGCGCTTTGAGTAAAATCGAGCTATCAGCAGATGGGTTGATTATGATGACACTCGCATACAAAGAGTTGCGCGTATGGGATGTGCGGTCTGGCGCGATTTTGTTTAGCCGCGATGGCTATGTCAATGATGTCGCCTTACACCCCGATGGCGAATGGATAGCAGTGGTCGAGAATAACTATGATAATCTAATACACATTGTCGATATTAAAACGGGTGAGGTAATTTATAAGTTGATTGACGACCCCGTTCGCCTGAGTCACCTGACCATCAGTCCTGATGGTACACAACTGGCATATGTATTACACGACGAGCGGCAGGTCATCCGTGTGAATATTGCCGATTGGCAGATTATCAAAAAACGCAAACTGCGCTATCACATCGCTAGCGTTTCATTTAACGACGACTGTACCCGATTCGCTGTCAGTTGTTTGCAGGAGCGCAATCCGAGACAAGGGACACATGTCCGCGAAACCCATATCTGGGAACTGCCATCCGGTAAGCAACACACCATTCAGGATAAAGGGCATGGTAATACGACCCTTGCTCCTAACGGGCAGGTAATTGTGATTAATGGACATCTATATCAGGTTGAGTCTGGACAACCCCAACATGAAATCGGCTATGGTGTGACCCGCTTTACCGCTGATAGTCAGATTGCGCTTAACTATGAATATGACCAACTGCGCTTTCATGACATGAATACAGGCGATCCTATTCATACCCTGCCCGCACACAAACCCTATATTGGTGCCTTTGCCATCAACCGAGATAGCAACGTGCTAGCTGTCAACAGTGGTGGGTCAATGCCGGGGGGTAGACCAATCCCATCAAATGGGGTCACGCTGTGGCAAGTTGATGAATAGATTGAATTTGTGTGAGGGCTATTATTCTTCAGTCAAGCGGGATTCGATTATAGTTAGCCACTGATTAAAGTGGGGGCATTCCGCTCGAATATCATCCAGACCGATTGCTTTCACAATTTGTGAGCCGTGCAGTTTTTTGCGATATTGTGGCAACAGTTTGCTGATTTGTTTGGCAGGCGGATTATCGAGGTTGATAAATTCAGGGTTACGATACGTGCGTTTGATAGATTCTAGTTGTTGGGTTTTATTGTCATCAGGGAACGCGGTTGCAATATCTTGTGGTGACGTGAACAGCAATGCTTCAAATTCGTGTACGGATAGATAGGGCAAGAAGCGATATGAACCAATGTCCTGCTCCATTGCCAGCTCCAGAAATTCGACTTTTGTGTATAAATCGCCTTCGGGTTGTTCGTCAATTTTAGGAAAATCTTTGGGCAAACCATAATAGTCAATCATGGTGGTAATGAGTTCAACACCACGATTTTGCAGGAGCTTATTCAGGTCATTACAAACGCGGTCATAACGGGTGATGCCACCTTTAAAATCGGAGCCAGACTTGACGCGCTTGGTTCTGAGGATAGTTGCAATTGGGAATATATCCTGTGTTGACCAATAAGGAGTCAGTACATCACGGACAAAGACTTCTTCGGTTTGCCCTTCCACTAAAATGCTGATGTACTTCACGGTTGCGGTCTCCCGCCAATGACATTCTTCTCCCACAAATCGCCAAGCCCATAATCATCCAACCATAGCTCAATCTCATCGGATGTCGGACGTTTAAATGTTGATTGACCATCAATCCGGTCAACCACGATGATGTCTTCCGGTTGGAGTTGATTGACTAGCGGAACGGATTGGGTTGCGACAATGACCTGTGTTTTGGTCGAGGCACTCTCTAATAAATCGACAAGGATGTTGATAGCAAAGGGATGCAGACCGAGTTCAGGTTCATCTATCAGAATCGTTGCGGGCAAATCCGGTTGTAAGAGTAGGGTTGCTAATGCCATAAAGCGCAATGTCCCATCCGACAAAGCACTCGCAGAAAATGATGTGTCCGGTGGCGATTGGGTTTCCTGCCAACGTAAGCGGATTTTATCAGGATTGAGCCGAGAGGGTTCAAGCACAAAGTCATCAAAGAAAGGCGTGACAAGGCGAATAGTAACAACAATCTGCTGATAATGGGCTGGATGCTGTTGTTTAAGATAATAGAGAAATGGCGCAAGGTTTGCACCATCTGGTTTTAGTAAGCGGTTGTCCTCTAGGTCTTGCGTTTGTTTAATCGGTGCGGATTCACTGGTATCATGGAATTGATAGACTTTCCAATCAAGCATCATGTCACGTATTTGTGTATCAATTTTATCGTCTATATCTAACATCGTTTCCTCATATCCAACCAGATCTACAGCAGATATTGCATTACTTGTCCAAATATCGTCATCAGTTGCAAGAACTAGACGCTCTCTCACAATGAGAAGGTTATCTTCGTTGTTTGAAGCAATAAAGCAACGATATTCATTTTCGGAAAATTGAAAGTGTAACTCCAACATTTCCGTTGTCTTACGTCCAAAATATAGTAAATTATTCGCTCCACCTGCCTGACCGACATACAACTGTAACCGCTGGTTGACAATATAATTCAGCAATTCAAAGACTTGAATCAAATTGGATTTGCCCGACCCGTTCGCACCAATCAACACATTGAGGTCACCGAGTGGTAAATCCAACTCACGGATAGACTTAAAGCCTTTAATTTGAATGCGGTCAAGTTTGGTCATGTGCTTGCATTTCCGTTAATCGTTACTGACTCTATTATACGCATAGATTTTTACATTGTGACCATTTATCGGTATCATCAACCAAAACGACAAACAAGGAGATATATATGACAAGCGATATTCGCATTAACAGTCAACGGCTGTGGGATAGCATCATGGAGATGGCAACAATCGGCGCGACTGAAAACGGTGGTAGCCATCGCCTGACCCTGAGTGACGAGGACAAAATTGGACGCGACCTGTTCACGCAGTGGTGTGAAGACGCAGGTATGACGGTCACAGTTGATGAACTCGGTGATATGTTTGCCCGACGCGAGGGACAGGATAACAGTCAGCATCCGGTAGGCATGGGCAGTCATCTCGATACGCAACCCTACGGCGGGAAATTCGATGGAGTGTTTGGTGTGTTGGCTGGCTTGGAAGTGATTCGTACGCTAAATGACCACGGCATTCAAACTGTTGCACCGCTGGAAGTCGTCAACTGGACAAATGAAGAAGGCGCACGGATTGCCCCGTCGATGTTAGCTTCGGGGGTTTATGGCAAGGTGTTCGACCTCGATTGGGCATTATCGCGGACGACAGTAGACACAGGTGCGACGATGGACGATGAACTCAAGCGCATCGGATACAAAGGGGATTTGCCGATTCATGACCATCCGTTTAAGGGCTTTTTCGAGTGCCATATTGAGCAAGGTCCTATCCTTGACAATGCGGGGATTTCGGTCGGTGTGGTCAATACCGCACAGGGATTTCGCTGGTATGATGTGACATTGGAAGGTTTTGCATCCCACACAGGTTCAACACCGATGGTCAGCAGACGCAATGCCCTACTCGGCATGGCAAAGATTGTACAGGCTGTTGATGACATCGCACATGAACATGCACCATTGGCACGCGGGACAGTTGGCAGTCAGGTGAGTGTCGAGCCGGGGTCACGTAATATCATTCCATCGAAAGTATCGTTTACAGTTGATATGCGTCACCCTTCTGCGGAAACATTAGACGCAATGGACAGCGCACTACGGCAAGTCTGTGAGGAAGTCGCTTACGAGATTGGGCTTGAGCTATCACTGGAGCAAATTTCATATACTGAGCCGGTCGCATTTGACGAAACCTGTGTGAGTGCGGTCAAGTCTGCCTGTGAGATGTTGGGCGTGTCGCATCAGTACATTACCTCTGGCGCAGGGCATGATGCTTGTTATGTCGCTAATATCGCCCCGACCAGTATGTTATTTGCGCCGTGCAAGGATGGTATCAGTCACCACGAATCGGAAAGTGCGAAACAAGAAGACCTCGAAGCTGTAACCAATGTTCTGCTCCATGCAGTACTGGATTATGCGGGTATCAGTAGCGCAGACGGATAATGCAGGTCATTGTAATGTGGGGAGATGAGTTTTTATGTCCCCGCTTATAACATCTTGTCTAACATAATTTGATTCGTAATAGTACGAGCGTACTATTTTTATTTCATCCAATATTTCATATTATGTAAACAATGATTGAGTTTGCCCCAAAAACTTCAATCGGGTGTCTAATAAGCACCCAAACATTATTCCGAATTTCTACACCCTGCAACACCCTTCATGAGTTGGAGTCAGTCCACAAACTGGCTCTTCTTTTTCTATATCGGCAAACAATGTTTCAAAAAAAAAACTTTTGACAAACAATTCGACAACAGAGTTAATAAGTTGTAAGTTATTGTCGCATATTTTGCGCTATAATATGTACAAGTCTTTTTGATTCCCCAAATCAGTAGACTTAAAACCCCTTCAATACCCTTCACGTGGAGAAGTCAGCAAGTGTTGGCTTCTCTTCATTTATACACCTATGGACAATATGATGTGACTCATTTATCTGCCATCTTGAATAGAGTGTGATAACCATCAACATACACTTGAGGTGAGAAAAACTGACGGGCAAAGTCTTGCGCGTTTGTTCCCATTGTCTCAACGTCTGCTGAATAAATCTTTTGTAATGCAACGGTCAGAGATTCGACATCATCCGGTTCGACCAAATATCCATTTTCGCCATCGGTTACCATATCGGGTATCCCCCCCACACGACTCCCGATAACAGGTGTACCCAGTAACATCGCCTCGACAACCACACGTCCTAAGCCTTCTGATAGCGACGGCAATGCCATCACCCGTGCTTTTGCAAAATAATCTGCCAAGCCCTGTTGCGACACATTGCCGACAAAGTGAACCCGGTCACTGATATTAAGGTCATCGGCTTGTTGTCTTAGTTGCTCGGCATAGACAGCATTTTCAGGATGTCCCACCAGATGAAGTTGGGCTATGGGATGATTCAGTTGGGCAAACGCAGTCAGCAAATGATGAACACCTTTGCGTGGAATCAATACCCCTGCATAAACAATATCTTGTGCATCAGCAATTGGAATTATGCGTTCGGTCTGCTCAAAAATATCGGTGTTGCTCCATGTCATAAAGCGCACCTGTGGTAAGTCCGGCGCATAATGTTTAGCGCGCTCAATTGTAGACGACGAAATCACCCGCACCGCATCACCATGCCGGAATGCAAACCGTGCTAATCCCAACATAATCGACTTATATACACCTTGTAGCGGGATGTCCCGTTGCATAAAGACATCTTCTTCAAAGTTATTGTGATTTTCTATAATCAGGAACAGTCGCTTGCCAAACAGGCGCGCCACCCCTTTCACCCATGCCCCAATTGCCCCTTCAAATGGGCTTTGTGCCACCAAAATTTTGCCGTCATAGCGCAGAACCAAATACATCAATAAAAACGGTGACAGTGTGAAAATCGTCAAATAGCGCAGAATCGACGTTGGCGGTTGTGGGATGAGATAGAAATGCACATGTTCGGTAAAGCGTCGCGGACGGAGCGAAGTCGAAAACCCTGTGATACGAATATCATAGGCATCAAGCTCTGCCATCATCTCCCACTTGCGTGAGGTCGTCGCTTCTAACGGGTCACTATAGCGCGCGCTACTAATCCAGCAGACGGTTTTCTTTTTGATTGGTTGGGTCATGAGATTGTCCAATTGTCTCGGTCTTGGCATAGATGCGTAGGGACAAGGCATGCCTTGTCCCTACAATTCACAGATATATTATTTGTATCAAAAATCAAAACAACTGCTCCACATATAAATCAAACATGCCACTGCTCAGGTAGCCATTGACGCGCACAGTATACGAGCCATCTTGTTCCAGCGTGAGTTCCATCACAGGGTTAAGTGTGCCGTTGCTATCATCTGCCTGTGCAATTTGATTGCCGTTGGGGTCGAGTAACACAGCCACAGGGTCAAGTTGTTCCCCCGGTTTGGGTTCAACGCGAATCCGCACCTTTTGCCCTGCCAACCCATAGAACACGTAGAAGTTGTAACTGTCTTCTTCGAGCATATCATCGAGGGTCATCAGTGTAGAGAACGGCGGAATCGGTGTCGGCGTTGGCGCAGTGTTGATATATCGCCAGATGAGTGTATAGCCACCGGGGTTTTGTTGTGGCGTGGCATCACGCACATGGATACGATAGGTATCTGTTGTCGGGATTTGCACCGATTGAATCAGTGCAGTGGTATCGCCCCCACTATCATTATCACCCGCTAGTAGCTCACCGTCCCACGTATAAAGTTCAACATACGGGTCGAATTGACCACCATTATTGCTGACGGCAACATTAATCACATCGCCCTGATTGAGGTTGATATGCCATTCGTCCAGCACACCGCCATTGGTCAGGTTGCCTTCTGCGCGGGTATTGGGTGGAGGCGAACCGCGTACAATTGTCTCGTAGGTATAGCCTGTACCATATGACAAGACATAATCGCCACCGACGTTATTCTCGCCATTGAGCAAGATAATATATGCCCCTGTCAGAGGTGCAATCACTGCCGGAATTAAGGTTGTGCCATCTGTGCCGGATTCCGTCGCATTGATGAATAAGACAAGGTCGCCTTCTGGGCTGTACATCTCCAACTGTGCACGGAGACCATTTTCGCCCACAGGTCGCACCCCGATTGTAAAGATTTCACCTGCCACCGCATAAATACTAAACTGTGCATAATCGCCTTCGTTGAGTCGCCCGAATACAGGCGCATTATTTTGCAGACGATTGCCATTGAGTGCAGGCGCAAGTGTTGGTATCAATGGGATGCGGGTTGCCGTTGGCTCAGGGTTAAGTGGGGCTTCGGTTGGGAGCGGAATCCCACCCCGTGATAACACCAGCGAATATGTGCCGAACGTGCCATCTGTTCCGGTTGCCTGTACGCTGTATACCCCTTCCTCAAGCAACTTGATATTGCGTAACTCAGCATTACGAGAACTGCCGGAGTTATCATCCATTGCCATCACATCACCGTCCGGTGAGTAAATCGTCAGGAAGGGGTCAACATCACCGGATACTCGTTCCATGCTGATATTGACAATCTCGCCGACCTCACCGTCAAAGGTAAAGACATGCGCATTGGCATTGTCGCTGAGGATGCTTCCGGTTGGGATATTTTCTTCCAGATTGCCGACATAGGTGCCGATGTCTTCATAAGGTGGTGTCGGGGTTGGTACACCTACCAGTTGCGGACGCGGGGTCGGGGTATAGCTATTCGGGTTGGGACGGTCAGCATAGCCGAGCCCAATGTCATAACTGCCATCGCCGGGTTGGTCGAGTGTGACTTCAACAGTGTATGTGCCATCTTCACCTAACTCCGATTGGAAACCCGTACCTTCCATTAACACAGTGCCGTTGGGGTCTTCTAATGTCATCGAAGGTTGGATGTTATAACCAATCACGCGCAGGGTAATCACATCACCCCGCTTGCCTACAAACCGCCAGATGTCACGCTCTTTCGATGGCGATAGTAGACTACTTTCTGTTACCCAATAATCGAGCAATCCAACAGCTTCGAGGTCATTCGGTGTGGCGACAGACTCCACTTGTTGTGCACCGAGTGTCGGGAGTTCCGTCGGCAGTTGGGCACGGGTTGGTAAGTCCGTATCAGTCACCGTATCACAAGCGGTTAGCGTCAATAAAAATAAGGCACATATCAGGGTCAAACGAATCATCATCACATTAAGGTTCTAGCTTTATTTTCAGAATAAGTTGTTACCAATACAGGTCAATCCATTGATGAGTTTAGCACAAGATACGAATCGAGATAAGCGGAATCCATAAAGTCAGTCTGCAGATAATGCAGGCATTGCCCCTACAAGAGATTTCATCATGTTTCGTAGGGGCGCGCTTCCGTGCGTCCGGTATTTATATCAAAGATTTCCCAAACATTACAAACAGAATGTGTAAAATGATTTTCCTAAATCCCTTTCTGAGGGTGAGCCATCAGCAACCAATCAACAATCATTAATGAAAATCTGACATTTTGGCGTTATAGTACGCTATAGGAAATAATAAACGTTTCGATAAAATCTGCAAAACAAGCATGTATTTTCCACGCATTAATTGACCCAACCCAATCCCCCGCTTACAATGGGGATACAAGGGTTCACAGTATTAGGTAAAGCGGAAGAATTCATATGGCAAGAGATTACTATGATGTATTAGGTATAAACCGTACCGCATCAGAAGACGAAATCAAAAAAGCCTATCGCAAGAAGGCAAAACAATATCATCCTGACGCAAACCAAAATGACCCTTCAGCCGAGTCCAAATTCAAAGAAGTCAACGAAGCCTACGAAGTCCTGAAAGATAGCGACAAACGCTCGATGTATGACCGTTTTGGCGCAAACTGGAAAAATTATCAGGGCTTTAATGGTCAGGCAAGTGGGTCACCATTCGGGCAGGGTGGCAACGCATATGCTGATATGTCGGATATGTTCGATACTATCTTCGGTCAAGGTGGCAGACGGCGACGGGGTAACGGCGGATTCCGTACCAACTTCAATATGCAACGCCCCGGCGAAGATATTGAACAAGCTGTTTATATCAGCCTGCAAGAAGCCTACGAAGGCACCAAGCGCATCATCAACAAGAATGGGCGTGAAATCAATGTCAACATCCCCAAAGGCGCGACCACAGGCACAAAAGTTCGCCTGTCCGGTGAAGGGCAACCGGGTGTCGGTGGCGGTCCAGCAGGAAACTTGTATCTCGTCGTTAATGTAACCGACGATGGTGTATTTGAGCGCAAAGACGATGACCTCCATGTAGATGTCAAAGTGGATGCGTTCACAGCAATGCTAGGCGGTGAGGTCGAAGTGCCAACCATGACCCGCCCTGTTCGCATGAAAATTCGGGCAGGGATGCAATCCGGTCAGAAGTTGCGCCTATCCGGCAAAGGGATGCCCAAGCTACGAGGCAAAAACGAGTTCGGTGACCTGTATGCGCGGATTATGATTACGATACCGTCGTCGCTGAATGATGAACAGAAACAACAAGTCGAGGCATTACGCAGAAGCTTCGACTAGCGTCACTTGATTTATTCATATGAAGGCGTGTCCATAGTGGCACGTCTTTTTTATTTGGTCAAAATATCAGCCCAATATATGTCAAATTCAATCATTAAACACACACATTATAACGATGGAATAGCACCTCATAGATCGATGCCTGAATGCAATCTGCATCCGCTATACGTCCACACCCTAGTCTTAACTCCCCGATATACGTGAGTCACTCGGTGCGACTTCAAAAATGGCTTGCCACGGCAGATAATGCGTGAATTCATAATCACGATTGACGAGTTGCCCGCTCATGTCATAGATGTTGCGGTAGACGGTCACATCAGCCCCATCGGCAGAATAATCCACCTGACGGATTTCGCCGGGTTGTAGGTCACGATTGGCGACAAAGCGGTTCGGCGGTGCATCAACGACGGCTTTTACAATGGCATCCTCGATTTCGGTCTGCCAGTGTGGTGTGCTATAGAAGCGGAACTGGATGGCATCCTGTGCCGGATAAATATCGGTCTCAATCAATAGATGATGTGGGGTGTTGTTCTGGAAGCGGAAGTCACGCTCCGGTTGCCAAATCGCGGCATCAAGTCCCGGTGCTGCATTATCGAGTTCATAATACCCGACACGATAGCCGTGGCTGTTGCGTTCGGTGATGGCGAACCCACCCGCAAACGCCGCACGGAACACAGTTGTACTCACCTGACAGATACCACCACCGATACCCATTACCGTGCGACCACCAAAGATGACCTGACCATCGACAAACCCACTTTCTGGTTCAATCTCACCGAGGAAATAATTGAACGAAAATTCTTCGCCGGGGGCGATGATGATGCCATCAAGCTTGCTTGCACCGACCGCGATATTGGTACGGCGGTTGTTATCTGAGCCAGTGAAGTAGGTCGTTGATTCGGCAACTAATGTTGTGATGCCAAGTTCACCTGCTGTAATTTGATTGTGATAGCGTGGTAATGTGTAGTCAAATGACATCGGGACAATACGCCCTTCGTTGGAAAAAACAGCTTCCTCAAGACGGGTGATTGTGCCAGCGACATCCAGTTCACGTCCGCTGGCAGACGGTTCGGTGACGACCAGTTGTCCGGTGGCAGGGTCGAAGTTGAAGCGTCCATCAATCGAGGGTGTAATCAGACCGGGGGCAAGTGTGTCCAAAAATGCAGAAAATGAAGTCATGCTGATGCTGACATCATAACTGCGTGTGCCGTCGCCATTATCTGTCAGCACCACACTCAGCAACGAACGAATCTGTTCTTGTGTCACTGTCCACGGACCGAGTTGTTCACCAAAGGCAGATGTCGCAGTCAGGCTAATCGGCCCCGACAGTGCTGTGCGAATCCGCGCCGCAGCATCATCCACATTCCAGACAATCGGCGGGGTCTCATTAATCACCAGTGGAATCTCGCGTCCGCTATCAAAACTCAGAATAGCTTCAGTCAGTTGTACCAGTGTCGCACCGACATTCAAGTCACGTCCGGTAAAGCCGTTGGTCGTATTAACCGTCAGCCCGTCAATGCTGAGTGTCGCATCTTGTGAGGGGCGGTTGATTTCCGATGCAATACCCATCAGGAAGCTTTCGGCAACGCTCTGATTATAGGTCACAATCGGCGGAATGCTCTCGCCAGTGAACCATGCGCTGGCTTGTTGGGTCAGATTTTGGATGCTATCCGGCGTATGCCCGACTTTATACGCACGGCTAATCGTCTCATCGACATCAAAGGACACACCCAAATCTCCAGCAGACATCTGCCAGATACGGTCGCCATCACGGAAGGTATAGATGGCTTCGTTAGCATAGGTGTATTGGTCGGATACAGCTGCAACGGCTTCCTCGTAAGTCATGCCACCGAGGTTCACACCAGCGACTGATACCCCCGGCACGATGCGGTCTTGCACCCGAATTTGAAATGCGACTAGAAAAAATGCTAGTACCAGTGCCAATATTACCAGCCCCATAAATCCCAATAAGGGCAAGCGTACCAACCAAACAGCCAAGCCACTGGTCGATTTGGGCGGACGAGGTGGGAGGGTATTCGGTGGATAATTACGCATCGGTTGTGTCATGATGTCCTCAGATAATTCAACATTGAGTTCGAGTATTTACGGTAAAATCACGGACACAGAAACACATCCCTACGAAATATTTAATAAAATTGTGTAGGGAAAATGCCTGCATTGTCCGTCAGATGTCAGGTTATTATCGTATTTGTATCCCTATTGTATTCAGGTCGGGTGTCCTGTATAGGGCATTCCAAGTATACTCTCAGTTTATCAACAATTTCTTACAGACACCCTTGACGCAACCCCGACTTAATCGCACCCTTAGCACACCATCAACCACACGGAGATAACATCTACATGACACGCTTCAGCACTTTGACCGCCGACGCACTCCCCTTTGATAAAGCAGGTCAATTTTATCGGGGTAACTTACACGGGCATACGACCCACTCTGACGGATATTGGACAACTGAGGAATACATTCGGCAGTATCGCCAAAACGGTTATGACTTTGTTGCCATCACCGACCACTTTATGAAACGGTTTGATTATCCTATTGTTGATACGCGGAACTACCGTGACGAGACCTTTACCACACTGATTGGTGCTGAATTGCATCACGGCGATGTGCAATTGGGCGGTGTCTGGCATATTTTGGCAGTTGGATTGCCACTCGATTTTGCACCTTACAGCGATAACGAGACCACTGCCGATGTCGTTAAACGGGCATTGGATGCAGGGGCGTTTGTCGCTGTGCCACATCCCAATGGCAATAGCATGACCATCGACGATTTTCTATCGGTCGCTCCGGTTCATGCAGTGGAATGCTTCAATGGTAAGTCGAATGCCTCTGCCGACAGAGGTTATAGCTGGCATTATATGGACACACTTCTTCGGATGGGACATCGGGTGGGCGCATTATCGGTTGATGATTTGCATATGAACGCAGGACATACTGACTTCATGAGTGGTTGGACATATGTCAAAGCACAAGACCTCACACCGGAATCGCTACTGGAAGCACTCAAAGCCGGACATTATTATGCCAGCACAGGCGCACAACTCCACAATGTTGAAGTGATTGGACGCGAGAAGGTGATTGTCGAATGTTCACCTGCAGAGCATATTATCATCGGCACGGATAGACAAGCAGTCTTCCGTGAGAATGGGCATCACCTCACCCGCGCTGAATTTGACATCAGCCAACGTGATACTGTCTTTATCCGTGTGACAGTCATTGACCAGTATCGCCGTCGCGCATGGACAAATCCAATTTGGTTTGAGTAGATTATGTCTCACCCAGCAACATGGTTTAGTCTGTCGCAAACACTGCATATCGCTCTCATGCCCAAAATTCATGACTTGGGATTTACATCGACATTCGACTTAAAGAAATATGCTTTCGGTGATGATGAACCACATCGACAACGATTTGTACGTCCCTCAACAATGGGCTGGCATACGTTTAATTGCTCATTCTCACAAGGTCATTTTGGAGAACCCCGACAAAAATATTTGGATGTGTCGTTGAGCTTTGGTGTACACATTGCCGGATTTGAAGAGTTAGAGATAAAGTTGGACAGTATTGTAAATCCTCTTCGCTTAGGACGACGATTATCTCACATCAGCAGATCTAAGCATGATGTTGCTAGGTTAACATCACTGGATACGATTGACGATTTAACAGAATCAATCCTAATAATCGTACAGAGCGACGCAGAAGCATTTTGGTCAGATCACAATACATTGGATGATGTTGAGCATTATTTTACATCACAATCCCGATTTGCCCGACATAGTCCAAGAGGCGCACCACAAGTCTCACGTTACCTGATGTGGATAGCGTTACTTAAACGAGACCGTGCAATGTTTGATAGTGTCGTCAAAGAGTATCGAAAGTACATGACCTTAGATATTTATGTCCAAACATTTGAAGATTTGGTACAGAAAGTTTCGGCTGAATTTGATAACTTGGGAATCGAATAATAGTCCACCGAAAGCTGAAGCATGTCAGCTAGTCATTTGGGTAAGCCTGCTCAAAAAACTATAGGTCAAACGTATCGAGTGCACAGCCCCTTATGGCAGTACTATATTATACATGTAATATAATCTGCGCACATGCTATTGCATACCGCTACAAACATTTAAGACTCGTAGGGACACATAATGATGCGTCCGCCTGTAAAAAATTGCTGGGAGATATAATGGGACGATGGGGCACTGGACTGTATGAAGATGATAGTAATCTTAACTTTCTGTATCTTCATGTTATAACACCACTGAAACACAAGCTCGCATTTTTACTATCACCAGAAGAAGCTCGTACATCCTACAACTGGATTATCGAGATAATGACGATTGTCGAAACCATGCTGTTGTTCGATACCCGCGCACTCGATTATGAATTGTTGTTGCACCTTGAAATCAGCCTTGGCATGGCAAAGCGTTGTCGTGAAATAGTGTTAAAAATATGGGATACTGATTGGGCTGGCGACCGGTCCAAGAATTTCAACAAGACACAGCGCGAACAAGACAGACACATTCTTGTCAGTTGGCTTGACCGTATCGTCGAAATTGCCACTCTATATGATATTGAAACAGATTTAGAGTTTGACCTATCTGATTTTGAACCTGACGTTACACTACCTTATTTTTCGCTGGATCGTTTAGAGGTCAGACCGGATGTCTTTTCCGACAGATGTGGAGATGTGATAGGTGAACTACTTGAGAATCTGGCACAGACAGTTGTCTTTTACACATCCCCCGAACGTCGCAAGGAATCACCGTATTGGTTAGTCTATGCACCCATTATCGTATCGGTAGATGTGATGGCATTTCTCTGTGCCAATTATAAAATAAGTCCAAGCGTAACAGTGGAGACAGTTGATAGCTGGCAAAATCACTTTCTCGACATCTGTAAGTTAGCGGATGCCCTTGATTCTGAATCCCATAGAAATCAAATGGATGCGTTTGTCAGATTACGTAAAGTCGCTGAGACATATCCGCCTAATAGATGGAGTTAAATAAGGAGACGATAGAGCTGGGTTGCAGTCCACCGAAAGCTGAAGCATGTCGGCTAGTCATTTGGGTAAGCCTGCTCAAGAGGCTATTGGTCGGACGTATCGAGTATACAGCCCCTTGAGAGGGTTTCATGCTTTTTAGCTGAGCGATTTTAATCCTCAGCGACAACGACAATTTGAGAATATTGGGAGATATGATGGGACGATGGGGTGATGGTGCATTTGATAGTGATGGCAGTTTAGATTTTTTCGCCAGTGAGATAACAAGACCTATACTACGCGAGATTGCATATCTTATGACTCCGGAAACACTAAGCTATCAATCGAAATCAGGGTGGTTACTTGACACATTGACCATTATTGAAATTCTATTACTTTTTGACGAACATCAGATTGGTAGCTCTGCTCATATAGCGAATCTAACTGATGCCGTTAAACGCTGGCGAGAAGCGATTATCAAGATTTGGGATGATGATTGGCAAGACGAAAGTAGATTGGACAATATTCCTTATAGTTCTCAAGCATATCGGGAAGAACATCGTCTGCAAGTTGTCGGTTACTTTGATAGATTATCGGAACTTGCCATATTCTGGGATAATGCGTGGGACCCAGATGATGAACTAACGAACTATATTCCCCAAAAATCACTACCATTTTTCTCATCAGGTGTGGGAAAATACGGGAACGGCGAAACCTATTATTGGACTGGTGAAATCATTCACTTCTTGATTAATCATCTGAAACAGCAAATTATCTATACTTTAGCTGACGAAAATGCCGATACGGTGCGTGGTATCTATGCTTATTATGATCACATCTGGATATCCGTCGAAGTACTTGGGTTTATTTGTAAAACTTATCGTCTCTCTCCACAGGTGACACAAGACCATATCAAAGCTTGGGAACGCAAAGCCAACCAGATTTGGGATGATTACTATAAGCCACTGAATGCAGACGACGATTGGATTCCTGTTAGTGGAGAATCCTTTCAACGATTGCGCGAGGTGGCAAAGACATATCCACCCCGCCGTTGGTAATATACTATGCGCCTAACCCAATCTTAGGGACAGGGGGCAAACCATCTTGATTCAACCATGCGTCGAAGAAGTCACCCAAGTTTTGACCGCTAATGTCTTCAGCTAGGGCGATAAAGTCGGCTTCGCTGGCGTTGCCATACTGATATTGCTCGGCGTAGGTTCGCAAAATTTGGAAGAAGATGTCCTCTCCAACACGCAACCGCAAAGCATGTAGTACCCATGCACCCCGAAAATAAACAGTCGAATTATATAGGTCATCGGGTGGGACGAGTCCCGGTGGTTCTAAGCCAAATATGGAGTAATAATTAGGCATTGCATCGAGGTCAGTAGCACTAAATCCACCGAGATATTCCAACCACAGACGTTCAGCATAGGTTGCAAAGCCCTCACCTAACCATGTTTCTTCAATTAAGGTCTGGCTGACGCTGGCAGCAAACCACTGATGTGCAAGTTCGTGAGCGACAGTACGTTCATCAAGAGAATCAGGTCCATGTGTCGATAGAGATTGTGATTCAAATGCCGACCGACCGAGTTCAGGAATCACCACAATGCCATAACTATCAAAGGGATAGTCACCAAACGTATCCTCGAAGTGTACCAGCATATCACCGACCCGCCCGACAACTTCTAAGGTTAATGCCTGTGCGTCCTTTGCCAGAAAATAATGGGTGATGCTTACACCTCGCACCGATTCTTCCTCAACTGCAACAAAATCACCGATGTGTGCAATCGTCGAAATCGAGGGCATCGGATAAGGCATCTCATAGTGATAGGTTATCGTATTGCCATTGTCGATTGTATCTACCCGTGTCCCATTGGCGACCACCATCAGCGGAGCGGGGACTGTCATGCGAATAGTATAGGTGGCTTTGTCGGACACATGGTGATTACCAGGAAACCACGTCGCCGACCCCATTAAACAGCACGGACCGACAAACACGCCATAATCTGTGCGTTGCCATCCGACCGTAAATAATAGACTAGGTTCAGTGAGCGACATCGGCACACCACTATATGTCACCGCAACTGTGAAAGTATCATCTGTATTCAGTGCTGATGCAGGCATGACAGTTAACTCCTGCCCCTCTCGACTGAACTCAGCTGGCTCGTCATTCACTTGTATTGCATTGACTTCCAACCCGATAAAATCCAGATTGAACGCGCTCAAGTCCTGTGTAGCAAGTGCTGTAATCGTCGTCGTGCCGGACAATATATCAGTCGTATCATCCCATGCCAGATTCAAATCATAGTGCAGGACATCATACCCGCCGTTGCCAGCTTGCGGAGCATAGTCATCACCCACCCCGTCCGCGCCGGAAGATTGGGCTAGTATAGGTAATGATGACATGAGCAGATATAGAATGAGCAGAAATCGAGGCATGATAAAATTGCTCCTAGGTTCGGTTGGTTATATGTAACATAGTCATTTGTGGTATAGGTGTATAGTTCCAATCGAAAACCCATCCTACGTCCAATGACATTCCCTGTTATAATCGCCTGTCGATATAAACAAGCAACGGGTAGACCATGAACACATCCCGCAAAGCGACCTTTTTCAGCATACTGATTCCAGCACTGACAATCTTGTTTCTGTTGGCAGTGCAGGCATGGCACTTCCATGACCGCCCCTATCGGCAAGATGAGGCGTGGGTGGTGCATTATGGCATCGAAAATATTCAACATGTCGGTTTTATGAACCATGTCTTACAGATTTTCTATCGTTTTCTACCAGAAAATGCCTTACAAGATGTGTGGGTCTATGCCTTTGGTCACACTGAGCAGATTGTGCGTTATCTCTCAACGCTGACGATGTTGCTAGTACTGGCAATGTTTTATCGCTTGGCAAGTGACCTGATTGACCGTCAGACTGGACGACTAGCGGTGGTAATATTGGGGACAATTAGCATCTTCATGTTCTTCACCCATGAGGCACGTCCCTATGCAGCACTGGCATTCGGCACAGTCGGCTTCCAGTGGATGTTATTACGCTTTATCCGTCGTCCCAATCGAACATATTTTGTATTAGCATTGGCATTGGGTGTTGTACCCGCTTATCAGCATCCCTTTATTTTGTACGCATTTGCGGCACAAGTTGCTTGTGTACTGATATTTGTCCGCTGGAATCGGGAGTTGTATCTGCAGGGTATTAGCTTGTTTGTCTTGCTGGGTTTACTTATCTTGCTCCGAATGATTTTCAACTTTACTGCGCGTGATGGTATCATCACCTATGGCACACCCACCTCGCTAGAAGGCATCATCGCGCTGTATCAGAACTTCAAATTTAACCCTGAATCACTCGGACTTCTATTATTGGGGTTGGGCATATTGTTGCCGATTGACCGTCTCAATTTCAGATGGTCGGTGGATGTGATGCGCTTCGGGCAACGCTGGCGTAAGTGGTGGATTATCAGTGCGCTGGTGGTGATGCTGGTGGTGGTACTAGGAATCAATATTATTGTCGAGAGTGTCACCCCGCGCAACCTGATTATTATCGCGCCATACCTCGCACTGATTGCGACATTGGGCTTACGTCAGTTGCCGTGGCAAGCACATCTGATTGCAGTCATTATGTTTATCGTACCGTATACGATTCAATTTCAGTGGCATGCGGGCAATGCTGGCTATCCCGAAGTTGCGTCTTATATGGAAGAAAACTATGACACAGGTGACCGGATTGTCGTCGTTGCCAATCAAGCATGGGAATGGATACCAATTAAATATTATCTGGATGAGCGCACCACAATGGGGTTGTCTAACACGGATATGTTGTATGTCTCGACGCGACGTGACGAACCCTTTGTCCCACAAGACATCCCTATCGAAAATGCTCTAATTGGCTTCCGGAATCCACCTGCTGATGAGCAATTTAACCACTTGCCTGCTTATCTCGGTGATGCCGATGTGCTATGGGTTATCAAAGGCAATCCCTTCCCTGTCGGTGATTATGTGCTCGATTGGATTGATGATAACTACACAATTTACAGTCGCATTGACTTCCCCGGTGATAGCTACTATCGCGCATTGGAAGTGGTTGAATATCGCCGTAATCCAGAAAATACCGACATTATGGTACGCTTCGGCGAAGACATCATGCTGGCAGACTGGCGATTGAATGACTCAGTCACAGTTGCGCCCTGTCAAACGATTTCGGTTGATACATGGTGGCAGACAGCGGTCACATCGGAGGCACTCTATAGTTCAACATTGGTGATTGCTGATGAGAATGGTCAGGGTGTTGCCAATGCGGATGATATGCCGGGGGGTATCTTCATGACCCCTATCTGGGAGCCGGAGACACTCTATTTTGACGAACGCTTTCTGGCTGTGCCGTGTGATTTGCCTGCGGGGAATTATAATCTCTTGCTTGGGTTTTACGACATTAATACTATTGAGAATTTACCCGTCAACACACCAGATGGCGAACCGATGGGGACGAATCTGCTGTATCTAACCACCTTGACAGTTGAGTAGGTAAGCATTCATCACGGTTGATTTGCCTGCCATTCATGGCGCAAGATACCGTATACATCAATATCATAATAACGGTACCGTTTGCGCAAGCGTTGACGGCGAGTTGCCTCATAGCGATAGCCGTTCTTCTGTACCACCCGTGCCGAGGCGATATTTTGCGGAATCAGTTCCGCTTCGATACGATGCAAGTCAAAGGTACGAAATCCATATCCCGTCAAGTATTTAACTACTTCGGTCGAGAGTCCTTTATTCCAGTAAGGTGAATCAATTTCATAGCCGATGTTACAAAAACGATGCTCGTGATTGATACGGTGCAATCCAGCTGTACCAATAATGGTATCGGTATCGCGCAAGGCAATGCCCCAACGATACATCCAACCCTCATCATATCCACGTCGATAGAAGTCAATCGAATATTCAGCTTCCTGTAAAGATTGCATCGGGATGTGATGTTCTGTAAATCGTATGACTTTAGGATTGCCATATAAGCGGAGCAGTGCGGGTGCATCAGCGGGATAAATGGGACGCAAAAAACAGCGGGGTGTCAGGATAATGTCGAGGTTGGCGTAGTCGGATAGGTTCATGGCAAACGGTGGGGACGAATCCCCACCATATTGATTACTGATTCAGGGCATCACGCGCTTCGGGAGAGTCGATACGTTCGAGAGCTTCGCGCGCGAGCTTGCGCATATTGGGGTCAGTGTCGCGCAGGGCATTAATCAAGGCTGGAACAGAGCGTTCACTACCGATTTTACCGAGAGCTTTGGCAGCGGCACGTTTAACAGCTTTGTTGCGGTCAAAGAGTGCTTTGGTCAAGCCCGGTACTGCCGGATAGCCAATCTTAATGAGTGCGCCTGTGATACCAACCCGCAGGAACATGTCGTTATCACGCATGGCAACAAGCAAGGTCGGGACGGCAGACTCCGCTTCATCACCGATTTCGCCCAATGCTTTGGCTGCCAGATAGCGCGTTCCGGGGTCAGCTTCGCGGACAAGTTCAATCAGGTGCGGGACACTTGGTGCATATTGTTGTTCGCCTAGAAATACAATTGCATCCGCCCGTGCCTGAGCATCATTGTTTTGTTGCAGGGTACTATATGCTTGTTCAACTGTAGAGAATGTCATTAGATGACCTTTCAATTGTATTCAATGGCGTTATTCATTAGACGAATTATCAGCGTTGTATCTTAGCCTCAGTTTATCAGATACGCATAAGAATTGAAAACGATAGGTACATGAGGGCGCATTCAGATTTGGGGGCGAGTTATATATTGGGTTCAGAAAAGGTCAAAATTAACTATTAGGGCGAAATTTGTAGTAGGGGAGGGTTTGCAAACCCTCCCCTACGTAGCACATATATTTGCGCGATTTTGCTAAAAATATATGTTCTCCCCTATTTCCAAATGCACCCGCATATGATTAGGGCAATCGCATAAGACAATACTGCCCCTTATTAAACGGTATTCTCAATCTATTTTTACCGCCGAGGCACAGAGAACGCAGAGGAACGGCATAAATAAGGAGCGGTTTCTTCTGTACCTCTCTGTGTCCTTCGTGTCTTCGTGGTAATAAACGATTTTGAAAGTGCGGAAACTACCAATTGCTTGAGTTAGAAATTCAAATACGTTTACCGTATGACATCGGCAGATGGGTCAAATTATGTAAGACAATCGACGGTCCACGCTGGATTGTAGATGGGTCAATATTGAGTGTCATCTTCGGGAAGCGTGCCATCAACTTAGAAATCGCAATCCTGCCTTCCATCCGTGCCAGTGGCGCACCCAAACAGAAGTGTATGCCCTGCCCGAAGGCGATATGCGGGTTATGCTCACGGGTGATGTCAAACACATCAGGGTTTTCAAATTGGTCGGGGTCACGGTCAGCAGCGAGTAGCAACGGAATCAACACATCACCTGCTTTAATCGTGCGCCCATCGTGCCAGTCCATATCTGCACCTGCCCAGCGATTCAAAGTTGCATCAACCGGACCGTTATAGCGAAGCATCTCCTCGATGGCACTGTCGGTCAAGTCAGGGTTGGCGCGCAACTCCTCAAATTGGTCGGGATGTTGTAATAAATCGAGCATGCCATTCCCAATCAGGTTGACAGTCGTTTCGTGTCCGGCGACCAGCAACAGGAAAATCATACTCAATAATTCCATACGCCCCAATTGTTCACCATCGTCGCGCGCCCGCACCAACGCACTGAGAATATCGCCGGTGTCCTCTTTACTGCGGATGTCAATCATGTTGTTCATATATTGTACGAACTCCATAATCATCGCTATTGACGACATATCCCCCGACAAAATGACATTCGTCCACTGTCGGAATTTGTCGCGGTCTTCGACGGGAATCCCCAGCATTTCCGCAATTACAGTAATCGGCAACGGCAAAGCATAATCAGCAATCAGGTCACCATCAGTCTTGCTATCCATCTCGTCCAGCAGTTCATCGGCAATCTGTTCAATACGGGGTTGCAAATCACGGACACGATTCGGTGTGAATGCCTTATGCACAATCCCACGCAAGCGGGTATGGTCGGGTGGGTCTTGATTGAGCATATGCTGATTGACAACTTCCCACGGAGATTCGGTGTCAATGGCTTCATCAATATCTACACCAAAACGGGACTGAAGGACATCTGGCGGTAAGCTCTTGCGCGGATTCTTAATCGAGCGTTTGTCCCGCAGAATCGACACACTATCCTCATACTTGGTGAAGAACCACACCGTCTGCCCCATGCCGTCAACCACGCGATAAGTCGGGTCATTCTCGCGCATTTGACGATAAAGGTCATGTGGGTTATTGCGGGTTTTCTGACTCCAGATGTTGTATTTTGATTTCGATGCCATGCTGTTGTCCTTTTGTTAATTTACCACAGAGATGCAGTTGTAATCGCATGTTAGATGTGTCAAAGGTTGTCCGTAGGGACAAGGCATGCATGCTTTGTCCCTACATTATGGATAAAAGACGAATATCTCATGATTAGTTGTGTCTAAGTGTTTTACGTTTACACAGATTATACGTCCAATATTAGACGAGCGTTTTAAATTAGTGCGGGTCTAAATATCTCCTATTCATCATCTTCAATGAGTGTATCGGTGTTCTCATCGGGGTCAAAGGAGCGACGCGGAATCAAAATCTGTGTGCCGTCAACTTCTTCGACCAGCCAACCCTCACGCCCACTCAGCCCGACCTTCCACCAGACATACGCCCCCGCTTCAACCGGGCCATCGAGCACATCAACATAAATGCCATTTTCTAGCAAAGCCTGCACATCGGCATTGGTGGATGGCTCATCACGCAGGTTGATATACCCATCTTCAACCACTTGTATTTGCATCTCCCGCCCGATATAAACCAGTGGCAACGGGGTCGGGAATGGGGTTGGCGCAGTATCTGATGCAAATGGTGGCGGTGTCTCAACGTCATCTAATTGTGCGAAGGGTAATAAATCCGCACTGACTGATGAAGTCACACCGACAATCTGCCAGTTGCCGTCATCAACCCACACCGTATCACCTGCTGTGTCAAAGGTACGACTGTTGACATGGACAAGAATCGCCTTCTCGTTAAGTTCCGTCAGATACAAAAAGCCATCTTCTGTCGCGGTGATGTCATAGCCTGCTTGTGGCAAATTGCGGACTTCCTGTCCACTGCGGTCATAGACAAGCCAGCGTGTCCGAATGTCATCTTCATAGGCTTCAACTAATATGCGTTCCCCGCCTTGAATAAACCATGCTTGCAATAAATCAAGTTCAGGTCGGCTTATGGATGGATAGCGGATTTGCTCCCCTGTTTGATAGACATAGACGACATTGTGTTGGAGGCGTGATACCGGAATCGTCTCATTTTCCGAGGGGAATTGCCTGTTTGGCAAAGGATAGACTGCTTCACCATTGGCGAGAACATCATGATTGGCATTGGGAAAGGCGATAGTTTCACTGACCAAATCAGCTATCAGAAACCACGCATAGCTATGTCCCTGTGGCGCGGGGTTGCCGTCGCGGTTGGTCACATAAAAGCCGAGCATATCATCTTGTAAGGTCGCAATCTGCGGGATGTCGCCTGCGGATAGATACGGTTGTAATAATACTTGCGGGTGGTCATGCGGGAGCGTGTGGGTTACATCGCCCGATGCCGTATCCACCACATAAATCGTCCAACCGACCCCACCTGTCACTGTTACAAAAGTCAAACGGCGATTATCCGTACTGAAGGCATTCTCGGACAAAATCAGTTGGTCATCGGCATTGAGTACCGTATCGTCTAATAAAGGTAAATCGTATACAAGAATGACGGTTTTCTCTGCCACATCGTACAAGGTCAGACGTTGCCGAAAGGATTCCTCGCCCTGTGCCACTGTTGCCATCAGAGATTGGTCATGCGAAAAGACAATCGTATGCGGACGCTGATAACCATCATCAGTAGGAATCGAGCGTGTCTCTAGGATGTCGCCGTCATTATCGAGGTGCAACAACAGCCCATCATCAGGGTGATAAAGCCATGTCGTCCAATCCTGTGCATGGGCGATGGAGGGTAGAATGATTAAAGTCAGTAACAATAATTGTAGTCGTCGCATTGTTCCCTCAGTTTTACCAGTCAGCTATTAGCAGTTATCTGTGCAATAGAACATCCCATGAATAAATGTCTCCATCCGCTCGGACAAACACACAGGTTCGCCCCTACAAGCATAGCGTAATTGTACCGACTCCCCCGCAATAACCCACCCAGCGTAGGGCAATCGGCGCGGAATCGTCAAATGTTACACAAACGAAAGGGTAAAAAAGTCCTGTAAAAGTTTCGTGCATTCGCGCGCTGTGTTATACTCCCCGTATGGATAAGCAATCACACACATCAGACTGGGCGCAAAAAGCCAGAGACAAAGGCTACGACCAATGGTTGTTGGTTATGCTGGATGCGATAGAACCGATTGCCCCAATCCTCGCACAGGGCTTATGGGTGGCGCAACCACTAGCAGGCTTGTGGGGTGGGACAAGGACGGTCAAGATGCTGGCAGAAACGCTCGAAGCACCGGACGGCGTAAGCCAACTCCGGCAACAATTATCTGATGACACAGGGGAGTGACCAACGTGGCGAACACCGCGCTACAAATTTTCAGCTTTATATTTGTGGTTATCACCATCTTGCTGGTTTATCTTGCACGGCTTTTTCAAGCACGACGCAAATCATCAAGCTTGCGTCCGATTGATGGCTTCGACCGGATTCCGATGTGGGTTGGGCAGGCGATAGAAGGTAACCGTCCTTTGCACCTCTCGATTGGGAGTGCGGGAGTCGGTGAGAACTCGACGATTGTTGCGCTGGCAGGTGCAGAGTTTTTCTATTATGTGATTCAAGAAGCGACGATTGGTGATATTTCGCCAATAATCAGCACCACATCCACCTCAGCGATTCCGTTGGGGCAAGATACACTCAGACGTGCCTATCAATCCCGCGACCGTTCCGACCGCTATCAAGCATCAAAAGCCCGCTGGTATCCACAAGGGCAAAGGTCAATGGCATTTGCAGCGGCACTGACGGGTATGATGAAGGTGGAAAATCCATCAGCACATATCCTTGCAGGTAGCTTCGGACCGGAGATTGCGCTGGTACTCGATGCAGCCCATCATCAGAATCAAGGCACATTCGCCGTCAGTGACCAGATAGAAGGGCAGGCAATTGCGTTTGCGTTGGCTGATAATTATCTGATTGGTGAAGAACTTTTTGCAGCACCGGCATATGTCTCCGATGACCCTGCCGACAAAGCCGAAACAGTTGTGGTCGATTTGTGGCGTGGGTTGCTGATTCTAGGCTTATTTGAGCTGATTATCCTGAATGTACTCCAGCAATTAAATGTCACTAGCCCGATGTTTGAGTTGGTGCTGGTCGGTGTGCTGTTAATTTTTATTGTTGGCTTAATCGTAAACTTGAGGAGATAGCGCATGAGCAGGGGGCAACGTCTTGGTGCGGCACTCACATCGCTGATTGCATTCGTGGTCGGCTTATTAACCCTGTTTAGTCTGCTACTCGGCAACAATCCCGAACTGTTTGATTGGGTGGGACCGGGTTCTAGTACGTTGGCGGTTCTCATAGGCTTACCAGCGGCTATCTTTGTCCGGCTTGTGACCCTTACTGTAGCGGTGACAATTATCATCGGTATCTTTAACTTGTTGCGGGTGCACATTGGGCGGCTGGGACGGGGCGCGTTATATAGCCTTGTTTTGTTGTTTAGCTTCGGCGGGACAATCGCATGGTATGTGATTAATAATGGCGATACCACCCTACTCGAATCGGTACAGTTACCGATTGAATCTTCGCTGGCGGGGTTGTTATTCCTGTCGCTGGTGTATGGTGGCGCACGGGTATTGCAAGTTCGCCCGAACCGCTGGAGTGTGTTGTTTGTAGCTGTAATGATTACCGTTTTGCTGGGGACGCTACCCCTAGACAGTATCAACCCTATACGAGAAGTGAGTGAGTGGTTGATGACCGTGCCTGTTAGTGGTGGCGCACGGGGAATTTTATTAGGTATCGCGCTGGCAACACTTGTCACCGGGATACGTGTATTGGTTGGTCAAGACCGTTCTTATCGCGGATAGAGTGACGATTTATGAGCGACGATTTCGATAAACAAGATGACGATTTTGATTGGTTGAGTGGTGATGACGGCGATGACGATTCGAGTTCGTCGTCGGATTCCGGCTTAACAGGTCAGCTATCATGGCTATCAGATGGTGAAGAATCACCGGATGCCAACACAGGGCGCAGTCAAACTGACGACCTTGATTTGGATTGGATGAACTCCGGTGACGGAGAAACCAGCACGCCGACTTCTGGTGATGCCACCGGGGTGACAGGCGAGCTATCATGGCTATCTGACCAGAGCATTGACGATTCGCCGGATGCAACAACCAGCGATACTGATGCGCTAGACTGGATGCGTGGCGATGATGACGAAGGGGAGCAACCTGCTGAGGACTCACCGAGTTGGCTATCCGACACAGGTCGCTTAGTCGATGATGACGACCCCGAAGAATCACCGGATTGGCTGGCAAACGTCGGCGATACAGGTATGCTCAACCGTCAGGACATCAACAACGCGCTTGATGACCTTGATGATGAGATAGACTCTGCACCCGATTGGTTATCCAATGTCGGTGATACTGGGTCGATTAATCGGCAAGCAGTTGACGATGCGCTTGATGACTTTGACGATTATGATGATGGTGGCGATGAACAACCGGACTGGCTCACCAGTATGGGGATTGGTAGTACAAGCGACACACCAGACCCCGATGATTCTGGTACGGATGATTTTGGCTCACCCGATTGGTTATCTGGTACACCAACTGATGACACCCCCGATACCGATGAGGGGTTCGGCTTAGCCAGTATGTTTGATGATGAGTCGTCCGACACCGACGACGAGTACAATTTAGAGACGATGTTCGGCGTGGATGATGACGACAATGATATGCCCATCGTTGAACAAGGTGGCACTGCCGAAGACGATACAGGCTGGCTAGAATATCAGGGGGATGATGACGACGAGTACGATCCCTATGCCAAATATAACGATGACTTCGGTGATGACGAAGAATACGAAGACATCTTCCATACTGATACTCTATCCGATGGGGAACCCATTACGGACAACAGCCTCTTTGATACAGGCAAACAACTGTCTGACCTCCCGACCGGAGAAGAAACCCCCGACTGGTTATCTGACTTTGATGAAGAAGCCTATGAACAGGAAACAGGCTCGCTGACCGATGACACAGCGGATGAAGCGCTAGAGCTTGATACAGGTTGGCTTGACGAATATGAGGATGAAGACTTCGGCAGTGGTACTGATGCGTTGTTCGATGACGATGATGACGAACCCGAAGAAGACACGGGCTGGCTTGACCAATACGAAGATGAAGACTTTGGAAGCGAGAGCATTCAAACACCTGAACCCGTTTCGTCAGATGATGCTGTTTATGATGTTCCCGATTGGCTGCAAGGCGATATAACCGAAGGCGATACCGATTCACTGCCACAACAGGCAAACCCTGACGACTTCGCTGATGCGCCGGAGATGACCGCCGATGACTTACTCGCTAACCTCGGTATCGACCCTGCCCCATCAACCGGATTAACAGGCGACCTTGCAGGCATTGATGATAGCCTCGACGACCTTGATTTAGATGACATCGACCTTGACGACTTTGGCGACCTCGACGCTACTGGACTAACGGGTGAACTGGATGCGCTGGGTGATGACCTATTGGGTGACCTCGATTTTGATGACCTTGAGTTAGATAATGAGAGTTTCCCCGATGGATTGACAGGTGAGCTGAGTTCGCTTGATGACATGGATATGAGCTTCCTCGATGAGATGGATGCTAGCGACAACGCCCCTGTCCAAGCGGGTACAGGATTAACTAGTGAGCTTGAAGACGCTGACGACGATATGGACATGAGCTTCCTCGATGAGGTTCAAGTTGATGGTGACCGCGTCGGCACAGGGTTAACAGGTGACCTCGACGATGCTGATGACGACATGGACTTAAGCTTCCTTGATGAGGTTCAAGTTGATGACGAGCCTGAACGTATTGGCACAGGATTTACCAGTGAACTTGACGATGCTGATGATGACATGGATTTAAGCTTCCTTGATGAGGTTGAAGTCGATGATGAGCCTGAACGCATTGGTACAGGATTCACCAGTGAACTCGACGATGCCGATGATGATATGGACTTAAGCTTCCTCGATGAGGTTGAAGTCGATGATGAGCCTGAACGCATTGGTACAGGATTCACCAGTGAACTTGACGATGCCGATGACGATATGGACTTAAGCTTCCTCGATGAGGTCGAAGTCGATGGTGACGCTGTCGGTACAGGGCTGACAGGTGAGCTTGACGACGCTGACGAGGAGATGGATTTAAGCTTCCTTGATGAGGTCGAACAAGAGCAATCAGCTACAGGATTCACCAGCGAACTTGATGATGCCGATGACGACATGGATTTAAGCTTCCTTGACGAATTTGAAGAAGATGAATCCGCCACAGGGTTTACGGATGACGTTGAAGATGCTGACGAGGAGATGGATTTAAGCTTCCTTGATGAGGTCGAACAAGAGCAAACAGGCGAGGATTGGTTTGGTGAGCCGGACAGTGCTGAAACAGAGGCTGAACCGGATTGGATGCAGACGCTATCCGATATGGATGTAGACCAATTAGAAGCCGACGCACAAGAAGCTGATATGGATGACATATTTGACGGGCTTGACCTTGATGATATGGACTTCGATGAATTTGAGCAAGAAGAAGCCGTTGCCCCCCCTGCCGCTGACCTAGAAAGTCTGCTGGCAAGTTATGATGACATTGAAGAAGGCGAATTTGACATTGATAATGCCGAATCAGGCATTGATGATTTGGGCGCAATCTTCGATGCAGCATTGATGGAAGACGAAGAACCCGAAGACGAACTCCCCGGTGATATACCGGAATGGTTACGCGGGGTTGATGTTGGCAGTGATGAAACCTCGGCAGCAGCGATTATCCGTCAGCAAGATGATAAACCATTGGAAGACCTTGACGACCGCTTACAGGCGTTGCGTGAACGTGGGATTTCTGCATCCGCACAAGCAGATGAAAAAGCATCAGCTGTCCCTGCACCGGAAGTCTTATCCGATGTAGGCGAGACACTTGTTGCACCTTCTATCGCACACGAGACCGAAGGCATTGTCACCGATATTACATTGACCGATGCACAGCGCAAACAATCCGAACTGCTCCAGCAGATTGTCGGGGTTACGATTACACCTACAGTCGAGACAGACGAGGAAGGCGTTCCGATGGTGGAATCCAATCGCCGTCGTCGCTCCTTACCCAAGATTGGTCTCGGACGTTTAGCAGTCGCTGTGATTATCCTACTGGTTGTGATATTACCCTTTGTATCAAGCTTTGGTGTTGGCTCATTACCACCGTTGGCATTTGGCAGTGATAACGAAAGTGCCAATATTGTCTTTAATCAACTGGAAGCCCTCAACGATGGCGATTATGTCCTCGTCGGCTTTGAATATGGTCCGACGGCAGCCGGTGAACTCGATTCTGTCGCCGATATTTTATTGCGTCACATTGTGTCACAGGGTGCAATACCCGTTATCGTGAGCAGTAATCCGGTTGGTGTTGTGCATGCTCAGAACATTTTGAATGACATCAACAACTCGGTACAAAGTCGCGGGTTAAGCCTGCAAGCCAACCAAGATTATTACATCGTCCGCTATCTCACAGGTGGTACGTTGGGTCTGCGTGACCTCAGCCAGAACTTCGATAGCATTGTGTCCATCAATGCACAGGGCGACACCACCAATTTGAACCTGACAACATTAAATGATATGGCGTTGATGTTGCTCATCGCGGAACAATCCGACGACATCCGCAATTGGGCGGAACAAGTTGCTCCATCGACCACAACACGTCTGGTTGCAGCAACAGGCTATTCCGCGCAACCACTGGCAGAACCGTATATTAATCAAACCGACGGTATTTTAGGATTGGTTGTTGGTTATCGTGATGCCTTCACCTATGGCGAGATGTTACAAGCTGTCTATGCGACATCAACACCTGCACCAACCGAGACATTTACACCGACATTTACGCCAACCAACACACCAGAACCGACCAATACACCGTTGCCAACCAACACACCGGAACCAACTGACGAAGCAGAGAGCACCGATAACACTGAAGATGGTGGCGCACAAGCGGTCACGTCACCGGATGATGAAACTGACACAACAGATGAACAACCTACTGTTGAACCAACAGCGACCAATACACCTATCCCGACGGATACACCCGAACCAACAGCAACAGCAACCAATACGCTTGTTCCAACGGATACACCATCGCCAACTGCAACCTTCACACCAACCCCGCGCCTGATTACGGTGATTGTCGTCAATGCACCGGGGGGTAGTGTCAACGTCCGCACAGGTCCGAATACCAACTTCCCCGTACTGACGACAGCCAGCGACGGGTCGGTTTATCAGGTGATTGGCGAAAGTGAAGACGGCGATTGGATTAACTTCCTCTTGCCGGATGGACGCGACGGTTGGATTGCATCGTTCCTTGTGGAAAGAACAGAATTGCCCGAAACAGACTTTGAAGAATCGGACGAGTCTGATGAATCGGCAGATGCAGGGGATACAGGTGTGACCGTCATGCAAGTGTCGTATCAACGGCGGTTGGGCAAAAATCAGGTGCGGTACTATCAATCATCGGATGATGAAGCGACAGCCACACCACCTTTTGAAGTCCTGACAACACCTGACCCACGCGCAGATTATGTCTTTACCCGTGACCGCAGTCAGGAAACATCACGCTTGAATGCGATGACATTGGGCACAATTACGGCGGTGGTGATAATTTTATTCGGCAATATTTACTTTGGTCTGCGGGCAGTGCTACGCCGTAGACGTGAAGCCAAACGGTAGCGACGGAGCGAACTACATGACGGAAGGCATGTTAACAGTTATCAGCTTTGTTCTAACACTCATGGTATTCAGCTATGTGCTGGGGGATTTGCCATTGGTGCGGAACTTATATCGGATTGCGGTCTATATCTTTGTGGGTATGACTGCTGCCTTCACCGTCATCGTGACATTTGAGGGAGTGATTCTGCCATATCTGCAAGACATTCAAAATCCGGCGACAAGTTGGACTCCGCTAGGGAATGTTGCTGATATTGTCATTTTCTTCACGGCGTTACTGTTCGGTTTACTGCTCTTGCTCAAGCCGATTGGACGCTTGGCATGGCTGACGAATAGCGTCTTTGCCATCGTGATTGTGGTTGGGGCAGCTGTGGCGGTTATCGGTGCAATCACCGGAACATTATTCCCATTGGTACGCACATCAACCACCCTGCCTGACAACGTCGTTGGCAACCCATCAGCGTTATTAAATATCAGCGTGATATTTCTCGGCACGGTGACATCATTGATTTACTTCCAGTATCAAGCCAAAGAGACCAACACAGGCGAGGTCAAGCAAGGGATTCTGATTCGTCGCCTCAGCACGATTGGTAAGGTGTTCATTGTGACGACACTTGGCGCAATCTATGCGACAGCACTGCTCACCAGCTTGACTATTCTTACTGAACGTATCGGGTTTTTGCTCCAGTTTGGAGGCTAATGTATGTCGGAAAATACACAACCCATCGGCTCTATTCTATCCGTTGACTTCGGTAGTGTGCATACCCGCGCCTTGTTGTTCGATATGGTGGACGGTGAATATCGGTTGGTCGCACGCGGTCAAAGCCGGACGACGATTGGCTTCCCGATTGATGATGTCAATATTGGAGTCGGTCGGATTCTGCGCGATATTTCCGAAGCAACAGGCAGACGCTTCTTTGATAAAGACAACATGTTGATTACACCCGAACAAGCTGACCGTTCCGGTGTCGATTATTACATTACAACTGCCAGTGCGGGTCGTCCGGTGCGGGTTGTCATGGTCGGTCTTGTGCCGGACATCAGTATCCGCTCAGCATTACGGGCAACATCGGCTTCTTATGTCGAACCTGTCGCCGAGATACACCTTGATGATGGCTTCACCGAAGAAGAACGCATCAATCAAATTATCCTCAGCCGTCCTGATTTGATTTTTATCACAGGTGGCACTGACGGCGGGGCGCGGAGTGCATTGGTCGAGCTGATGAATGTTGTTATGGTTGCGACGGGATTGATTCCACAACCGATTCGCCCGACGATTTTGTTTGCAGGCAACAACAAGCTAGCAGATAATGCCAAAGAAGTCCTCGGTAACTTGACTAAAGTCCTTGTCTCACCCAACATCCGCCCGACCGAAGACGAAGAAGAACTCGAACCGGCACAGATTTTGCTCGGTCAGGCATATGACGAACACAAAGAACAACACGGTTTCAGCTTTCGCAATATCGCATCCATGACGAGTTCCGGTATTTTGCCAACGGCACAGAGCTTTGCGACGATTACCGAATTTCTTGCCGAATCTATGAACATCAATGCGATGGCAATTGACATTGGGAGCGCAACAGCCGTCTTTACAGTCTCGGTACAAAAGCGACACAATACCGCCATTCGTACTGACATCGGCATGGGGCACAGTGCCTCTAGCCTGTTGGAAACTATCGGCGAAGACAAAATTGCAGAGTGGCTTCCGTTCTATTTGGAGTACGGCGAACTGCGTAATTATGTGCTGAACAAAGGTTTACGTCCGGCAACTATACCAATGGATACCCGCGAGATGTACATTGAACATGCGATGGCGCGGTCTGCAATCCAATATATGATTGAACAGGCACGAGTTGATTGGGACATCCTGCCGACCTACGATGATATGCCCCACTTTAGCTTGATTATCGGCGCAGGCTCAACCCTCACAGGCACAGGCTATCCCGCGTTGGATATGATGCTATTGGTCGATGCAATCCAACCGGAAGGTGTCACCCAGATTAAAGCTGACCCCTACGCAGTGATTCCGGCATTGGGTGCGCTGGCATTGCGTGAACCGTCGGCAGTGGTGCAATTGCTGGATGGCGATTTGATTGACCATGTCGGCACGGTGATTAGTGTATCGGGCAAACCCTCCCCTAATTCTTGGGCGATGCGTTTGAATATCACAACCGATGACGGCGAAGAATTTGAACATGAAATCAACGGCGGTGATGTGTGGATATTGCCACTTCCTGCCAACGTCACATTAACCGTAGACATCAAACTCGCACGTGGGTTGAGCATTGGTGATAAACGCCGTGTTAAGCTCAAGCTTCGGGGCGGTACAGCGGGCGTGCTATTTGATGCACGGGGACGCAATTTGTCGATGGGTATGACCGTTGCGGAACGTGCTGAAAATATGACCAAGTGGTTCGCACAAGTCACTGAACGCGACCCAATTGACATCCCTGAAAACTGGCTCATCGAAACAGAAAATCCCGAAGACATCAGTGAGCTAGAAGAAGTTGTTGAAGAAACGAAAGGTCGTCGCCGCCGTAAGAAAGATGACAAAAAACAAGAAGAAGAAAGCATCGACGAACGCATGTCCACCATCACAGGTGAACTGCCAGCATTGGATTTGGACGATGAAGAATTTGCAGATTTTCAGGGGGGCACAGTTGATGAAGATGACCTCGAAGCCCTGTTTGGTGACGATGACAACGATGTCTTTACCTTACGTGATAGATAGGAGGCGACGATGCAATATTATCCTGACCAACGCATTGTATCCAAATTAAGCACGATTCATCGTGAGTGCCTCTTACCTGACGAAGCTTACGGTGCAGTCCGCGTGCATGATGGGCAAAAAGTAGAAGTCCGTGATGTGGTTGCCAGTGGTCGTATGCCCTCGCGCCATATCATTATCAACGCTTCGGAAATACTAGGTCTGCGTGATAAAGATGCCGTCAAACGCTTATTGTTGGTCAAACCGAATGTAGTTGTCGAAGCCGAGACCGCCATTGCAGGCAAACGCAAAGACAGAGGTAAGCGTGTGTTTGCGCCAGTACGTGGGTTGGTTGTCGCTACCGATGACGGACGTATCATCATGCAGGAAATACCCCAAATCGTGAATATCGAAGCGGGTGTTGCCGGACGGGTGATTCAAGTCTATCCTGAGCGTGGTGTGGCAGTGGAAGCAGTTGGCGCGATTGTGCAGGGTGTATGGGGCAATGGGCGCAGTATTATTGCGACACTCCGCATGGAACCTGAGCAAGATTTGCGCCGGATGCTTAAAGAATCGCTGGACATTCGTTATAAAGGGTCAGTGCTGGTCTTGGCAAACCCACTAGACCCGACCATGATTCCGGTGTTTGAAGAAGGCAACATTAATGGGATAATTGCACCGTCGATGCCATCAACAGCAATTGAGCGTGTGATGGAAAGTAACATCGCCGTGATGTTGACCGAAGGCTTCGGCATGTTACGTATGAATGGGCAAGTGTTTAATTTGCTCAAAGACTACGATGGCTATCAGGTCACACTTGATGCCGATGTGCCCGGACGTTGGACAAGCCGACGACCAGAAGCCGTGATTAACCGACCGATTGACGAACGTCCACCAGGGTTAAATCTGAACGCAACATTGAAGCGCGGTTTACGTGTGCGTATCACCCGTCCACCTCATCTGGGGAGCATTGCACACATCGAAGAATTACCGAATCAACCGATTGAATTACCAAATGGGTTGCGCGTTCCGGGTGCGCGGGTAGAATTAATTAGCGGTGAGGTGGTTAATATACCGTTGGCAAATCTAGAACTTGCTGGCAGATAACGGACTTATCAATTATTATTAGTATGTATTGGCGTATTCAGGGGAACAGCGTTTTCCTGCTGGGAGGATAAAGTCAAATGAGCGACGATTTCCGATTTGACGATGACGATTTTGATTTTGATGATGATGATTTTGATTTTGGCGACGACGACGACTTTGGTGATGTCGGCGGAGATGACCTCGCTTATGATGACTTTGCCGACGATGTAGACCTCGACAATGACGACTTGTTCAATGACTATGACGGCGTTGACGAAGACCTGACCTTCGACCCCGAAACCGATGGGGCTGGTAACGAAGGTGGTGGTCGTAGTCGTACTGTTCTGCTGGTTGGCGGGTTGTTCTTGATTATCTTGTTGGCGGGTGTTCTACTCTTGGTCTTTGCATTGAGCAATCGTGGCAATCCTGAATTGGATATGACCCGTACTGCCATCGCACAGGCAAATGAAACCACCGAAGCCTTGATTCAAGCGACTAACGCACAAGGCACGGAGTTCTTCAATCAGACCGCAACGGCAACTCTGTTCACACCGACACCATCGGCGACAAACACACCGTCACCATCACCGACGGTTGATACAGAAGCAACCAATGCTGTGGCAAATGCAACCGGTACCGCAGAAGCTATTGTTGCCGGAACATCGTCAGCACTGACTGCTATCGCACAAGAGACAATTGACGCGGGCGAAAATGTCACACCACCAACCGAAGACCCTAATGCAAATGAAACCCCGTTGGCAACTGCCACCGAAGGCGGTCTATCGGCAGTGGAAGCGGCACAACTCACCGCAACCGCATTAGCAGGTCTCTTTGACCAAACCCCAACCGTTGATGTGACCCAGAGTACAACCACAGGTGGTGGTACAACGACGACGACAACAACCACAGGCGGTCTAGCTGAAATGCCAGACACAGGGCTGTTTGATGATGTCGGCGCGGATAATGCCGGAGTCTTCTTCCTGATGGCATTTGGTCTCGTCGGTGTGATTGTCGGCTCACGTCGCTTGCGTAGCATCAACAAACGTAAACGCGATTAAGAACTAGAATTAACTATCCGTAGGGACAAGGCATGCCTTGTCCCTACATGCTATATCGACATCTGCTCAATGCGTGCATCATCCCCATTCTGAACCAAACAATTCAATTTCTGGCATTTTGTAACAGGGCAGGTTACACTATGCTTCAGTTAGATTGTATTCACACTGGAGACCTCTATGGAAATAATCGAAAACCATGACGAGTGGGTCGAGACCTACACCAACAACTGGCTCGCACATTTCAACGAAACAGGCGAGACCAACTGGAAAATCTATAACCGACCCGACAACAAAACTGCCCCATCGGGCAAAGCTATGTCCCTAAAAGACACCAAGCTTGTCCTCATTTCGAGCGCAGGGGGATATAGCACCAACAATCAGGATGCATATGATGCTGAAAATGACCTCGGCGATTATACAATTCGGGTAATTCCGTCGGATATTGCCCCTGATAAGCTTGCGTTTGCTCACACTCACTATGACCATACCGCTGTTAATATGGATCAACAGGTGCTTATTCCGCTAGGACATTTGCGCGATATGGTAGAGGCAGATGAAATCGGTGCATTAACGGATAATTTCATCAGCTTTATGGGCTATCAACCGAATGCTGGGCAGGTCGTTGATGAGACGATTCCGCTAATAATCGAAGCAGCCAAAGCAGAAGGTGCGACTTCCGCCCTGTTGGTGCCGTCCTGACCGATATGTTCTCAATCCGTTGGATTGATTGCCCGCGCACTCGAACAAGAAGGTATCGCCACCACTTTGACCTCATGGAACGCTGGACGCACTCGTGTCACCGCACCACCCCGCGCCACCTTTACCAAGCTGAATCGGGGTTCAACGATTGGCGCACCCCATAACACCGAACAGCAATTACGCATCCTCCGCGCTACACTAGCACTACTGGAACAGGATGCCCCGCTTGACCCCATCCGCCTTGATGAAGAGATGGACGATGTAAACGGGTAGATGGAGTTTTAACCGCCAAGAGCATATCAACAGCTCAATTAGGGACAAGGCATGCCTTGTCCCTTCGGGCAAACTACTGTGTAACTTACTGAAAAGCCCTGACAATTCAACAAAAATAGAACGTTCTATCTTCCTGTCATCACAGCCCAATTACACCACGTATCAGTCCGATGACTTTGCCGAGTCCACCCTCTTTGGATTTATTGCGGGCGTTATAAATGCTTTGCTGAATGCTCCGCGCTGCACCAAAATCCATGATGCTAAGAGCTTTCTGATTGCATTCGTCGGCGAGGTCAACTTCGCCCTGATTGATATAGATATAGCTGAGGTTATGCCACGCCCACGGGTCTTGCGGGTCTAGCTTCACCACCTGCCGATACAAGCGAATCGCATCACCATAATCGGGTTTGTCGAGTTCATTACCCGCCAAGCGATTTAAGATAAACAGCTTACGGGGTCGGTTATCTCCAGCGGCTTTGTTGGCACGGTCAAACCAATATTGGGTGCGTCGCTCATCTGTATCTGTCCAATAATCAGCTTCAGCGAGGCAATACCAGAAGTTTTTGTTATAGCGTTGCTTGAATTTATCGAGAATCTTGCGGACTTCCTCCGGTTGCTTGAGGCGACTATAAAAGCGTGTCCCAACATACTCAATCTCGAAGCGGTCAGACTGTATCATCCGTGCCCGTTTCCATAAGCGCAGACCATGACTAAGACCATCTTCATCATATTCGCCACCGGATAGATAAGATGCACCTTCCATAATCAACGCGAATCCAGCAAAGCTATAAGGACGCACATCACAATTACAAAAAATTTCAATGGCACTGTCGAGGTCTTCATGGTTACCGCGATATTGCAGAAATTGGTCTAAGCCCTCCTGATAGCGCATATACCCCGCTTTATGTAGCTCATCATCATTTGGCAACCGTGCCGCCAGTTGATTGAGCGTATTGGCATAATAGATAACGCGGTCGTTACTCATCTCACTTTATCTCCCTCAACTTAGAACAAGCCACGTCCGGTCTTACGACGCAAACGCCGACGCGATTCTCGTAATTTTGTTTGTTCCGATAGGTTCAATTCTTCCGCCAGTGTCAGACCACGTTCCGTCTGCACCAGTGCATCTTCATGACTGCCTTGGTCTTCATAAATCATACTCAATATCAGCAGACGAGCGGGTAAACTGACTTGGTCATCCAGTTGCTCGGCGATGTCGATTGCGGACAAAATCATCTGCGCCGCACCATCATATGCCTGCGCCAAGCGTAACACCTCAGCAGCGTTCTCATACGTCCTACCCATCCCACGCACATCGTTGGCATGGTGATAGAGTTGGATTGCTTTTCCCCATACTTCATACGCCGATTGATACGCCTTTGTGCCTTTGAATGCCAGTCCACGTTCATAGAGCACATCGGCAAACACGGCTACATCGGGGTTATCCAACTGACGCAAGATATATTCAGCCTTCGCCGTATACTCCAACGCATTGTTATAATCGTTGCGGTCACGGGCATACCGTGCCATCTTGACGAGGTCTTTCGCACCGCCTGTATAATCACCCAGTTTCTCACGTAATTTCCACGATTTATCAATCAGTCCGCGTGCCTTGCGTGCCTTGCCTGATGCAAAATAAGCCGTTGCTGTACGTGATAAGGTATTGGCTTGATTCCACTCATCATTCAGTTGCCCAAACAGCTTCAATGCCGACTCTAGCTTTTCAATGGCAACATCCCATCGTCCCGCATCAATATCTATGATTGCCATGCCTTTTAATGCAAGGGCATAACGATGGCTTATCTTTGATTCTGTCTTGAGGATTTCTTCTAAGATTTCCTGTGCAGCTTCACGTCGATTGAGCTGAAACGCCAAAAATTCCCAGATTGCCAACCCAATCAGATTAGCTTCGTCCTGTCGTTTGGCGATGTTGAAGTGCTCGCGTAGTTCGCCTGCCAACGTCACATAGTGGTATATCACAGGTTGGGCAGCGTGTTCTTTGATAATCGCAAGTTCTGTCAGCGCGGTCTGCAATTTATCATCGGGGTCGGGTTCTGGTCCTCCGGCTTCGATAAAGCGATTCTGCGAAATTTCATACCAGTCTTCGAGGATAACCTGCGTTGCTTTATAGTGCAGTTTGCGCCGTTGTTTGTCATCCAACTTGAGCATCATATAACTGCGAACAATCATCGGGATACCATACCACGGCACATCATCTTCGCCAGCATATAAGAAGTTCGCCAACGATTGCGATTCCCACTTTGCCATGCACAGCTCGGCTTGTTCTTGCGATTGGATACCCGCCATCAACTGCACCTGACGCGGTGAGAAATAATCCCCGATGATACAGGTCATCAGCAAGGCGTTGCGTTCTGCCTCTGATAACGATTGCAACACCCTATCCATAAAGGTGTTATGCCAGTTGTTCGCCAACATATGCAGAAATTTATCAGTCGCAATTGCGTTTGGTTTTTTGATGCGGGTCAACAGTTCCTCAGTAGTATGGAACGTCTGCGGATGTCCCCCCACCTTGCGGAACAGCTTATCAATATTGTGGAATTTGGCTTTTGGCAGATATTCAAACTGGCTCATGATACGTTGCATATCCGCCACCCCGAAGGCTTTCAGATGAATTTCGACAAATGAGCCTTCCGCCAAATCTGCTAGAAATGACCACCGATAGCGACTGGTGAAAATTGTCAGCACTGACCATTCCGCTGTCGCCAGATAATAGAAGAATGATGCCAACGCCGGATGTTTGACATCCCAATGCAACGGTTTTGTCTCCTCCAACAGCAAATCAAATTGGTCAATCACTAGAATAAGTCGTTTCCGTTTGACATGTTTGGCTGCTGCTTGAACGCGCTCATGTGGCTGGAGGCGATTATCACGCAGACATGCCGCCGCTTCTGGGAAGTTTTGTGTTTCCAGCCAATCTGCCATCTGCACCACCATATCATTCGGTGAAACTTGCCCGACATGTAACACCAGCGCAGAATGCACCAAGCCTTGTCGTCCCGGTCGCTCAATAATCCGACGCGCTAAGGCACTCTTGCCCATACCCGATAGTCCCCACACATACGCCATGCTAAAGTTGAGGTTTGGCAAAATACGCCGGATTCCTCGCTGTTCATCGCGTCGCCCCACAAACGTGGTTGGGTCGGGTAGAACACTCAAATCAAACTTCGGACGTGCCTGACTATTCACCCGTTCCATCTTAGGTGTAATCAAGCGAATATCCTCTTGATGCGTATAGAGTGACGGCACACCCCAATCAGCTAATGCGCTGTTATTCTTGTTCATCCGCAGACGCGCTGTATGAATGGCATCGTCTAATGTACGACCGCGTCCAATCAAGCCGTAGAATGTCTCGGCAAATACCTGTGCGCTCGAATCCAAAATCGAGAATTGCATCGACACAACCGCAGGCACAACCGGCAATAACCCTGTCGCAATCCCACTCATTGCTTGTGTGGCATCAATCATCCCTGTCTGACAACCACTTAACACAACCAACCGTAAGGAACTCCGTTGTTGAATAATCGGGAGCAATTGACTGATAAAGACAGGCTCACCATGTCCGTCTGCATTTTCCATCAGCAGACAACTACCATGCGCCGTCATGCCACCATGTCCGGTATAGTGTAGGACGTGATAATCATCTTCATGCAACATGATTTCCAGATTATATAGTGACCCTTCCTCGACATAATCCACGATGACCAAACCCTTCTCCTCGGCTGGGCGGACGGCATCTTTTATAATCGTGATTTCGTGGTCAACATTGAGCGGGGTCGCGTCTACTGGGTCGGAAATAATTACCAGAATCCGTAACGGTAATGTCGCATTACGGAGCGCGTTGGTTCTGAGTTGGATATTTTGTGGACGACGGATAATGGGATAGCCTGCTTCAATACTGAGGAAGCGTTCGCCATCGTGCAGATATTCCCACGGGATATTCCACAATTCCGACGCGGTACTATGTAAGCGCAGTACAAACTTCATGCCCCGTTGCAGATGTGGATTCTTATCCAAATGGCGACGAAAAGCACGCCCATTGCCGAAGATGTCCCCATATAACCGCTGTCCATAACGCACAATATCCTCATAGCGTTGGCGTTCACGGACACCAGAGCGTTCATCAACGTTCTGCATTTGGTCTTGGAAACTCACCGCTACTGCATCACGGCGCGACCGTTCAATCAACTTTGTCGCGTATTGATAATGGATGCTACTGTGTGATTCCGGTAATTTGTTGGTGCAGATGGTTTTATTCGACTTGGGGTCAATGACTTGAATGACAAAGTCACCACGGTCTCCAGGTTGTTCAATATCAATGTAGAGGGTCGGCAGAGGATGTTTGGATTGGCTCATGAGATTATCTGCATTGTCTGATTTAATCGGCTAAAATATTTATTGTTTCATTATTTTTTACACTTAAGCAAGCATAAACAATGAACAAGTTCATTCTATTGATTTTTTCAGATTAGCGCAAGCTAAGATAGGTTCACAAAAGTGTAAGAAAGACTAAAGAATCACCTAATGCAACCCAAAGTATATCCGCCCCGTATAAGATAATAGTTGCAATTGTAATCCTATGTAGTCAACATTGATGCTCATGATTACAAGCACAATTGACACCAAAGCACGTCGGCAAGTACGTATCCCCTTTACCGCTGGCGTGCTTTCTGTTTTATATCACCCCAGCAAAACGCAACACAGCGTATAAGATAATCGCGCCGAAAATAATTTTGGGCAGATTTGCCAGCAGAATCGTTTGCAATGGCACGCGATAGCCCAATCCTTCTAAGCGTTCACGTAACACATTAACAGGCGGTTCGGTGAGTGTTGTCCCGTCAGGAAATAACAAGGTCGGCACACTCTCATAGCCGTCATTGACCTCGCGGACATATTGGCGCGCCTCGTCATCTTCATGGATGTTGATGTATTCATAGCTGACCTTCGCCCCTTTGAGCATGGCTAGCACCGATGGCACTTGGGGGCAGGCATTATGAGCATACAGTTTAATGGTTTTGTCAGACATGGGCAGTTCCTTAAATTATAGACATTACAGTTATAGCAAATTAAAGTATCAAACATATATCGTAATTTTAGCTATTAGCAAGTCAGCCTTTTACACTGCTGACAAGCTGACAGGCTGATAGCTTTTAGATACATCAGTTCAATGTATCAGAAATTTGTGTCCGGATGTAATCTGAATCTACTCCATATGATAACCCTATCTGTAGGGCAATTGCATATGGAAGGAATCGTATTGAATCAATAAGGTCTTAAAATATTTTTCACCACAGAGACACCGAGTTCACAGAGGAAAGAGATGAATGACGAGAAAATTCTTGCAATTGTCACCTTATTTCTTCCGTATTTCTCTGTGTCCTTTGTGCCTCTATGGTTATAAGAGCTTTTAACAGTTCAAATGTAAAAAGAAGTTGTGTTAAGAATACAAATATGTTTACCCTACCCTATCTGCGAATCCTTACGACATTGTGATACAATAGACGTGTCTATTAAATCATCTCATGAACCGTATGGAACTCAATTTACCGATACTACACCACCTAGAACAGAGCAATAATATTCTGATTGCAGGGGCAGGCGGCGGGTTTGACATCTTCGCTGGCTTGCCGATTTACTTCGCCCTCAAGGATATGGGCAAACAGGTACATCTGGCAAACTTCAGCTTCACCCCTGTTGACCTGATTCGTCAAGTCTGCGAAACAGAGACACTTGTTGAAGGCGAGCTGGAAGGCGCAACCGCGAATCTGGTCGAGGACTTACACTTCCACTATTATCCCGAAGGCTATCTATCGAAGTGGTTCAAAGAGGCACAGGAAGAAGACGTTACCATCTGGATGTTCAATCGGAACGGGGGCAAACGCCTGCGTGAACTCTATGCTGTGTTATACGACCATCTCCAATTTGATGCGCTGATTATGGTGGATGGCGGTGTCGATTCGCTTATGCGCGGTAATGAGTTCGGCGCGGGAACATTGCTAGAAGACACCATTTCCATGCAAGCAATTCAACCCCTTGATGTGCCCGTGAAGATTTTGGCTTGTCTCGGCTTCGGCGCAGAGTTGGAAGTGTGCCACTATAACGCTCTGTACAATATGGCACGCTTGACCAGTGATGGCGCGTTTTATGGCAGTTGTGCATTAGTCAAAGGTATGTCCGCCTATACCCGTTATGAGTCTGCTTGTCGCTATGTATGGGAACAACCGAACCACCACAAAAGCCACATCAACATGCGTGTAGTATCAGCCGTCAACGGGGAATTTGCCAATCATCATATGTACAGTGATTATCGCCCACGCCCTGTGTTTGTCTCACCTCTGATGAGCTTGTATTGGTTTTATGATGCCCAGCAAGTCGTTGATAGCAGTCCGCTAGCAGACTTCATCAAACACACGGAATCAATGGAAGATGCCTTCCACAAGACCACCCGATTGATATATGACATCCAAGAAAAGCTACCTAAGCGTGACATCCCATATTAGGCAAACACAACACAAACGGTACTATCGCAAGAATAAAATATCTATGCGATAGTAGATGATATTCATTCTATATCAATTCATCAGGACAACATCATGCAACTGAATCTCCCAATTTTTCACCTACTCGAAAATGCTGACAATATCCTAATCTCAGGTGCAGGGGGTGGCTTTGACATCTTCGCCGGACTACCCCTCTACTTCACGCTCAAGGATATGGGCAAAACGGTACATCTAGCTAATTATTCGTTTACCGACTTCGCGCTGGCAAAAACACTTAGCGACCCTGTGATTGAAATTGACAGTGTGCTAATGAGTGTGACAGGTCCGGTCAAGGATGATTTTACGTATTATCCAGAGGGACATCTCGGTGAATGGCTGGCAGAACAAGGCGATAATACCCCTGTCTGGTTGATTAAGAGTAATGGCGTGCCTCTCATACAAAAAGCCTTTGAACGCCTCGTAACCAAACTGAAAATAGATGCGCTGATTCTGGTTGATGGCGGTGTTGATTCACTCATGCGGGGTGATGAAGATAACTCCGGTTCTCTACTCGAAGATACCATCACACTTGCCGCTGTCGAAAACATCGACATCCCCGTGAAGATTTTGGCATGTATTGGCTTCGGCACAGAAGTTGAGGAAAACTTATGCCACTATACCGCACTCGAAAACATGGCGAATCTGGTCAAAGTCGGCGGATTCTATGGCTCATGCGCATTGACACCAAATATGTCTGCTTTCCAACGCTATGAAAAAGCCTGCCGTCATGCGTGGGAAGGTGGCGAGAAGCGTCACAAAAGCCACATCAGCACCCGTATTATTCCGGCAGTGCATGGTGAGTTCGGTGATTATCATATGTATGAACATGATGAACATCGTTTTAGCCGTCTGTTTATCTCACCATTGATGAGCCTCTATTGGTTCTTTGATGCAGGTGTCGTCGCCGACCAGAGTTACCTGACAGATGCCATCCGCGAGAAATTAACCAAAGAAGATGCGATGATGACGGTGATGCGGCTTATGTATAAAGACCGGAGTAAAAACCGCCCCCGCCGTCAAATCCCGTATTAGGGATAATCAAAAGATATAAACACGAAGGGCACACAATAGTAAAGCCGTTTGAGAACCTATTTTAAAATTCAAAAAATGTGGTTTCTTCTGGCGGACGGGAAGAATCCCGTCCCTACAATATTGATGCAGATTTGTGTAGGGACAACGCCTGCGTTGTCCGCCAACTAAGATGATTTTAACGAAGCGACATTTCAATTTGATGGCTATAACGCGGTGCTTTCGAAAACAAAATCAATAGACACCATAATATTTAAATAGGCTCTACACTTTCAACCAAATCGGTCAAACAAAACCACATCAGTTACAAATTATAATAGAGTTCTAACACGGTATCGCTTGACCTAGAGTGCACTCTAGGTAGTAGTGTAGAGACATGCTTAAGCAGATGGGTCGCGCCCACCACACAAAACTAGAGCAAAAGGAAAATAGCATGTCGAACAACACACAGACCATCCTCATCACCGGAAGCAGTAGCGGACTCGGTTATCAAATGGCAAAATCATTTGCTGAAAAAGGGCATACTGTCATTGCCACTATGCGGAATCTAAACGGTAAAAATGCCAGTGTCCGTGATGACCTCAAGAGCTATGGCGAGTCACAATCGGGCACAATCCACACTATCGAGATGGATGTCACAGACGATAATTCGGTACAATCTGCCATTGTAGGAATCCTCGAACGGGTTGAACAACTTGATGTTGTCATCAATAACGCAGGGGTTGGTGGCGGTGGATTTACTGAAGCCTTCACTACCGAACAATTCCAACTTACCTTTGATGTCAATGTACTCGGCGTTCAGCGTGTGTTAAGAGCCGTTCTCCCATCAATGCACCAGAATAAATCCGGTCTGATTGTCAACATCTCCAGCGCAATGGGGCGCATCGTGATTCCCTTCGCCGGAGCATACACCGCCTCTAAATATGCGCTTGAGGGACTGTCAGAGACCTATCGTTATGAATTGCATGGGACAGGGGTAGATGTGGTCGTCGTTGAACCCGGTGGATTCGTGACCAACTATTGGTCAAGCATGATGCAAGGTGACGATACTGACCGCAATGCCAGTTATGGTGACAGTGCCAATCTACCTGATGAATTTTGGCAAGGTGTCGCTGGAATGCTGAGTGGTGCTGATGCGGCTGACCCACAAAATTTGGTTGATGCGGTTTACAATCTCATCACCACACCCGCCAACCAACGACCGATGCGTCTTGTGGTTGACCCCGTCACAGGTGGAGACGCACCTAAAACCATCAATGCCACCAGCGAAACTGTACAACGCAATGTGTTGACCGCTTTCGGTTTTGAAAATCTGGTGTCTGCAATTCCTGAATCTGAATAACTATAAACTTGGGGAGGGTGGTAAATCACCATCCTCTTTATAATGTTTATGCGCTTTGATAATATTTCCACCATCAAATTGTCACGTTGATGGTTTTTCATATTATAATGAGTGTCAAGCTTAACCGGATACAAACAAAAGGCGCATGTATGTACATTGGTGACACGCTGGCACGACGAGCTATTTATACCCCGAATGCAGTGGCTGTGATTGATACAGGTGAAATAGCCGATGAAAAGTATACCTATGCTCAACTGAATGACCGTGCCAACCGCTTTGCCAATTGGCTGAGAGAGGCGGGTATTAAACGCGGTGACCATGTCGGCATTATGGCGCACAATGGCGTAGAATTTCTGGATGTGTTTTTTGCCTGTGGGAAGCTCGGTGCGGTGTTTGTATGCTTCGATTGGGAACTCAATTGGCGACAACTCACTGAGATGGTCAACCTGACCAAACCCAAAGTGCTAGTATTCTCTGATGATTTTGCTGACACTGTTGCTCACATCTTATTTGAAACCGATAGTATTCGCGCCTTGCTCAATATCGAAGGCTATAATATTGACGAAGAACATCACTTTGAAGATGTCCTGTCAAATGCCTCCCCATCACCAATTGCAACCGAAGACTTCACCGAGAATGACATTGCCTGTGTGATTTTCACCTCAGCAGATAGCGGTATGCCACACCCGATTTCGATTACCTATCGCTCAATTGCATGGAATATCCTCAGCACAGTGATTAATCATGGTCTGCAAACCAGCGATATTGTGATGAACAGCTTCCCCATGTATCAGATTGGTGGCTTGCTAGTGAATGCCTTGCCGTCACTGTTTCTGGGCGGGACGGTTCTGCTGGCATCGGATACTGACCCTGACCTTGTGCTGGAGTTGGTTGACCAATACGCCGTTACCATTCTGGCAGGAATGCCGAGTTTGTTTAATGCGCTACCCAATGCTGAAAACTGGCACGGCACATCATTGGACAGCCTACGTCTGTGTACCAGTGGTGGGACACCGTTACCCTATGAGCTGGTGCTGAAGTATCGCATGAACAAAGAGATTCAATTTCAGCAAGGCTTCGGTCTGAGTGCCTTTGGGTCAGGGATTTTCTCGATGGCAGGTGATGATGCCGTTCGCAAAACGGGAAGTATTGGCAGACCGAGTTTCTTTGTCGATGCACGGATTGTTGATGAAGCCAATCAACCACTCCCACCCGGTGAAGTTGGTGAACTGGTGCTGAAAGGTCCGAGTGTGAACAGTAACAACCTCAGCAATCAACATAGCCTTGATGCACATGGTTGGTTACATACGGGTGACCGCGCCGAATTTGATGATGAATGGTTCTTTTATATCCACGAACATAAAAGCAATCTCTTCAAGTCACAATCAGGCATCTCAGCTAAAACTGAATAACCTGTCCTTTTGACCAATATAATCCCTGTCCTTCGCCTGATGTGACCGTCATTTATTTGCCGTATGATGATTTAAAATCGTCACAGAATAGGACACAATCACATGATACAAGGACTCTTTGAAACACATATCAACGTCCGAAACCTAGCCGAATCGGTCGCATTTTATCGGGATGTGCTGGAACTCGAATTTGCGTATGAGCAACCCCATCGTAAGGTCGCTTTCTTTTGGATTGGTGGCTATAACCAGCATATGTTGGGTGTATGGGAAAAACCTGAAGACGAGATTCAACGCCAGCATTTTGCCTTTCGAGTTAGCGTCGAGGATATGCGCAACGCCAAGCAATACCTACTCGACAGAGCTCTGACTCCGCGTAACTTTCTCAATGATGGCACACAAGACCCGATGGTCTTTGGTTGGATGCCTGCGGTTGCTATCTATTTTCAAGACCCCGACGGACACTCATTGGAATATATCGCCCCGCTGGAAGGAAAACCACAACCTGACCTCGGTGTCATCTCATGGGACGAGTGGGAAGCCTTGCAGACACCCTAACTATCCAGCGTTGTGTGATAAACCGTCTGATATAACATACGCGCCAGTTCATCGGGGGTATAGCTATCGTCACTTGCTAGCCACCACCACACCAATTGCATCTGTGCGCCTGCCATAAAATGCGCCAGATAATCATCGGGTAAGCCAACATAAGCAGGGAGCATCGTGTATTGTCTCGCCTTGATATTGCGACGATACACCTCTGCTATATAAGCCTCAAACTTATAGCGCAGTTTAACACTACCGGCTTCACCGAACAGTGCTGTGAATTGCGCTTGATGCTGTTGGATGTTCTCGAAGAAAATACGCCAACCCGTCAGTTCACGCTCAGGGCTATCCATCGCATTAATTTGTGATGCTATGTGTTGTTGGCTTTGCTCAAACTGCTGATGCAATATCGCCCAGATAATATCATCGCGGTCATCAAAGTAGCTATAAAACGTGCCATAACCCACATCAGCGAGTTCGGTCACCGCTTTAATCGAGAACTTTTTATATCCACGCTGTGCTAATACATGCATGGCAGACATGAGCAAGGTGTCGCGGGTGCGTTGTTTGCGTCGTTCAGTACGATTTAATGGACGATTGTTGATAACTGACATCATATCAAAGTCGATAGTTTGCAAGAATATAACCACATCATATATCGTTTCCTCAGAATCATCAAACACGATAGAAAAGGAAACATATGATTGCAACACAACCCTTTGTAGACCATCCGATGTCATGGAACGATATTCAAGCATTCCGCAATGACCAGCTTAATTTCCTCTGGCGCATCACACAGGCACACGGCAAGCGCGTTCACTTTAGTATGATGGGCATGGACATCTATCATATTGCCTGTGCTGACTGCATCCAACCGCTTCTGCTAGAACAAGTCGATAAACTCCACCGCGAAACATATACCCGCAAAATGTTTAGACGTATGATGGGTGAAGGTATTCTCGTTGCCGAAGACGAGGCATGGAAATATCAGCGCAAAATGATGCAACCCGCTTTCCACGCCCAACGCATCGGGGCATATGCCGACACGATGGTGAACTTCACAGGGGATATGCTGAATACTTGGGAGACCGATACAGTTCTCCTGATACATGAAGCTTTCAGTGAGTTAACCCAGCGCATCATTGTCCAGACCATGTTCAACCGTGATATGCACGACTTTACGGCGCAATTTGGCGAGGAGATGCACACCATCTTACGCATCGGCGAATCACAGATTGGGGCGTTACCGATTCCCGATTGGATGCCGACCCTACCCCGCATTAAACAGCAAAACGCGCGCGATAAAATTCTGGCGTGGATTGATGAAATTATAGCCGAACAGATGAACACCCCACAGGATTATGGAGATTTGCTGTCGATGTTACTCGCCACCCATGATGAGCAAGGGAACACATTGACACATCAGCAAATACAAGATGAGTGCATGACCCTGTTCATCGCCGGACACGAAACCACCGCCGTTACCCTGACATGGGCGTTTTACCTGCTGGCACAACACCCTGATATGTATGCCAAATTACAGCAAGAGGTTGATAGCGTCCTTGGTGACGCCCTGCCAACATTGGAGTCTGTACGCCAATTACCCTATACTGAACAAGTCATCAAAGAAACCCTCCGCCTGTATCCGCCCGCATGGAGCTTTGCCCGAATTGCACTAGAGGATGTTCATATAGAGGATACGGTCATTCCGGAAGGCAGTACGCTGTTTTTCAATACCTATGCCATGCACCGCCAAACCGATTACTTCGATGCACCCGACCACTTCATGCCGGAACGCTTCGATAATCCAACCCATCCGCGCTATGCTTATCTACCCTTTGGTGCAGGACGACGCACCTGTATCGGCAATCAGTTTGCGATGCTGGAAGCCACTCTCTTGTTGAGCCACATCACACAGCATTATCACCTCAGCCTTGTGGATAACACCGTCATCCCAGAGCCGATGATTACCCTGCGTCCTAAAGGTGGCTTACGGATGAAAATTGAAAAACGATAGATGATGCAAAAATCTACTGTGAAGCCACCGAAACAATGTTGGTTGGCTTCACTATCTCCTATGATTCCTCATCATTACTATCTTGTTGTTTTTCTCTTTCAAGCCGTTGCCTATTTGCCTTATTGTAAATAAATAATTGCATATCATGAGCATCTAACCGAGGAAAAATGCGTGACATTTCCGCAAATACCTTCATTTTGTTATATTCGTCAGATAAATCCCAATAGAAATATTTTTGCATCCACTTCCGCCACCAGCCATCACCTTCAAAATATTCAAATGCTGGAAGCCATTCATTCTCGAATCTCTTGAATAGAAACTCAGGGAAGTAGTCGTTATGCCGATATTGTAATCGTGCGAGTCGATTTAGAATTTCAATTAATGTCCAACAATGCCTATATTGTCTACCGCTGATAAGGGTCGAATTTGCTAATACCAATTCTTGCAATTGTTGATATGCCTTGTTTGCATCTCGAATAAAATCTATCAGGATTTCTGTGCCAATATCAGAACCAGTGTTCCGAAACTGATCGCCAATCCAGCCAAGCACAAAATATCTACGATGTGTAAGTTCTATTATGTCATAGACTTGTTGATTCAATGTGGCTATCTGAGGTGGTGTACTTTTCATTCTTCGCAACTGGTCTTTGAAGGTGGTGGGAATATCATCAGTACAATTGATATATTGCCGTGAAGCCAACGGCGCAGGCACACTGTCGATACTCAATTCCTCGAACAACAACGGAAATACAGGCATACCTTGTCCCATCGCATATGCCCACTCGTAGGTGCAATATTGCGAGTCCATTGAATTTGCAGTCATCAAAACCAACATCGCATATGATTCATCTATCGCTGTTGTAATCTCATCACGCCAATTATTCCCACCCTCAATGTGATGGTCATACCAGACTTCGTTTGTGGGGAAGTCATTCGTGTTTAGCCACTCAATGAGTCTATCAAGATGAGCTTTGTCTGCGTGTGCATAGCTAATGAATAGTTGTGCCATTAGGTGGTCTCCTGTATTTCAAATGATGGCAATTTATCTTCGAGATTCTTTTGACTGGAATTGATAATAGCAGTAGTAAAACCAATGATAATAGTTGCCGCTTCAAGATATGGATTCTGTGCATTTGTATACCACATAATTGCAGCAAACCCTGTAAACCCAATACTCAATCCCTTCATAATTTTCAGACTTCTACGCGCAAATTTGCTATCAAATTCTAGGACACTGATTAACCAAGGGTAAACAAATATGGAGACAAGATACCCAACTGTATTTAAGGTGATTTTGCCTTCAGGTAAATATTCTTCATACTGATACGCATTACCAATAATGGCGAATAATGCAAGAAAATATAAACCTGCACTTGAGAATAAGAATATGGGTTGTAGACCATTCCACATCTTTTTCATTGGGTTATAAATAGAATCCATACTATACTCCATATAATTTTTGTATAAATGATAACACGGTAATAAAAACAAACACCCCTATAATTTAGGGGCTTCTATCATGCTTCTATTTCTTTGTGTCCTTCGTGTCCTTCGTGGTGAAAAAAATCTCTACGGATTATAGGTCTGAATCCGATGGGCATTATCACGCTGACGCAAGCGTTCCATGTGTGGCAGGATGTTGTCGAGGATTTCGCCTTTATCCAGCGTTTGATGCTCACGATTGAGCATGATGAGTTGCCCGTCACAGATGACCGTCTGCACATCACCAGCGCGAGTATTATAGACAAGGCTGGCTGTCACGCTGTTGAGGGGCTGATGATGAATGCCCGACAGGTCAACTAGAATTAGGTCGGCGAGCTTGCCCACTGCTAAGTCACCGAGGTCATCACCCTGCCCATAAACCTGTGCGCTTTCCTGTGTGGCGATGGTCAATGCTTGCGGAATCGTTAAGTTTTCCGCATCTTCGGTGAGTTGCTTTTGTCCCATCGCTGTTAGTCGCATGGCTTCCCATAGGTCGAGGGTGTTGTTGCTGACCGCGCCGTCCGTGCCGAGTCCAATCGGTAGCCCCATCGCACGATACTCAACCAGATTGGCATAGCCCATACCCAACTTAGCGTAGGTCTTGGGACACTGTGCAATCCCAACCGGAGCAGTCGCGCTACTCAAAATTTCGAGGTCGTTAGGGGTTGCGCCGATGACATGTGCGAGTATGGTCGGCACGTTGAGAATGCCTGTTTGCTCAATCACTTCAATCGGAGTCTGTCCACGTCGTTCGAGGCTTGCTTGTGTTTGCGCGACTGTCTCAGCCACATGGATATGAATGGCTGTACCGATGTCTTCGGCTTTTTTGGCAGTTGCCATGAGGAACTCATCATCACAAGTGTACGGGGCATGCGGTGCAAGAATCGTCCGAATCCGTCCGTTTGCTTGACCATGCCAGCGTTGGACAAAGTTGGCAGTCTCGTCAATTTGTTCCATGCCATTGCTACTAAACATCGCCTGACCGAGTAAGGCGCGAGTCCCTGCTTTTTCGACGGCACGGGCGGCGTAATCCATATGCCAATAGTGGTCGCTGACGGCTGTGATACCCGCCTCAATCATCTCCATCAAGCCGAGTTGCATGCCCCAATAGACATCGTCGGGTGTAAGGTTATTTTCGAGGGGCCAAATGTAATCGTTGAACCAGCTATCGAGGTTGACATCTTCGCCCATCCCGCGCCAAAGCACCATCGGTACATGCGCATGCGTGTTGATAAATCCCGGCATAGCCAACTGTCCATCCGCCTCAATAACTGTATTAGCATGCGACGGGTCGAGCTCACCTGTCGGTTGAATCCCTGTGATACGATTGCCTTCAATCAAGATGTCGTGATGGTCAAGGATGGTGGCGGTCTCGTCAGCCAATTGCAGAACCCGTGCGTCACGGATAAGGATGTCTACCATGTGTTTGCTCATTTCTGTTTGTCGTCTATCCAATGAAACTAGTGTACCAAGAAAACAATTTTGTAATCACAAAGGTCGCCAAACTGTTCGTCACCGGATGCAAATCATGTTAGAATTATGCTGTACAGAGTTGCAAACAGGAGCGTGGGATGTCGAAGCTTGATGGATTTCGTCAGTTAGCACAACGATTAGGGACAGATGGTGCACGCGGTGTATCGTATGCGGTTGCACTTGGCGCAATCACGGTACTGCTGGATACTGCCGGATTGCCGACTGAATTCATCGAAATTTCCAAAGGACTCTGGATTAACTCCATGAGTAGTCTGTTGGATAGTTTGGGGTCGGGTGACAAGGTGTCCGATGAAGACATCCGCAAGGTGATTGTGGATTCGGTGCGTCAATCGGATATTCAAAACCTACTGACAGAAGAAAAATATCTGCGTTCATTTGATCGGATCATGTTGCTGATGCGCGATAATGAGATGATGACCCGTGAGAGCATTGAGCATCTTGAGGTCATCCGTGGTGATATGGCGACCCGTGCCAATCAGGAAGAAATCCGTGCCAATCAAGAGGTGATGTTTGCCTTACTTGGTGACATTCAGTCTAAGTTAGATGAATTCACCCCGCCACCTGAACCCGAACCTGAGATTCCCTCGATTTTTATCTCGTATGGGCGTGGCGATGACGATGAAGACTATCACAATGCAGATAAATCTTTTCTGCGGAAGCTGTACAATGATTTGAGGTCACGGAGCTTTAATGTCTGGTGGGACAGGGAATCTATGCCATCACGCGGGTTGACCTTCGTTGATGAAATCAAAAATGCGATAACCGAACACGATCGCCTGATTCTTATCGTCGGACCACATGCTGTTAACTCGGAATACGTCAGCTATGAATGGCGACATGCGCTTAGTCTATGCAAGCCGATTATCCCGATTTTGCTCAAACGTGAACCCGACATCAGCGACGATAACGACCAATACGGGCAGATTCCGGCTGAGCTAAAAAATTATCACTCGCTGAACGCCCTCAATTGGGAAAGCGACCCCGACAGCTACACCAAACTCCTTGATGAACTTGACCGTATCTTGCGCGATAAAGCACCGATGGGCGATGTTCATGGGATACCCCGCTTGCCAATTGGATATGTTCAACGTGAGGGCTTTAACACCATTCAGCAAGCATTAATGAGCAAGACCAACGAGGAGACCCACGCTCCTGTAGTGATTGCGCCCCATGAGCAGATGCGAACTGTGCAAGGTGCAGGTGGTATCGGCAAAACCGTGCTTGCCAGCGCATTGGGACAATCCTGCTTGCTCCGGCGACACTTCCTTGATGGGGTCTATTGGGTGCGCCTCGGCAAGTGGGAAGATGTCGATGTGGTGACACGGCAATCGACTTTAGGTCTGGCATTGGGCGATAAAGACACCACCGCTTATATGGATGCTGAGGGCGGACGACTCCGTTTGGATGCCTTGCTCCGCAACAGACAGGCGTTGATTATCCTTGATGATGTCTGGGATAGCCGACAAGTTGATGCCTTTGATGCGCTCGGCCCGAATTGCCGTCTGTTGATGACCACGCGCAAACGCAATATTCTGCGTGGCGCAAACATGCACCAACTCAACAAATTGAGCGATGACGAAGGTTTGGCGTTAATTGGTGGCTGGCTTGACCGTGACCCCGAAGCCGAGAATCCACATGAAGCCGAAGAACGGCGCATCCTCCAATTGGTTGATGGTTATACATTGGCGGTGGCGATTGCTGGCGCGAAGCTGGCGGACGAACAGGGGGGCTATTCCCATGAGAGCCTCATCAGACGCTTGGAAGCAGGACGCACCTTTGAAGATTTGACACTAGGTGATGGCGAACAGAAAAACGAAAGCCTCGAAATTGCAATTAAATTGAGCTACGACGACCTCAATGAGACCGACAAACTACGCTTCCGGCGATTGGGGGTGCTGGCACCGTCGGTTAACTTCGATAGTATGTTAGTACGTGTATTGTGGATGGAAGGTGAAGAAGTTTTAGACGAATTTGAAGCTGAGGATACGCTCAACCGACTGGTCAATTCAGGTTTGCTTGACCGGGACGAGACAGGACGCTGGGAGCAACATACCATTCTCCGGGCTTATGCTGAAGCGTTACTATCTGATGAAGAAGAGCTGGGCGCATTTGCACGATATGTTGCTTTTGCAGTAGCTGCAGCAAGTCAATTGAATCAAATAGGTATGGAACAGTGGGATACACAAATTGGACCTGACTACCCGCATGTTGATTATGTCGGTGATACTCTCATCGAACGCTGTCCACAGGATAAAGTGGTTTATCAGCACATAACGGGTGAGTTCATCTGGGCTGTGCAAAAGTATGTCAATAATCGTCCGGTTCTGCGTGATGGTAAATGGCGTGGATTGGATTGGTTTGAGCTGGGCGTATCAATTTATGCGGAAACTGATCAATTATCAAAGCAAGCAACGGTTTTAAGCAATATCGCCAGTGTTTGGCGCGCTTTAGGTGAGTTACATATAGCATTGGATTTCGCTAATCGGGCTCTAGTAGTTCAACGGAATACTGATGATAAAAGTGGCGAAGCAATAATACTTAATAACATAGGTGTATCATGGCAGATATTAGGAGAGACACACCAAGCACTGGACTTTCACAATCAAGCCTTGTCGATTCAACGTGAAGTAGGCGATAAGTCGGGTGAAGCAACAACACTCAACAACATTGGAAGAATTTGGAGGCAGTTGGGCGATAATGATAAAGCTCTAGAAACATATAAGCTAGCTTTGCCAATCCATCGGGATATGGGCAATAAATCAGGAGAAGAGACCACATTAAACAACATCGGCAGGGTATGGCAGGAACTTGGAGATTCAGAAAAGGCGTTGGATTTTTACAAACAATCTTTAGAAATTGTACAAAACTTAGGTACTATAAGAAGCGAAGCGACTAGCCTCAGTAACATTGCTGGTATTTACTCTTTGCAGGGTGACTTTGAAAAAGCAAAAACATTATTCTTACAAATTCTTGAGATGTTTCAAGATATAGGTGCCGTTACCGAGATTGCCACAACACTCGACAATCTGGCAGCTATGTGTGCTCAAATGGGAAATATCAACGATGCGATTACATATTTGGAGCAGTCAATTACAATTTTAAGCTCTAGAGAACTCACACAAGATTTAGATGGTATCACAATAACTCAAAGAGAAACATTCTTGCGAAACCTCAAAGCTAAACGTGATGGAAAAGCTATTCCAAATCTCAGTACCGAACACACCAATACACTTGTCCAGAACACAATTGCCGTCTCTACATCGGCTCAAGCTAGCAAATCATCATGGCGGGAAAGTTTAGTAAACCTCCGCGAAGCCGTTGAAAAGGACAATCTGCCTGTTGAGATTGCATTTATGTCGGCTCTGATAGATGTGGTTGATGGCAACACTCCAACCCTACCCGATGACAATCCGTATCAGCTGTATCTACAAGAGGTGCTCGATGGTATTGCTAACTATGACCCTGATGCGGTTGAGATACTGTCTGAAGATACCTTAAATCCTACTATTCAACAGACTATTCGTGTGTGTACATCAGCCACCGACCAAAAGATATCGTGGCGAGAAACACTAGACAGCGCACGAGATGTTGCTGAGCGAGAAAACAATGCAAATGAACTAGCCTTTTTCACGGCTTTGATAGATGTGATTGATGGCAAAACCCCAACGTTACCTGATGACAACCCCTATCAACCGTATCTGCAACAGATGCTCGATGGCATCGCCAATTATGACCCTGATGCCGACTCCGAGGATGATATTGTTGAGCAGTTGGCGACCATATACATGCAACAGGGTCAAGATGCCGTGCGTGAGATTATCAGTCAGACGAATATCAGCACCGATCAAGCCGACCAACTGCTTGAGCAGGTACGGCAACAAGCACTTGAGAATTTCAAGACATTGGTCAAGCAGATGCTTGATACCGCAGGCGAAGATCGAGTCCGTGAGCTACTATCCGAGCAGGGTTACGACGATGACCTCATCAATGCCATTATCGCTGATGCACAGGGCGACGCGACCCCACGACCACCAATTGTACAGCCTGCACCTGACCCAACCCCAACATCACAATCATCGCAGGTATCCGACATCATTGACCAACTCATCGACCTGATGGCATCTGAGGGTGAAAGTGCTGTGCGCGAGGTGTTGCATCAATCCAATATCACCGATGAGCAAGCCGACCAACTCATCAGTCAAGTTAAGGCACAGATAGGCAGACGCGCCTTAGAGCAAATGCTTGCAAATGAGGGCGAAGGCAAAGTCCGCGAGGTGCTGGCGGCACAGGGTATGAATAGCACAACCATTGATATGATCGTGGCGGATATACGAGGCGAAACAGTAGACCCCGCCACACTTGACCATGATACCATTGTCAACCAACTTGTGACCCTCTTCCGTCTGCAAGGTGAAGAAAGCGTTCGCGCCCTAATCAATCGTACCCAATTGGACGATGAGCAAGCCGAAAGCCTTCTGAAACAAGTCAAGCAACAGGTATTTGACGAGTCCTTGCGATTCTTGCGGGCAAATGTAGACGATACAACTGCAAGAAAGCTACGCAGTGGATTTTCTGCATTAGACATGGATGGCAGCACTATTGACCTGATAATGTCACAATTGCTGTCATAGGTTCAACAAGTATGGTGTCGGATTTACCAACCGAGTTCGACATCGCGCTTCCAATAGCGTGTCAGGAGTGTGCCACCGGGCATCGCCGATACTAGCCGATACACCAAATCCCAATCGCTATCACTCAGCACCTTGCCGAATATCACCGCAACCGTGTACACACTCAGACCGACCCCAATCCCAACGATGACATTCACACCTTGCAACACCAGCATCAACACCCCGACTCCCCCAGCAATCAATAGCAAGCGGGTCAATGCCGGAGCGACTGTTTTCCAGTTCCAACCGACGGCGCGGAAGTTGCCAATCATCAGCGCAACCACCAAAATCTCCGCGATAATAGACGCAACCGCCGCCCCGCGTGGGTCACGCCAGCTATATAGCAGAATTGTGTTGAGGATGATATTCAAAATCAAGCCGGATGCACGGAATATCAACAAGAGCCGTTGCCGATTTTGTATCAACATACCTTTGCTGAACACATTGCCGACCATCGTAATCATGGTATACCAGATGAGGATACTGAGAATGCCTGCCGTCGGTGCAAAGTCCGAGCCGAACAAGGGTGTGGTAATGTCACTGGCAAAGATGCTAATGGTCAACGCCATCGGCAAGCTAATCATCACCATGTATAATGCCAGCTTCTCCACCATAAAGCCGAACATCGACCCCTTGCCATCACCATAATAGCGAGACATCAGCGGATAGACTGCCACCAATACTGTCGTGCTGAACAACTCAATCACGCCGAAGTTAATCACAAACGCAACCGTCAGATAACCTGTGCCTTCTTCACCGAGGATGCCCGTCGTCATGAGTTTGTCAGCATGTTGATATGCCAATGATAGAAACGCTGATAGTGCTAGCGGTGCGCTGTTAACCAGTAGCGGAATGCCAATCGAACGGTCAAAGGGAAATTGTGGACGTGTGCCAAGTTGCCAATTGAGATAGACAAACACCAGCGTCCGACCTAGACCAGAGACCATTGCTGCCAGATACACCCCTAATAAGCCCCAGCCCAACGCCAATGCCAGCACCGATAAGCCGATGCGGATGACGATATGCACAATCTCGACAACCGAGGTTTTCAGCATTTGTTCACGAGCAATCAAGAGGTCATACCCCATGTTGCCAAACAAATCGACAAACAGGTTAAGCCCTGCTATCGCTGTAAACGCCTGCACCATTGGACTATAGCCGACGGCAAACCCATTCATGCTGATATACGCGACCAATGCCAACACCGTCTGCAAGACCATCATCGCCGACCAATATTTGCCAGCTTTGTCGGGTTCTCGCGCTACATCCCGAATCACAATCAAGCCCATACTGAAGCTAGAAATCGAGCCAGACACCGCAATCAACGCCCCGACTGTGCCGTAGATACCATAGGCAAATGTCCCCAACCACGGTGCAAGAATCAGTTGCCAGATGAACAGCGCGCCTTTGCTAATCAGGCTGGCGAATACTAATGCGCTGACATTGCGGGCGGCACGTTTGGCATCACTGCCGGAGAGGGTTTCGGGTTCGGTCGTCATGAGTTGATTTCGTCCGTCTTATTTCGTATGTAACATAGTAGGGACAAGGCATGCCTTGTCCCTACAACTTTACTTTAATTTTAGTTTGACACTCAATCGCCGGCGTTATGCCCCGTTGCCATTTTTATAATCGAGTAGATGATGCGCCCCGTCGAGAGTATCGACATAATCACTCTGTATATTACACATGGACTGCACATATGCCTTACGAATGATACGCTCAAACGTCTTTATCAGCACACTGCCACCGACAAATATCACATGGTTGGCATACTTGGGATGATTATGAATAAAGAGATGTTTGGTATAGGTCAATGTGCCCGACTCTGGAAAGGCTTTGCCGTGCATCTGTATCAAAACAGTCACTGGCTGTTCCGCTGTATCCATCATGGATTCGATTTCACGCTTCATTGCAAAGACATCGTTCCATGTCCAACTCACATCGAACTCACAACGAATAACAGTGTGGGCTGAATTTTCCCATTTTACAGTAATTGCCATCTTTTGTTCCAAACAAAATAATCCCAACAGATATTTTAACGGAAACCTCTCTTTTTTGTAACATCGGCTATCGACGAATTACGAGATTGTGATGCCACTTATGGATGCGCAGAGTCTTAATTATCTTACTCTGAGGTGTCGTCACCCCGCAGACGGTCGAGGTCTTCTTGATAGTCAGCCTGCAAATCTTCATCCGCAGTGTTTTCAATCGCAAGTTCCAAGAACGAGATTGCTTGCTCAATGTTACCCATTTCTTCGTGTATATCTGCCAGTATGAGATGAATTTCCGGATTGGCTTCATCAAGGTCAAAGGCTATTTCGGCTTGTTCGAGCGCATCATCTAATGTGTAGTCATCTCTATCTGGATAGATAATCGCACGGAGTTGATAGGCTCTTGCAAATTCACCATCCAGTTCAATCGCGGTATCAAGGTCAGCTAGCCCTGCTTCTTGATAGTTGAAGTCTTCTGTAAGGTCATAGAGCCAGATGTTGACTTCTGCGCGTTGGACGTAAAGTGTGGCGTTACCTGTGATTTGTGTGATGGCACGATTGGCAACATCTAACGCCAACAACAATTCGTTGGTCGCATCACTGTCGGATTCGGATTCATTCGCCCGTGTCAATGATAATGCAATCTGTCCCTGATACGCTGTTGATAAGTCAGGGCGTAAAGTGATTGCCTCACTAAAATAATTGCTGGCTTCGGCATCATTGGTCAATGTCAGATTCAGCCACCCCAATTCGACCAGCACATCGTATGCTAAATCCCCCTCAATGCCATACTCCAATGCTGTCTCAAAATCTGACTTTGCGTCTTCGTTATTTTCAAGTTCTTGATACGCCAAGCCACGATACCCATAAGCATCTCCCGCGAAGACATCACGGGCAATTGCAATCGTCAGGTCGTCAATCGCCAGCTGAAAATTACCCGATTCAAAATGCGCCAAACCGCGCCAATAATAGGCATTACCGTCATCCTCATCACGCGCAATCGCCTGACTAAAATCAGCAATCGCCGACACATAATTTCCCACTGCGCTATACGCCCGCCCTCGCCCGATATACGTATCTGGACGGCTAGGGTTAAGCTGTAGTGAGCTATCAAAATCATTGACAGCATCGGTATAATTCTGGAGTCCAAGGTTGGCTAAGCCACGATTATTATAAATATCAGCACTTGTATCGTTCTTATCTAATGCGGTATTCAAGAAGTCAAGCGCACTATCAAATTTGCCCTGATAAACGTGCATATTGCCAAGCCGTGAATAGGCTTCAAAGCGGTCGGGATTAATCTCAATCGCCTCTTGTAAAATCAACTGCGCTTCGTCTGTGTTCCCCGTTGCTTCTTGAGTATACGCAATGCCAAGTCGTGCATCGTACCGCATGTCGGGGTCAAGATTTTCGGTATTATCTAAAATCGCGCTGTATTGTGCTTCTGCATCCGTATAGCGTCCGTTGCTGATAAAGTAATCGGCTAAGACTCGGCGGGCATTAACATCGCTTGGATTAAGTTCCAATGCGCGGTTCAGGTTGGATTCCACAGCATCATAATTGCCCTCAAAGAAGTTGAACTGCCCTAGAACACTATAGGCTTCGGCATAGGTTGGGTCAAGTTCAACCGCTTGTTCTAAGTCTGTGATGGCAGTTGCATAATCGCCATAACCTGAGCTATTGGCTAAGGCACGTCCGACATAGGCATTGGCATAAGTTGGGTCAGCTTCGATTGCCTGTGTGTAGAGGTCAATTGCTTCGTCATAATTTGCATTTCCTGCAAGGTCATCTGCTTCATCAACAAGTGACTTTGCTCCATCCGCATCCCCAGACGCAAGGGTGGGCGCAGGCTCATCAGGGGTTGCCGTATCCACAGACTCTACGACGACGGCTTGCGTTGCTTCAATCACAGGTTCGGGGTCACTCGGTGGTTGTGTCAGTAATAGGATAGCCACCATAATCACCAGTGCTACTACACCACCCCCAATCAAAAACGGCAAACGGTTGGGACGATTTTGTTTGCGATAGCGGTTGATGTAATCAATGAGGCGTTGCATGTCACGGTTGAAGTCGGGGTCGTTGCGGACAATCACAGCATTGCGATAAGTCAAATCTTGCAGGCTGTCTGGCAACTGTGAGGCGGGGGGCATGGTCGCATTATTGACCAAGACCGGAATCACCAGTACCTCGTCACCACGCTTTAAGCCAGATTCAACCTCAATGCGGACAAAGTCATCAGGGTTTTGCAGACGTGGGTTGCCATCGTTGTCAGCCACTGATGCCCACTTGTTACCGATGATTGTCAGCAGGACATCACACTGCGCCACTTCGTCGTCTAATACCTTGCGGAAGTCTAAACCCGGTGGAATATCATCGACATCCTTAAACACATTACGCCCACCATAGGCGCGTTCCAGATGGTCATGAATGCGTCCACTTTCCGAGATGGAATCTGCGCGACGATAAGAGATAAATATACGTGGCATCCTATTGTCCTTGCTTGGGCTGAATTTGTCCGGTCTGCCCCTATTATATGCTGATTGCACCGCCTTTGTGTTGTAAAAACTTGTAGCCGTGCATGGGACTATGGGGCTAATTGACCAACCTCATTGTAGAACAAGAGTAGGGGCTTAGCCATGTCTAAGCCCACACACGATTAATCCTTCAGCGTCAAACTAATCGGGCAATGGTCGCTACCCATCACATCAGCATGAATCGCTGCAGTTTCGACGTTATCGCGTACATCCGGCGAGATAAAGAACATATCAATGCGCCACCCAACGTTCCGTTCGCGTGCGCCACCACGATATGACCACCATGAATACGCCCCTTCTTCATCAGGGTTTAGCTCACGGTAAATATCGAGATACCCCTGCTCGACAACTTTATCAATCCAATCGCGTTCTTCGCGCAAAAAGCCCGTTGTCTTTGTGTTCTGCTTGGGGCGAGCGAGGTCAATTTCGTTATGCGCTGTGTTGATGTCCCCTGCAAAAACAACCTGCTTGCCATCTTCACGCAGGCGGTTGGCATACGCCAGAAATTCTTCTTTGTATTCCATCTTATAAGGCACACGGCTATGGTCACGGCTACCATTAGGGAAGTACGCCGACATAAACACAAGGTCGCCATAGGTCGCAATGATGGTACGCCCTTCGCTATCGAACTTCTCAATCCCTAGTCCGAGCTGAACATCATCCGGTTCAACACGGCTGTAAAGCGCAACACCGCTATACCCCTTCTTTTCTGCACTAACCCAATAGGTATGATAACCATCGGGATTTTTCAGTTCTTCGTCAAGTTGGTCGGGATGGGCTTTGGTCTCCTGCACACTGAGGACATCCGGTTGTTCGCTGTGCAACCAATCGAGGAAGCCTTTTTTCTGGGCAGCACGGATACCGTTTACATTCCATGAATAGAATCGCATTATTTTCTCCACTTGTAATCAGGCAAAATGCGAACAGATGTCCGCATTGATAAAACCATTATAGTGTATCGACTCTACCTGAGCATACGCTGAAAAACCGTGTTGGCAGTTTCAAACCAAATACGCACACTTTCTTTGTCAAAGTGAGCTAAGATAAACTATAGGCAGACTTATCTAGCACTCATAATTGAGGTGTGGTATGGCACAAACCCCTATGATTATCCGTCGATTGGTTGGAGGTAACGTCCGACCTGAACCCATTGAACAAGCTCTACAAAGCTTCCAAAACTTCATTCGCTCACAGGTGGTTGGTAGTGTGCTTCTGTTGGTGTGCGCAATTATTGCACTTGTCTGGGCAAACTCGCCATTTGCGCCACTCTATCATGAAATCTGGGATACGGTGCTGAGTGTTTCCATCGGCGAAGAAACCCTCGCGCTGACCTTGCATCAGTGGGTCAACGAGGGGTTGATGATGTCCTTCTTCTTGCTGGTCGGCTTGGAGATTAAGCAACAGGTACTTGTCGGTGAACTCTCAACACCCCGTCAGGCATTGCTTCCGGTCTCGGCAGCACTCGGTGGGATGGTTGTGCCTGCCCTGATATTCGCCGTGTTTAATTTGGGCACAGAAGGTATCGCTGGTTGGGGTATCCCGATGTCAACTGATATTGCTTTTGCACTTGGCATTCTGGCGTTATTGGGTAAACGGATTCCACTCAGCCTGAAAGTTTTCCTCGCCGCCCTCGCCATTGCCGATGACCTTGGTGCGATATTTGTGATTGCCGTATTTTACACAGAGCAGATTGTTACGACGGGTCTGCTGATTGCTTTTGTGTTCTGGTTCATTATGCTTATCATGAGTCGGCTCGGTGTCTATACACCATTTATCTATTTTGTGTTATCAGTGGGGGTCTGGTTCGGGTTTGCAGCATCCGGCATCCACGCGACGATTGGTGGTGTATTGGTGGCATTGGTGATTCCAGCCCATTCGCTGATTGACCCCGACCGCTTCCTTGATTTGATATATGACAAATTGCCCCGCCTCGAAGCCGGAGACCATCACGGGCGCGAGTTACTGACCGAACATGAAAAAGCCAAAGCGGTCATTGAGTTAGAAGAAGCGATTCATGATGTCGAACCGCCTCTCGTACAACTGGAGCATAATTTACAGCCGTGGGTGACATTTATCGTGATGCCTGTGTTTGCACTATCGAATGCAGGTGTGACCCTATCCGGCAACCTCCTAGAGACGATTACACATCCCGTCAGTCTCGGTGTGATATTTGGGTTGTTGGTCGGCAAACAGGTTGGTATTACCCTGTTTGCCTATCTTATGGTGAAGTCCAAACTGTGCCAACTGCCCGACGGATTGACATGGCGACATATTCACGGCGCAAGTTTGCTGGCAGGCATCGGCTTTACTGTCTCGTTATTTGTGACCGAACTCGCTTATGTTGGCGACCATCATACCGCCGATATAGCCAAAGTCGGGATTTTGCTAGCATCGTTCATCGCAGGTGTTGCTGGATTTTATGTGCTGAAAGGTCTGCCAATGCTTAAGGAGCAATCCACAAACTAAAAATCTATTGTAAGGTATACGTCATTATGAGTGGACGAACACACAGGTTCGTCCCTACAAAAGAAATCTATAGATAGATGCTAAGGGCAAATCTCACTAGCATTGTTAATCGTCTGCTGTATCGCACCCAACCGATTATCAGGGTTAGGATGCGTGCTAAAGAACTCCGGTTGTACACCTGTTCGCGCTTGTGCCAGCACCTGCATGACTTCAAGCAAGCCTTCGGGATTGTAGCCAGTTGAAATCATGATGCACACACCAAGCGTATCCGATTCGAGTTCATCATCGCGCCCATATTGCATATTCACCAAACTGCCGATAACCGCAGCTGCCTGTGTTGTCTCGCGGTCACCTGATGCCACACCAACTGCGCCAATTAGCCCGTTGGTTAGGTCGCTTTTTGCAATACGTTGTGCGCTGTGCCGTGCGAGGATATGCACAATCTCATGGGATAAAACGCCAGCAACGGCTTCCTCAGTTTCCAATTGTGATAACATGCCGACGGTGATAAACACGGGTCCACCCGGTAAAGCAAAAGCATTAATCACATCACTATTCAGCACATAAAATTCAAACTGCCATGGGGTATCACGAGCGACACTTTCATTCACCAATGCACGTCCAATCCGGCGCACTGCACTCTGCACCTCTTCATCCTGATAGAGACCGCCATATTGCCGTATCATGGACGAGACGGATTGTTGTCCTAGAGAAATCTCTTGTTCGACTGTCAGGCTGATATATTGATTTTCACCTGTGACAGGATTGACCTCACTCGATGCTAGATAGCTGACCAATGAAATAATCGCAATCACCGCGCCAAAGCCCAACCGTAAAATTGCACCACCATCATCAAGACGCATCAGTTGCTCCCTTCAATAGCGGTTCGTCATAGTGGTCGAGGGTCTCATAGACTCCGCCAGCAACCGCTCCAAATACAATATGTCCGACCACCAAAAGTGGGCTATCAATTGCAAAGAACCATTCAAATACCAATGTACCTGCATAGAGGTTGATGCCATAGAACGACAATCCCAGAATCGCACCGCCGACAATCCCAACACCCAATCCCCACTTGTGTACCACAATTGCAATTATCAATGTCAGCACTAGCGACAAGCCATAATGCACCAGCACACCCACCAGTAATACGCTGGCATTATCAGTAATGAGTGCGTCTGTGCCCATCATCAGCGACGCGAAATAACGTAAAATAATCGACGGGTCGATTTGTAAGAATAGTGGCGATAAGGTCAACATCATCACAAGGAACACTGTCCCCGCGACCAGTCCAGCATATGGAATAGCTCGCCATGCCACATTCCGCTGAATCGCTTGTATCATAAATTTTCTCCCTAAGTGTCTCATTTGTGCAGATTTTATCTATGCAGAATGAGATTTAGATTAGGGAGATGATGGAGCTATATTGGTGCAGATGAATTATAGATTATTCTGAACTCTCACCTGTCACGGCAACATATGCGCCGAGTGCAATCAAGCCTGTACCTGTGAATAGCTTCTGCCCTTTGCGTAATCCAGCGCGTTGCTTAAGCTGTGAACCGATTGGACCTGCCATCGTCGCCACGACAATATCAGCAGTTGTGTTCATGAGTACCGAGATCGTGCCCAGAAGAATAAATTGTGTCACAATCACGCCCTCTGGATTAATAAATTGCGGAAGAAAAGCTAGGAAGAAAATGGCAGTTTTGGGATTCAGAGCTTCGGTCATCATGCCTTGAAATAACACTTGCTTGAAATCTGTTGCATACTCAACATCATGTTCTTCGGGTATTTCATCCGGTGCGAGAATTGTGCGAATACCCAGATAGATTAGGTAGGCTGCACCTGCAAATTTGATGATGGTAAACAAGGTCGCGGAGGTCGAAAGTATAGCGGAAATACCCAATCCTGCTGCCAACACATGGAACATCCCGCCAATAGATGTACCAAACGACGACGCATATCCTTCACTGCGCCCACCTTTTAAGCTACGGGTCAGAACATAAAAAATACCCGGCCCGGGTGTCACCGCCAGCAAAAACGCGGCACTCAAAAATAATCCAAATGAGGTTGCATCAGGCATGACTTGTCTCCAGTCTATTTGAGTCAGACTGAATTGTAGCACAGCGTAGAATTTTGTTTATTGAACGGAACTGCGAATAGAGTGAGCACGAAGGGACAGCGTATTCACTGCCCCTGAAGATATTGTTTTGTTGTATCTATGCAGGTTGTTTTTCGATGGTACTTTCCATTGCATACCCCATCTCGATAATGTCTTTATCGCGCAACATATATGCCGCAAGCAACATCACAAGAATCCCTGCCCCTGTGAAAGTCAACAGTGGGCTGATGCTGACCAATGCACCTGTCAGGGCATGACCAATCGGCGCAGTTCCGGCACTGGCAAACATAATCACCGCCATCATCCGTCCAATCATGCGTTTGGGCACAGACCCCTGCAACCACGTAATCATCATCACATTGACGTAACCGTTCCCAGCCCCTGCAATCGCCACGGCTAGTGTTGCAACTGCGGTTGATGTCGTTGCCACAAGGACAACCTCAGATATGCCTAGTAACGCAATCGCCACCATAATCAGCGTACCCATACGATAAGGTTTTGGACGAGGAAGCGCACCCGCCATAATAATCCCAAGCAACGCCCCACCACCAAAGCCTGACATAATCATGCCGAACGCTGCGGCACCTTCAGGATATTGCGTATCGGCTAGCACAGGTACACCAATAATAATCGGACCATTGATAAGGAAGTTGACTGCAATCGACACGAGGAAAACTTTGGTCAGCAAGCTGGTGCTGAGGATAAAGCTGAAGCCTTCACGGATTGAGCCAAGTACGGACATTTCGTCATCATCGCTTTCATCTGCGTCGGTGATGCGGGTGTTACTCATCATCCACAACGTCATCGCAGAAAATAGGAAGGTCAGCGCATCTAAGCCAAAGGCAACCCCAATGCCTGTCATATTCGGGACACCCTCCGCACCTGTTGATACACCGCTGAGTAGCGTAATCAAAACACCTGCGACAACTGGACCGAGGAAGACACTAATCTGTATTGTGCCTTGTACGACAGCATTGCCTGTTTGTAGAAGTTCATTCGGGATAATGCTAGGAACAATCGCCTGACTCGCCGGAAAATAAAACGCATCTGCTAGCCCGAACAAGAGCGAAATCACATATATCATCCACAGTTGAATAGTGCCGGTTAGGATAACACCGGTCAATGCGATGACCAAAACCATGCGTGCGATGTTGGATGCCAGCATAACGTTGCGCGGTGAGTAGCGGTCGGTGATGACTCCACCGAGTAACATGAAGATAGCACGGGGTATCGCTGCCACTGCGAGAACTGTCCCCATCAGAAAGGCATCACCCGTTAATTGCAAGATGAGCCATGGCAAGGCAATCATGTAGAATTGGTCGCCTAATAATGAAATGGCTTCCCCTATCCACAGTAGACGAAAGTCACGATTGGCAATCACCCGCCGGAATGGTGAGGCTGATTTTTTCTCTGGTTGCGGGAATACACCGCTATCCATATTGATTTCTGCTTGTGTCATTTTTTCTCCCTTTTGTTCTTTCATTTATGTATACGTATTTGGATGTAATTGGGTTCAAATTTATTTACCGAACACTGTTCTTTAGATGACAAAAAAATTTGCTTTTATCATCTGTTTCTATATCAATATCGTAGGGGCAAGGTTCTCCTCGTCCAACAATATTATCTAGCGAATTGCCACATACCTATATATCAACAGAACGCATATCAATTTTCTGAACACTGTTTGGATATTATCATGATTTTATATTTTGTGTCAAGTATTTTGATAAAATTGGATAGATAAGCCGTGACGGAGACGTATAGAAAGCGTGGGTGAAACTGACATAAGATCTAGTAAAATGTCTGAATAAGGTTCTATGTGAAATTGTCATAATGATGAAACTTATAAAAACTGCACCACAGACATAAAGAAGTAGTTCAAATTTAGTCTTGCGACAAGATTTCCGTTAGGGACAAGGCATGCCTTGTCCCTACAGCATCGAAATTTGCATTACTTTATTGAGATTACTGAGAGTCCAGAGGAAGATGGGAACATGTAAGAGCTGTAGGGAATTGACTCATCACTCATTACTCGTCACTTTACTTGACGTTCTTGGGGTCTTGGCGGTTTACATATTGATTCTGAGTTCACATTATGCGTATATAATCTATTGGTAGTTAAGGTAAAAATATGATTCGTAAATTGTTGCTATTGTTCACATTGTTGCTTCTTGTATCATCTGTTGTGGTCGCGCAAGATGCCGAAGCCACCGAAGAAATCGACGAGACCTTTGGCGAAGACCTCACCATTGAATATTTGCGTGAGTTAGAAATCGAAGGCAGTGAAGTTATCTTCGAGACACAGTTGGCAAATGGCTCGAATTATTTCCAGTATATTGCCAGCTATATTTCAGAAGGCAACCGCATTCAAGGGTTGATGACCATTCCATTTGGGGTTGCGCCGGAGGGTGGTTTCAAGGCAATTGTATTTAATCATGGCTATATCCCGCCCCGCAGTTATGTCACGACTGAACGCTATGTCGATTATGTGCGCTATCTGGCAGAATCGGGCTTTGTTGTTTTCAAGATTGATATGCGCGGACACGGCACATCCGAAGGCGAATCTGAGGGGACATATTTCTCGCCGGGTTATACAATTGATGCTATCAGTGCGCTGAAAAGTATGCAAACCCTCGACTTTATCGACCCTGACGGCATCGGCATGTGGGGGCATAGCATGTCTGGAAATCTGGTCTTGCGTGCTATGCTGATTGAACCGGACATCAAAGCAGGTGTGATTTGGGCAGGCGCAGTCTATAGCTATGATGACTTTGCTAAATATTCCATCACTGACCCGTCGTTTACGCCATCAGCCAGCACATCCACCCGTACTGTCAGCCGAGGTCGTCAATTGCGTGAACTTTACGGTCCGTTGGATACGTCAAACGAATATTGGGCAGCGGTGTCACTCACCAATCATATTGAATATCTGGAAAGTCCAATCCAGTTGCATCATTCCGCTGATGACCCGATTGTAAATGTGGGTTACTCGACTGACCTTGCCAATGTGCTGACCGAAAACGAAAAAGTGCATGAGATTCATGTGTATCAAAATGGCGGACATAACATCAGCGCACCGACGTTTAACGAAGCCATGCGTCGCACAGCCGAGTTCTTCCGTGCCAATCTGTAGCATTTCTATCAGTTATACAAAAATATCCTCAATGCCCCGATTCAATGATGATAGGGGCGTTTTGGTTGCGCGATACATCACATAATAGCTGTTACGCTCGGATGTCACCCATCCGCCTGTTCGTAAGACCTGCAAATGTTTGGAGATAGCCGCATCGGACAAATTTAAGATACCTGCTATTTCTTTGGTGGAGCGTGGTTGTTGTGCCACAAGGCGCAAAATCTTGAGGCGGGTCGGGTCACTGATGGCAGATACGATGTCCAGTAGCTCATCTGCCAATACGGGGGAATGGCTGATGTCATAGACAGCGGATAGGGGATAGGTTATGGATAAGCGCACGGCTTTGTCTTTATCACCGCGCACCGAAAGCCCTATCATTGGGTAGGTAAAATAAGACGGATGCAGATTTAGAATGTCGTCATCATCCAACCGAAAGCTATCCTCAATACCCGTCGAAACATAGGTTGCTTGTTGCACGTCTGGCTGAATCTTTATCTTGGGGCTGATGCTATCCAACACATGCAGTACCCCATCAGTCATCAGTATGCGCCCTTTGTCCGCGATGTCATGCAAAAAATGCCCTTCGTTGTCTCGCCAGAAATCCGCAAAGATGCACGTCCAATAGTTCTCAATAAATGTCACAAACCGTGTTTTGAATTGTTGTGGGTGTGCTAGCAAATCATCGAAGAACAGTGCGCTATTCGGGAAGTAGGTCAACAGCCAACCCCGCGCTTTATCTTGCAAAAAGCTATCCCGTCGCATTTGTTCAACTGTGGTTTTGTTCTCGAGGATAGTTTTGCCCCCTGGTGGTTGTGCTAATAATAAGCGCGATAGTATCGGCGTGGTGAACTCATCAAGCGGTTGTTCAGCAAAGGTCTGCAACTCGTCTGCGAAGGTTGCCGATGCCATGATATGCACATCCAACAGGCAATATATCAGTGTCGAGAGTAACACATGGAAATACTCGCGTTCGGCTTGCAGGTCTGGCGGTAAACTACGCAATGTCCGCAGTGACCAATTCAGATGCAGGGGATAGGCACGGTAATCTTCCAACACATGCAGACTAATCAGCAACTCGTGCAAGACCGAATAACTAAAGCGCACCTGTGCATCACTAAATTGCTTGACACTGATTTGAATCGACATGGGTTTGTCCTCATGGTGGTCTAACTGATTTACTATTTCACGAATCAGTTGATTTGTCAAAACCGTATACCGTATTGTAGGGCATATAAATCATGTCTATCGAAAGGACACCCATGTCATTAATCACACAAATCACCGATGCTATCCGCGCCAACTATATCCTCGTTGACCGCATTGACGCTGTTATCGAGGCATTCGAGGCACAAACAACCGACATCGACCTATCACAAAATCCGACCACGTTAGCGAACAAACTCACAGGTATCTTGCGCGAGGTCACCAACGACAAACATTTTGCCCTCATCTACCGCCAACCCGACGACACCCCACAAGAGGAGCAACCCCGCCGTCGTACCCCTAATTTTGCCCGCCAGAATCACTATTTCTATACAGCGAAACGGCTGTACGGCAACATTGGTTATCTGGATTTTCGCCTGTTCCTCGATAGCCGTGAAGCGATGGAAATTGCAATCGGTGCAATGGCAATGTTAGCCCACACCGACGCACTGATTTACGATATACGCCTCAATCGTGGTGGCTCTCCGGCAACAATTCAACTGTTATTATCTTACCTGTTCGCTGAACCCAAGCACCTTATCACCTTTGAAACCCGTACCGAAGGCGAAAACTGGCAGACGTGGACATTACCTTATGTGCCGGGACGACTGTATACCGATAAACCTGTATATGTGTTGGTCAGCGGTTTGACAGGGTCAGGAGCGGAAGAATTTGCATATGATATACAGCAGTTGGAACGGGGAACACTGGTTGGACAAACCACGATGGGGGCAGGTCATCTGGTCGAAGGTATTGAACTCGGTGACGGATTTTCAGTCTATATCTCTAATGGTCGTCCGGTGAATGCCGTATCTAAGACCGGATGGGAAGATGTTGGTGTTGTGCCAGACATTGAGACTGCTATCGGTGATGAACTCCAGACTGCTCACCTTCACGCCTTACAGACACTCCAACAAAGCGCAGATACTGACGAATACAAACGCTTTCTTGATTGGGAACACCAGATGGCGACGGTGTCATATAATCCGTATATACCAGATACTCTATCACAGCATGTCGGGGACTATGACACAGCAAAGGTTGTCGGAACAGGTGACGGGCTGAGCTACTTATCTAATGGCATGACCTTGACCATGACCCCACTGGCTGACAATGTATTCAGCATCCGTGATGGGGACATGCACCTGACATTCGAGGACACTCAGATGATTACTGAATGGCGCGACCATCCTGATAAATTGGTTCGGGCACGTCAATAAAACCGCCCCTCATTCAACGGCATAAACTATCATCCCCTCTATAATGAGTACAAGTAAGTTGATAAAGGGGAAGAATGATGAGGAAGTTGTTGATACTTGTTTGTATGTTGGTGCTGTTGCCCGTGACAACAACAGCCCAAATATCAGACGAAGAAGTCTGGTATTTCGGTCATAGCAAAAATACGACATTAATCGCCTTCAATACAACCGGACAATCGAATACCTTACTTGTAGCTGAACGTATTCTCAGCGAACATCCGCAAATACGACTCAACAATGAGCAAGTGATTGTAAGACTGCGTGTCAGTGGCGCAGACTATCTGTATCGCCTCACACCAGACGAAGCAATATTAATTGGCTCCGGTGATTACATTGCATCAAATCCGATAGCAATTGGTGATGGAGTGGCAGTAATTGGTGGTGGGACAAGCCAACCCGCTGAGGCGATTCTCCACACAGTAGATGACATGCGTGTCTTACCAAATTTGATGCGTGCGTTTGGTCTTGATGCTCGATTTTCTGAGGATAGCTTGATTTTTCGTTATATTGGCGTAGACGCTAATGGGCAATGGGGCTTGTGGATACACGATGTCGATACTGGAGAAGATAACCTAATCTATGTGTTTGGCGAGGAATATCCAAGAGTGTATCCGACCACACACGGTGAATATTGGTTACACCGGATTGAGAATGACACGAGTGCTGAGTACTTCGTTATTCAAATGGATGGACAAGTAGAATCAATGGGAGTATTTGACGAATCTGATAGTTCTTATAAAATCCATGTTCTGGAAACTGACCTTATTGTATATCCGACAGAGTGCGATACCAAATGCACCGTTGAAGCTCGCGGTATAGAAGATGGCATAATTCGGACATATGTCGGCAATCCATCAGTCTTCCATGCGTCACCTATCAGTTTCACACCGGATGGCAATTTGCTTGTTACGAACTTCGACACATACGAATTCTACTTACTACGTGCCGATGCCCCGCCACAATTCCTCGGCTATAATGACGCAAGAGGAAATATTTTTTCACAGGAGTTAATGGCAAGTTCCTATGATGGGCGATGGGTATATCCAACAAACCAACTGAACAGACCAAACACGTTCCAAGTCATTGATTTGTTAAGTGGTGTATCCGTAGCAGAATATCCAGTAACAGAACGTTTTGCACTGGAAGGCATATTGCAGGGCGATGGCATGGTTGCGTTTAATCCTCGACTCCGCGAGAGTGATCTTTTGATTTACGATGCACAATTGGGCGATGTGGAAATCCGTGATTTAACAAACATGGGGCAAGCTGTCGATTTTTTGCCGAATAACATTGTTTTGTTTGATGCTGATACAACTGTATATTTATTTGATTTTGATACAAATGAACAACATATCCTAATTGAAGATGGCAATCAATTCCGTGTGATGGGCTTCTATCAGCTTGACACACGTTAGATTGAAACAAACTAAAGAAGCCACTTCACACAGCATGTAGTGGCTTCTTTGATTTTAGTTAAACTGTCGGCACTTTATAGCGTACCGAAATCGAGTCAATGTCGTCCATCAGCTCATTGAATTGTGGGATGGTCAATTGTTGTTTCGCATCGGACATAGCAACATCAGGGTTCGGATGAACTTCGACCATCAAGCCATCGGCACCACTGACCCGCGCGACACGTCCCAACGGATTGGCAATATCACGGCGACCAGCGGAATGCGAAATATCAACGATAATCGGCAGATGTGTCTCTTGCTTGAGCAACGGCACAGCACTGATATCGAGGGTGTTGCGCGTTTCTTGAACGAAGGTACGAATCCCGCGTTCCATCAAGATAATCTGGTCATTACCACTGCTCATGATGTATTCTGCGGCATAGATAAATTCTTTCAGCGTCGCACCGAAGCCACGTTTGAGCAGTACAGGTTTACGTTGTTTACCTAATGCACGGAGTAAGAAAGCATTTTGCATATTCCGTGCGCCAACCCAGAAGGCATCGACATATTCGTCCATCATCGGAATGAGCGATTGGTCAAGTACCTCACTGATAACAACCATATTGTGTTTGTTGGCAATCTGACGGGCAATCTTCAGCCCTTCTTCACCCAACCCCTGAAAATCATAGGGTGATGTGCGCGGTTTGTAGCCCATACCCCGAATCATCTTCACGCCACGTTCAGCGAGTGCGCCAGCAACTTCGTCCATCTGTTCATAACTTTCGACAGCACAAGGACCTGCGATAATCTCGAAGGTGTCGTTACCAATCCGCAGACCATTATCAAACTCGATGATGGTATGTTGGTCAGGGGCTTTACGCTGTACCAAAATTTTCTGACGGGCATCCCGTTCTTCGAGGCTGAGGGTCGCACGGAAAATTTCGCTGAACAACTTCTTGATGGTATCATTGCTGAAGGGACCTTCGTTGGCTTTTTGCAGTTCGGTCAGCATTTGTGCTTCACGTTCTGGGTCATAAAATGTGGTGCCGAGTTCTTGCTGAACTTCACCAATTTCACGGGCGATTGCCGCACGTTGATTGAGCAACTCAAGGATTTGCATGTTAATTGGATCGATTTGTTTGCGTAATTCTTGCAAACGGCTTTGTGGTGACACTGTGATTCACTCCCAAATTTCAAAATAAAAATTTCATGAGAGCTATTATACACAGCGATTGTCAAATGCGATGGGCAGATTTTCTTGGGTAGTTTGCACAAGTGAGAAATTACCTATTGCAATACCTTTCTGCAATCACATTTTATTCGGAAAAGGTCACCTTACGATAAACCTCAGCCAATGTCAGGGTGCAACCAATTGACGGCAAATCAAGCGAAGTCTCTAAGCCGGACACCTGCCGATACCGCCAAATACTATCCGCTTGCCGGACATATTGCATAATGTTGGGGGCATCTTGCGATATGATGAGATATTCGTCTAAGTCAAGGATCTTAAGGTATTCGTCTAATTTTTGGATGCGGTCTATGGATGCAGTTGATGGAGATAACACTTCAATCAGCACGGTTGGATTGATAAGTATGTTGTTGTCATCTTCCAAAAACTTGGGTTCGCCACACACAACCATCCCATCCGGATAGCGGTAGGCTTTGGCACTATCGACATGAATCCGTATTTCCCCTGTCACAGCTTCACAGTCTTTCCCCTCAAGTTGATTACCCAGTGCCCGATTGGTGTTGGCAATTATCAGCGTATGATTCCAACTCCCGCCAGTCATGGCAATGATGTCACCGTTTACAAACTCGTGGCGGATGTCGCTCTCCCGTTCAAACTCAAGGTATTCCGTTTCGGTCATTTTCTGGTCAGGTTGGGGCAATGCCATGTATATCGTCCTCGTCTGCTGTCTGGTCTCATTATACATGATTTGATGGTGGTATAACGCGACGGGCAAAAGCGTAACGCGGAGAGGCAAAGAGGCAGAGGCGCGGAGGATAATCCTAAACTGCATGCTAGATGATTGTAGGCTTCAATAAGGTTGAGGAAATCTTACTTGCGATGTGTAGCATTGATAACACGAGGGTAAGGAGGGATAATTTGTCAAACAATGTTTCTTTCATATACTGGCAATATGTTGTAATTATCATAGCCTTTGGGATGTATATCGTAGGTAGTTTTCTCGTCCCTTTTGTTCCATATCAAAGTGATACATCATTGATTTATCCATTATTGATTCTTTACAAATATCCAATCTTTCATATTGTATTCTTGACGGTTTGTGTAATTGGTATGGGCTATTTTTCTTTTGCCCATAAACTATTTAATGTTTCGTGCTTGATGATGTTGTTAGTTGGACTCGTTCTGCTTGTCTTTGTGAATATATTCGCTACAGATTATCACCATCATGATTATATTGAGATGGACGGAATAGTCTACCAATTAGGCAGTAGCAATGATTCAGATTGGGCAACACTGCAATATCTTGTTTATCAATGCGATGCAACCGGCATAATCTGTATACTAGCAGATATTCCATATTCAGGATTAAATCGTAGTCAGTTGCCAACAGTTAGGCAAACGGATAGATATGCACAGTTTTGATTGATAGATAATAATCTTGCAATCTCAGTCTATGATGGTATTTATCCAGTCAAACTCAGTGAACCATAGACCGAATCATTCCCTCTGTGCCTCCGCCTCTTTGTACCTTTGCGTTAAATCATTGATACTTATAACACAAATAGAAATTAGCGGTACTGAGCCATCAAAAGATGATACAATAACCGTATTGATGAGTTGAGGAAATAGCTATGACATTGAATGAAATTATCGCTGAAGTGAAAACATTATCCATCGAAGAACGTCAGCAATTAATGCACGTTATTGTGGATTCACTTACGTCTATACAACCTCAGACAAAAAGTTTAAAAGATTTTCGGGGTAAAGCAGAACACTTACGGGATATGGATGCACAAGATTATGTCAATCAACTACGGGACGAATGGGGTCATCGTCCATGAATATCGCAGATGCACTCAAGGGAATCACACGAATCTGTTTTGATACTGCACCTGTGATTTATTATATTGAAAATCATCCCGTCTATGTTGTGAAAATGGACGATATAATTGATTACATCGACAAGCAAAATATCGATGTCATTTGTGCATCATTAATATTGACGGAGACACTCACAAAGCCGTTAAAAGTGAATGATACTGCTGTGGCTCAAGTATTTCAGGGTTTTCTCAATACACCGCCAATTCAACTCATTTCAATTACACCTAAAATTGCACAAGATGCGGCACAACTTCGCGCAACATACAATCTCAAAACACCGGATGCACTCCATGTTGCTGTCGCAATTCACACAGGGTGTGATGTCTTTCTCACAAACGATAATGGGATTAAACGTGTGCAAGAATTAACCGTTCTAACATTGGATGAGTTAGAGCTTTAATTACACTTGTATCTTATCGATATCCTTGATAAACATAGCCCTGCTTGCCCCTCGTGTGCTAAAATCCAACTCAAATGCTCTGAATACAATCCACTTTGTGTCCTTCGTGTCCTTTGTGGTTATTTGATTAAGGAAAACCCACATGCCGAAAATAGCCGAATTGTTCAAAACGATGGAATATGGACCTGCCCCCGAATCCGCCGACAGTGCCGATGCGTGGCTCTCTGCACACAATCGCCAGTTTGACCTATTCATCAATAACAGGTGGGAAGCCCCTGCCGATGGGAGTTATATCACGGTCAGCAATCCCGCCAACGGACAGGAAATTACCAAAGTCGCCGATGCCAAAGCAAAGGACATCGACAAAGCTGTCAAGTCCGCACGGAAAGCCTTTAAGTCATGGTCGGCATTGAGTCCACATCAACGGGCGCGACATCTATATGCGATTGCCCGCAACATCCAAAAGCATCAACGTCTGCTGGCAGTGGTCGAAAGTCTGGATAACGGCAAGTCAATCCGCGAATCCCGTGATATTGATATCCCGTTGGTGGCACGGCATTTTTATCATCATGCTGGCTGGGCACAACTGATGGACACCGAACTACGGGATTATCAGTCTGTTGGTGTGGTCGGGCAGGTCATTCCCTGGAATTTCCCATTGTTGATGCTGGCATGGAAGATTGCGCCTGCGATTGCGATGGGGAACACCGTTGTGATTAAACCTGCACCCTATACCCCACTGACGGCATTGCTATTTGGTGAAATTATCGCTGAGGCGGGCTTACCAGAGGGAGTCGTCAATATTGTTACAGGCGGTGACGAAGCGGGTGAAAGCATCACATCCCATCCTGACTTTGACAAAATCGCCTTCACCGGGTCAACGGGTGTCGGGCGGATTATCCGCAAGGTGACAGCCGGAACAGGTAAAAAACTGTCACTGGAATTGGGCGGGAAGTCGCCGTTTATTGTGTATGACGATGCCGATTTAGATGGTGCAGTCGAAGGGTTGGTGGATGCCATCTGGTTTAATCAGGGGCAGGTGTGTTGTGCGGGGTCACGTCTGTTGGTGCAGGAAAATATCGCCGACAAGTTTATCCACAAAGTCAAAACCCGTATGGCACGATTGCGCTCCGGTGATTCCCTCGATAAAAGCATCGACATCGGTGCAGTGGTTGACCCCGTGCAGTATGAGACGATTGATAATTGGGTCAAACGTGGACTAGCAGACGGCGCAGACATCTATCAGCCAGAAATGAATCTTCCCGATACCGGATGTTACTATCCGCCGACGCTACTCACCAATGTGGCAGCATCAGCCACCGTCGCACAAGAAGAAATCTTCGGTCCCGTGCTAGTAGCAATGAGCTTCCGCACTCCATCTGAGGCGGTCGCACTCGGCAACAACACACGTTATGGGCTGGCGGCTTCCATCTGGGGTGAGAACATCAGCCTCGCACTCGACACCGCACGCAAGATTAAAGCGGGTAGTGTGTGGGTCAATAGCACCAACCTATTTGATGCTGCGTCGGGGTTCGGCGGGTATCGTGAAAGTGGCTTCGGGCGTGAAGGTGGCAAAGAAGGCTTGTTTGAATATCTGCGTCCCAAGTGGATGAAACGTCCGCAACCTAAGCTAGATGCAAAACCCGATAGCTGGGGCGGTAATGTTCCCCCTGCGCCGATTGGACTAGGAACAGGGACAAACAACGGCGTTGAACTCAATCGCACACCCAAGCTATACATCGGTGGCAAGCAAGCCCGTCCCGATGGCAATTACACCCGCGCTGTCACCGCACCCGATGGTAAGCTGGTTGGTCAGGTCGGGGATGGCAATCGCAAAGATGTCCGTAACGCCGTCGAAGCAGCCCATAAAGCCAAGAACTGGGCATATTATTCGCCCCACAATCGCGCTCAGATTTTGTATTACATCGCTGAGAATTTATCCGCACGGCACGAAGAATTTGCCAGTCGCATCGCGGATATGACAGGTGTGAAAATAGACAAAGCACGGGCAGAAGTCAACCTGTCAATTGACCGCCTGTTCCATTGGGCAGCATTTGCCGATAAGTCCGGCGGAACAGTGCAGGAAACAACATTGCGCGGACTCGTCACAGCCATTCATGAGCCAATTGGTGTGATTGGGATTGCCTGCCCTGATGAGCATCCTTTGCTCGGATTTGTATCCCTGATTGCACCTGCCATTTCACGCGGGAACACGGTCATCTGCATCCCATCAGAAAAATATCCCCTCAGCGCAACCGATTTGTATCAGGTGTTTGATACCTCAGATTTACCTGCGGGTGTCGTCAATATCATCACAGGCAACCGTGACCATCTGGTCAAGACATTGGTCGAACATGATGATGTCGATAGCATGTGGTACTTTGGTGATGCTGAAGGAAGCCGTCAAGTTGAGGAACGCTCTGCATTTAACATGAAGCGCACATGGGTCAGCTATGGTCAGGCGCGTGATTGGGCAGACAAAGAACAGGGCGCAGGCGAAGAATTTATCCACGAGTCGATTCAGGTGAAGAATATCTGGGTGCCAACAGGGGCATAGGATAAGTATTTCAGCAGGTCAACAATAGCTAATTATCGTCCTCTGATTGATTGTTCGGGTTATCCGACTTATCAATCAGGGGGCGTTGCATATAATACGCTCCGGTTCGGTCCACAAATTGAATCTGCCAGCCTTCAAGCCCCATCTTATGCAAGATTTGTGGCAGAACACGATATGCGCCATCGTCCCAACTTTTGGCTTTATAGGTGTGGCGTTCCATGCCCTGCGCGGTCATATAACTGACATAGACCTCGACAGGTCCCGGTGGTGGCGTGGAGATAATACAAAATTCCCATTGTTGATGTGTCATACAGCTATATGTCCTAGTCCGATGATGGCAGTTGCTTCAAGGCATTCTTAGCTTTTGGTGTGTTAATCGTCTCCAAAACTTCACGTGCCACTTGATAAGCCTCAGCTTGTTTGCCATTGTCTAAGTTGGTCACGACGCTAATAAGTGGGTCGATGGCTTCATCCCCCAATGTAATTAGTGCGTACATCATCGTATTCCAGATATAAGCATCGTATCGACCGTCTGCGAAACGTGATGAAAAGCCAATGTCGTCGCTTAATACGCGGAGTTTGTGTTCAACAAAGTTTCGATATGCAATTAATCTTGTGGTCAATATAAATACAGGTATTTTCCAAGGCTTACTTATAACAGCTTCAACTTCAATTTCAGGTAATGAATGCTGACTGGCTGCAGTTGAAAGTATGATATCTATATATACGTTCATTCCTCTAATATGTTCGACTAATTGGAATCCATCCATGTAAGGCATTAACCAATTAGTAATAATTAAATTAATATTTTTATCATCTATGATACGCAAAGCCTCAATACCGTTGGAGGCGGTATGTATGTTTGTAAATCCATAAACCCCAAGTATTGCTTCCATAAGTTTAATTGACTCTGGCTCATCATCAACACCTAATACATCAATTGTCTTTGTTTCAGAGATATCATCAAATAACGGATGAGGAAGTGGTTCTAAATTCGGTTTTGCTTGCATCATCAGTGCCCATGCTGTGGCTTCACGAATGCGCTGATTAGTGTCAAAACAAAACTCAATCACGGTACTTAAAGTATTTAAATTTCTGCGTCCAATCGAAAGAATTGCAATATATCTCACGGTATTGTGTTCATCGGATGCAGTGAGATTATTCAAAGTCATGGTTGCTTCTTCGCGGGTGGTATAGCCCAACGCAAGCGCAACAAATTGTCGTATCTCCAGATTTGCACGGGTAAACTCTTCTAACTGTGTTAGTGCGGTAACAGATGCTTCAGAATTGATAGTGGTTAATAAGTGGGTAATCAAAAATCGCGTTCCAATTTCGCGGGCACTAAGATTCACCCATAATGCTCTAACTGCATCATCACCGAGTTGGACAATTCGTTCGATTGCTTCCATATCAGCAAATGGAAATCTGACATTTGTTTTTAATTTGCCCACCCAATAAAATGCCTTTTCATTGTTTGTTGTGGGTTGCCATTCCAACGAATCCAAAGCCGTTAAAGCAGTTTCACGAATGTCACGACTTATGTTTTCCAAATAGGGATAGACCACAGTTGCATCACTTAAATTCCCATACTCACCGACAAGCTTGAGGGCGCGATAGGTACTATTGGTACTATGTTCATTCTCAAGTTGTTCAATCGCACCATCAACAATAGCTCTACGAGTTTCCTCATCTATATCATCTTGTGTTAAGCCAGTACGATTGCGCATGACCACCTGTACAGCAGCTTCCGGAGATGCCGGGGCTAACCATCGTGCCACCCGATTCGGTCCGATAGCCTCCTCATTGAGGAACTCGCCCAATATCACAATCGTCTCGCGCCAGACACCAAGCTCCCACCACTTCTCTTGGTCAAATAATTCAAAAGCGCGGGTATGGGTATTCTCGGCTTCGTCGGCTTGCATCTGTAAGAGTAAGGTTCGTGCCGCGAAGTATTCCTGTAACAATTGGTGGGTGAAGCGCACCTGCTCACCAACGGTCAAGATGCTTGCACTTCCAGCAAGGTAAAACAATCGGTCACCCAACATCGCCTTGACATCATCTTGTGGCAATACCGTCAAGCCATCGCCACGTTTTTCTTCACTGCGTCGGATTTGCATCGTAAAGGCGACATCAGATAAACCCTGTATCAACTCAGCTTTTTCATCTGATTGTATGCCTTCGCGTTCGAGCAAGGTCTCTACAAAAGAATGGAATAACGCCCCACGATTTTCGGGGAGTTCACCCTGTTTGGCAAAGACACTTGTCAACATCAAGAGCATATAAGGGTTACGTGCCAACACCATCAAACCAGATGGATGCTCACGTTCACGCAACCACTCGAACCAATACCGGCTCCATAATTTATCTGGTAGTTTATTCGCAAGCCAGAAGGTATGTTCAGGGTTTTCGATTTTATCCCCGAACTCATCAAGGAATTCTTCATAACGTTTTTGAGCTTTTTCACCCGCTAGCTTCCAGAATAGGTCATCGCCAGTATCGCCCAGATATTTGTTGACAAACTCACGGATACGAATGGGGTCAAGGGGAGTGATGTTGATTTTGTTGAAGCCGAGGTTGATGGTGTAATCGAGTTCCCGACAAGAGACAACCGACAACAAGTCACGATTACTCGAAACAAAGTCACGAACTTGTTTATACTTCGAGCTGTGTTGACTGGCTGGGATTTCGTTTAATCCATCGAGCAACAAAGCGACTCGTCTATCCCGTAGTAGTTGGTCAAGGTAGAAACCGAGGTCACCCATTTGTGAGGCAATAAACGCCTGTAGAGGTTGTGTGCCATCTGTCCACTTGCCAAGCCGTATGAGAATCGGAATCACAGCATCACGGTCAATCAGTGCTTTATCTACTAAATCGGCAGCCAGTTTCCATAAGGTCGTGGTCTTTCCGCCACCGGGTTCGCCCAATAATACCGCTTGTCGAATGCGCTGGATTTCGGCAACTGCATCTTCAAATCGCTCCTTAGGCAAGTCAATGTCGGGTTCGTCGTCCGTATCTCCCATCGGCAGGAGTTCAAACACCGGGCGCATCTGTACACGCTGATGTATCTGTTGTGATACCCCACCCATCGCTGTGTACTTTTCTGTGTTGAGCAATTCCTCAAAACGCAGGCGTTCCATATATGCCAATTCAAGTTTACGTGGAATGGCGCGTTGTTCACCTGTTACAGGGGGCGCGTCTGGCTCATCATCCTCTTGGGGAACGGATATGTCCTCAACTTCAATCAGGGTTGGATTGGGCAAGTAACTGATAAGTTTAGCCACCGATGTTTCATAATCGCTGTCAAAGACCGTCACACCTTGATAACTCACCAACGGAAAGAACAGATGCTCACTGAGAACATCTTCGAGTATCAGCGGAATAATCAGTTTGTTCTTCTGGCGCGCCCACAAGATTTCGTCCTGCACCCATTTACTCTGTAATGCTTTGAGTGTGACCAATGGCACAAAGACATAACTATTAATAATGCCCTCTGCAATCGTCAAAATCCACTCATCCCCCCCTTTGATTTTGGTTGTGTCTATCCAGCAAGCATGTCCTGCCAGATTCAAATCGGCAACAACTGTTTCAGCAATCTCATTATCTTGATGCGAATAGCTGATGAAGACAGTTGGCTTACGTTCATCTATCGGCGTTGAAATTGTAATCGGCGCAGTCTGGATTGGCGTAACAGTTGAAGGAGTTACTCTAGGGGTTGTCGATTCAGCACAAATAACATTGACCAATTCAATCAGCTTATCTATCTCAGGATAGTGCTGGTCATCACAATCATAGCGTAAGGTTGTCAGCAATCGCGCCAGTGAGTGTTCTTTGGTCGGCAAGCATCCATGCTTGAGTAGCGTTTGAATCAGGCGAACGCAAAATATTTTTTGATTCCCATCTAGCGAAATAGATGAGAGAAGCGGGTCGTGAAGAAAGAAAGCCTCTGTTATTAAGGCTTCACGGTCGTCAAGTGTATTGACGAACGGTTGCAACAATTGGCGAGTGCGTGGCAGAATGTCTGATGGCAGTTGTTCAAGCATAAGTTAATCTATATATTTGGGTTGATAATTTATACCCAGAGTTTAACACAACTCGAACCACGCTAACATCTTATACGCTAATATTCGTTGAACCCTTTGCCTTCAAAGACTTTGGGCATACATTTCTCGACCCGTGACATGCGCGTTTTGGCTTGCTTCGCGCCGGAAATGTGGATGATGTAACTGCGTTGCCGTCCGGGGGTCAGTGCTTCGAAGGCAGCTTCAAAGGCGGGGTCTTCGTCAAACTTCGCTTGCAACTCCTCAGGAATCGGTTCGGGACGTTCTTTAAATTCGACCTTTAAGCCAGCTTTTTCGATTTCAATCGCTTCGGCAACGTAAGCTTTGATGGTCTCTTCCATCTCTTGGACTTGCTCAACGCTGGTGAACTTGAACTGTCGCGCAGCCTGTGAATTAGGTCCCGGTTTGACCAACACTCCCTCAGTATCCTTGAGCAATACCCCCTTGAAGAAACCAAACACAACCGCATCCTTCAATGCGCTCATAATGCCGATATTCCCGCCGTCATAGGTGTAACAGGGTTGACTCCATTTGTGGTCTTCGGTGAGGTCGGTTTCCAGCAGAACAGCGCGCAACGCATCCAGTGTTTCCTGCCACGGCAAAACTTTGCAATCCGGTGTACCTCCCAATGGGCAACGTCCGCACCCATCAATCAAATAGCCGTCAACTTTGGGATTCATTGGTTTTGTCTCCGTATTTAATGGTCAGGGTTTGCCTAGATTATACAAGAACATATATTCTGTATCAAGTTTTACGCCTGAGTTATTAAGTGATTTGCGATTAGTTTTTGATAGTCAACATGGATACTAACCGCTAAAGGTCATAGGGATCTGTCTCAGGCGAAAAGAGAATTTCAAAAACAGATCGAAACTGACGAAAACGTAGGATAGCAATATACTTAGAATTGGGTGTATTGTACTAATTTGATACTTTGTCAAAACATCAATATGACGCAACAATTTATTAGGTTTTCCAACAGGAGTATATCAATGGCAAGACCGACCAATATCTCGCTTAATCTCTGGGAGATGCCAGAGGTTACAAATCTGAATCGACTTCCAGCTCATTCATGCTTAATTCCATTTCCCAATCCGAATATGGCAATGAAACACACCCCAGAGGAATCGCCGTATTATATTAGCCTCGATGGTCATTGGAAATTCCAACTCTACCCCAAGCCACAAGCAGTCGAACCAGCAACCCTAAACACGGACTACGACCATTCTCAATGGCGTGACATACACGTACCATCCAATTGGACCTTACAAGATGTCGGCGATAATCCCATCTACACCAATAAACAAATGCCATTCGATAATAACCCACCAATCGTGCCTGAAGATAATCCCACTGGAATCTATCGACTGATATTTTCGATACCTGATGAGTGGCGCAGTCGTCGAACTGTATTGCATTTTGGAGGTGTTGAGAGTTACTACGAGGTATATATCAATGGTGTTTGTGCTGGCATGGCGAAGGACACACGTCTACCCTCCGAATTTGACATCACGGACTTGTTGCACGACGGCGATAACACACTTGCTGTGAAAGTCATTCGATGGTCAGATAGCAGTTATATAGAAGATCAAGATCACTGGTGGATGGCTGGCATTTATCGGCATGTCTATCTGTATTCGACTGCCGATGTGTACATTGAAGACATCTTTGCCAAAGCCGATCTTGACCTTGAGAGCAAAGCCGGGCTATTCGAGCTTGATGTCGATATTAATTTTGTGGTGGAACATATAACACAACTACCCGGTGAAGCCTACGGTCCCGCCACTGATTACCGGATTACCGCAGAATTGATTGATGTCGATGACAATGTTATCTGGGAAAGCGCAAACCGTATCAATCACTCTTATCGCAAGAGTGAATATACGACCCAATTTATAGTTACACTGCCCGGTGTACGTCCTTGGTCAGCAGAAAACCCCTATTTATATACGCTCATCATCGGGTTGGAAAATGAGTCGGGTGAACAAATTGAGGCGCGAAAACTACGTGTCGGCTTTCGTAATGTGCAAATCAAAAATCGTGAACTCCTACTCAATGGTCAGCCAGTCCTGATTAAAGGAGTCAATCGACATGACCATGATGGTATAACAGGGAAAACGGTATCACGCGATACCATGATAAAAGATATTGTATTACTTAAACAATTTAATTTTAATGCTGTGCGGACTGCCCACTATCCAAATGATTCACTTTGGTACGATTTATGTGATGAATACGGAATTTATGTTATTGATGAAGCCAACATCGAGGCACATCATAACTATGCGACTATCTGCCGTGACCCGCGCTGGGAAAATGCGTTTATCGAGCGGGGTATGCGCATGGTCAAACGTGATAAAAATCATGCTTGTATCTTCGGTTGGTCGCTAGGTAACGAGAGCGGACATGGCGACAATCATATCAAAATGGCAGATGCAATTCGTACATATGACCCGACTCGTATTATTCATCACGAAGGGGAAGTCAAAGAATATTGGTCTCAGCACCCAAGTCCTGACGTTGGGGATACATGGGACGGTGGTGGATTTGCATTCAGTGGCGGAACAAACTCTGCCAATGACCTCATTGACCCGATGTATACGTCTATTGATGAGATAATCCGCCTTGCGCTCGATAATACTGACCCACGCCCATTGATTCTCTGCGAATATTCGCACGCGATGGGCAATAGCAACGGTAGCCTCAATGAATATTGGCAGGCATTCGAGACTTATCACGGATTGCAGGGGGGCTTCATTTGGGATTGGGTCGATCAAGGACTGAAACAAGTCGATGAAAAAGGCGTTGAATATTGGGCTTATGGTGGTGACTTTGGCGAAGCCATTCACGATTTTGATTTTTGCTGTAATGGTCTAATTTCACCTGATCGTATACCACATCCAGCGATGTATGAATTTAAGAAACTTGCACAACCTATGGGTGTCGAGGCGATATCCATGACAGACCTTCACTTCCGCATCGTGAACAAACAGTATTTTACAGACATGCAGTGGCTGGAATTAGTGTGGGAGATTCAAGTAGATGGGACGAGTGTTGTCTCCGGAATTATCGACGATCTCGTAATTGCCCCACAGTCTTCAGGTGAGGTTCAAATCGATACAGTTGTTAAGCAAGAAGGTGAAACTTTCATCAACTTCTACTTCCGTACCAAAGATGTCACTAACTGGTGTGAGGCAGGATATATTGTCGGTTGGGAACAAATTCAGCTCACCCCATCTGTTAAACGGTCACTCACCAAAGCTGAACGTTTGCCACTCGATAATCTAGTGGGTACGGATGACATCGTATTGGAGGTCAATGACATCAAGCTTGAGATTGTGGGAGGCAACATCAAGTCGCTGCAATGGCAAGATGAGCCGATTCTGCTCGATGGACCTGATATAAACATCTGGCGTGCCGCAACCGACAATGATGGGATTCGCAACCGTCCAACTCAGAAGGGTAAACCAATGACGGAGTGGCTCAGCATTGGCTTAAACGAACTACAGTTGAAAGACCAGTCGATTCAGTTGGAAGAAGTTGAAGACGGTGTTAACCTGCTGATTGACAAGACCTATACACCAAAGCTAACTAAACATATCATTCACTTCCAACAACGATGGTCATTTCATGCGGATGGTGTCATTGTTGTTGACAATATGATTGATGCTGATACCGCATTACCCACACTGCCACGTATTGGTATTGGCTTCCACACTGTAGCAGGGTTTGAACAGGTTGAGTGGTATGGACGTGGACCACAGGAGAATTATATCGACCGCAATGCTGGTACTAAAATCGGACACTATACAGGTACCGTTGATGAGCAATACTTCCCATACATCTTGCCACAGGAAAACGGCAATAAGACAGATGTCCGGTGGTTTTCGGTTAGCAACGGTGAACGCACCATAACATTCACCGCAGAAGACGCACTAGAATTCTCTGTTGGACATTATACGGCTGATGATTTATTTGGTGCTTATCACACCAACGAGTTAGTTAGTAAGAAGCGTCCTGAGACCATTGTGACGATTGACTATAAACAGCGGGGTCTTGGTACTGGCAGTTGTGGTCCAGCGACATTAGCAAAATACTGTGTGGAGCCTGGCGTTTATCGCTTCTGCTACGCAATCCAAGTGAAATAGACATACATGAAAAGAGGCGAGATTGCTCCCGCCTCTGAGGTGATTTATAGGTCGTAGATGTCGCTGTACTTAGTTGTCAGATAAGCGAGATAATCCTTTGATTGAATGCTCCCACCGGTGACGCGGTTGGTCAGTTCGTCGCTGGTGAACTTGCGCCCGTGCTGATGGATATTGTCTTGTAGCCATGTTAGCAGAGTATCAAATTTACCGTTGGCAATGTCTGATGGAATTGATGGGTGTTGCTCGACGGCTTTGTTGTAATACTGTACCGAGAGCAGATTACCGAGTGCATAAGTCGGGAAGTATCCCTGAATACCGTATGACCAGTGCACATCTTGCAATACACCCTGTGCATCATCGGGCGGTGTGATGCCGAAGAATTCGTTGAACTTGGTATTCCATGCTTCTGGTGCATCTTTGACAGCGAGGTCACCGGAAATCAAGTCAAGTTCAATCTCAAAACGCAGAATGATGTGCAGGTTATAGTTGACCTCATCAGCTTCCACGCGGATAAACGATGGTGCAGATTTGTTAATCGCTTTGTAGAACGTATTCAAATCCACAGATTCGAGATGCGGGAACACTTCTTTCAGTTGGGGTAATGCCCATGACCAGAAGCCTTTGCTACGTCCGACGAGGTTCTCCCACATGCGCGATTGTGATTCATGTACACCAAGCGATGTCCCGCTGGCGAGGGGTGTGCCTTCCAGATTTTGCCCGATGCCTTGCTCATACATACCGTGTCCGGCTTCGTGCATCATGCCGAACAATGCCGGATTGAGGAAGCTTGGCTCAAAGCGGGTGGTGATACGGACATCATTGCTAGAAAAGTGCGTACAGAAAGGATGGACTGAAATCGCTTGATACCCGCGTGAGAAATCGAAGCCATAAGCCGTAATCATCTTGGTCGCAAATTCACGTTGCTTTTCAATATCATAGGGGCGACGCAAAATGCTATCGTCTACTTTGTCGGCGTTCTCGGTGATACCTGCGATGAGGTCAATCAAGCCGGGTTTATGGTCATCGAAGATTTGTCTGACCTGTGTTGTGGTGATGCCTCGTTCATATTGATTGAGCAAGGCGGTGTAGGGATGGTCTTCATAGCCGAGGTATTCTGTCTTTTGGCGTACCATCTCGATGATGCGTTCCAGTGTGTCTTGGAACTGTGAGAAGTCCGCATCTTGACGCGCCTTGACCCAGATACCATCTGCCATTGATGTCAGGCGAGTAAATTCTGTGACCCAGTCAGTTGGCAATTTGGTGCTTTCGTCATAGTCCTCTTGTAGCACACGCACCATACTAGCAGCATCACTCTCGTAAATCTCCCCGACTTCCCCAGCTGCATCTTCGAGCAAGCGTCCGGTTTCGTCACTGGTGAACATCTCATGTGCGAGTTTGGAGAGGGTCGCAAGTTGGCTAGCACGGGCTTCCGCACCTCCTGCTGGCATCTGTGTCTGTTGGTCCCAACCCAACATGGAGCTAGCCATATTGAGGTTGTGAATGTCTTTCAAACGCGCAACCAATGCGTCGTATTGTGTCCCCATAAATTGGTTTCCCCTTATTTAAATTATCTTAAATGTATGTAAATGGAAGTGTAACAGGGGACAGCGGTTTCGAGTAGATACGGTTAGTTGGATGTATCGTCTTCTGTGTGGGATTCGTAGAATTTTTCCCACGCATCAGCAAAGTCTTCGCGGTTATCGACCACATAAGGCACATGTGCGCCCAACTCAGTGACAGACTTGGGCATCAAATCAGCAAGGGATTGCTCAATAAAGTAGACCATGTCGTTCGCGTCCACTGCAGCACTATAGCGGTAGGCTGTCCATGCCAAACCATATAATGATACAAGCATCAGCAGGCGCACCAGTGGATGATGCCATGCCGCAAACAAAAACAAAGGTGTGAAAAATATCGGCACAATGAAACCTGTGTACATACTTGCCAGCCGGATATGTGCGGTCAGGTTAATCTGTGTCAGGTCGTCATCTAGTTGCTTAAACTGCGCCGTTAGAACCGCGGTGGCACGGGTGCGGTCTCTGCGTCGCCACGGGATTTTGCTGGTTGTCTCCATCCGAAAGCCATTCGGTGACCCACCCACAAAATGATAACGTCGCCCATGTGCAAATAAATTCCGTAGGTGCAGTCGGTCTGTGCTGGGCTTGGATGAAGTGACCAACATACCAAGCACAACCGCAGGCGACCCATAGGCTATCAAGGTGATATCGGGATGTACGTACCACATTCCCATTAGCGGACGCAACAATCGCCTCAGACGGCTATATTTGTCGATGTCCTCAGTTTTTATTCTGCCTTCGGTGGGTGGCTTACTGTATGACTTATCGGTCACGATTCATCTACCATCACTTCTTGCGCGACCACAACCACCCGTTCCAGATAACTATCCGAGATAAAATCATACGTGCCACAGGTGATGAGTGTCACCATATTAACATCAGACGGGTAAATTGGCGTGAGGTCGGTCGGGTCATGATTGGCAATTGAGGCGACATCGTAATGATAATCGTGCCCATCCTGAGTGATGATGACACGGTCACCTACTTGCATTTCGTTGAGGTTAGCAAAGATACCCTGCCGTCCGTCTGCCAATTCAACATGACCAGACAGCACAATATTCCCGCCTTCCGGTACCCAGCGTGTGCCTTCTAGGTGTCCGATATTATTGCCTAATTGGGTCACATCCCAAGACGATTCGTTCAGATACACCCGTTGAATCGGCGCGACAATCCCTGCGCTTGGTATAACGAGTGCTGCATTTTCGATGTCGGGACCGAGGTCTCTGGCGACAATCGGGGTTGGAGATGGTGTCACAGCTAACTGGTCAGAGAAGACCGGAGTCGGTGTCGCGTTGGGATTATCTGCGACAGCTTGTGCTTGTGTTGCTGTGGGTACAGACATATCCGGCGAATCAGTCGGGCGCGATTGGTCAAATATCAAAAAGGCAACCCCACCAATCGCACCAAATACCACCAATAACCAAATGGGAAATCTGCGTCGTTGTCGATACATTGTTTGCTAAAAACCTAATGACTATATTAAGGATAAAGTGCTTTAATTATTATAACCACAAAGCCCCTTGCCGTGCATTAGCATCCAGCGGGGAAATCATAAAATCTATTAACAAATGTCATCATGGGACAATCACACCCCATCAAGCTATTTAGGAGTGAAGACTATGAAACGAACCATTATCTTGATAATCTTGAGTATCACAGTTTCAACCGCAATCGCAACAACCGCACAAGATGAGCAGACTGACGGTACAGACATCAGCATATTAAAGTGGAGTCACTTTGTCCCACGTTATGATGAATGGTTTGATGGATATGTGCAGGACTGGGGCACAGAAAACGGTGTGACGGTTATAGTAGATTATGTGAACTTTACTGAATTGCCTCTCCTGCTTGCGTCGGAAATTGATGCTGGCGAGGGGCATACAATTATTGAATTATTGTTCTCTCCCGCCTCTTTAATCGAAGGCTTGCACGACCTGACCGACATTAACGAAGCCGCTATCGAGATGTTCGGCGAGCGTGTCGGCACATGTCAAGCGACATCCTATCTGCCAATTACAGACACATATTATGCCTACACGCATGGTTATGTCCCTGACCCTGGCAATTACGACATCGCACTGTGGACAGAAGCTGGTTATCCAGAAGGTCCACAAACCTATCAGGATTTGCTTGATGGCGGTAAGGCGATTTTTGAAACAATGGGGATTCCGGTCGGGCTAGGGTTGAGTCCAGAACTTGATAGCGAAATGACCAATCGCGCAATCATCTGGAGCTTCGGCGGTAGTGTGCAAGATGAAAACGAAAATGTTGTCCTGAACAGTGAAGAAACCATCGCCGCTGTTGAGTTTATGGCACAACTCCAAAACGAAGCCATGACTGACGAAGTCTTCGGTTGGACAGCAGCCAGCAACAACCAAGCCCTTATCGCAGGTGACGTAAGCTATATCCTGAACTCCAACTCCGCCTATCGTAGTCTGCAAAAAATCGACGAAGCCGCCGCCGAAAATATTGGTTTCAGTAGCGCACTCGAAGGTCCTGCTGGCGCATTTGCATCCTCTCACGTCTGGCAAATTTATGTGATTCCGTCATACATTGAAGGGGATGAACTCGCAACAGCTAAGCAATTCATCCTCGACCACACTGCAAGCTACAGTGATGCAACCTTTAATAGCGAATTATATAACTTCCCATGCCACCCCAGCACTGTTCCAGAACTTGATGATTGGCTCGAAGAAGACCCCTTCGGCTCTGTTCCTACCAACAAGTTTGAAATCCTCAAGACAGTCAATGACTGGTCAGTACATCTCGGCTATCCCGGCGTGACGAATCCAGCCATCAGTCAAGTCTTCAGCGAAAATATCATCCCGAACATGGTCGCCCGTGTTGCCTTCGGTGAAATGACCGCCGAAGAATCTGTCGCTATCGCAACCGAACGTGTTGAAGAAATCTTTGACGAATGGCGCGCGAAAGGTCTTGTTAGCGGTGGTGAATAATCGCCCAGTACTTTATAGATATATGCAAATCTTCAGGCAGATTCTAAAACTTATCAATCAATGCGCGGGCTTCATCAGCTAGTGGCTCAGCCCAATTGAGTTGTTCGCGCACCCACTCTGCATCGAGGTAACGGTCATCTTGCCCCACCAATAATTTCCATAAGCGAATGGCAGAATCTTCGTCATTCAGGGCATGGTGCGAAACCGCCTGTCCAGCAATCAGCATGAGGTGACCGGGTTGCAGATTATTGGCATGTTTGAAGTCTGCCAGCGCATTATCATAGGACTCACTCTGAAAGAATACCTCACCCCGATTGTTATATGCCAGCACATGTTCCGGCTCAATCTCGATAATCGCAGAGAAGTCTTGCACAGCACGCTCATATTCGCCGAGCTTGCCATACGCAATGCCACGATTATTCAGTGCGTTGGTGAGTTCCGGCATGAGCATCAATGCGCGGGTGAAGTCCTCAATGGCTTTGAGGGTTTCGCCGATGGCATCATACGCATTGCCACGATTATAAAAGGCATACGCATGTTTCGCATCCAATGAAACAACAGTTGTATAATCGTCAATTGCTTCATGAATCCTGCCCTGATTGGCGAGGAGGTTACCACGATGATAGTATGCACTGACGCTCTTGTCGTCAATTTGGATAGCTTTGCCGAGTAGGGTCAGTGCCTCTGGAATATTACCCTCTTGCGCTTGTTCGAGTCCAGCAGCGACATAATTTTCTGCGGATTGGTTGGTATCTGACATCCCTATTTCCCCATTTTAGTTTCACGAATATGTTTTCTATTGTACTCGATTTATGAAATTTCATTCGTATGTATTGTGAATGATGTACGTTTCAGATTCAGGGCGTGTCGTCTATGGTGGTTCAACTAAATTAACCAACTTCAAAACTATACAACGATAGGTAAACAGATGTCGCAAGATGCTAAACTCACTAAATCTCTGCGAAAAATAAGTGCTATCTATGATATTGATTGATACATTTGCAGAGCAAGACATCAATAAGGAGACAGCAAAGCTGACTGTCTCCTTTTTTATATGCGATAGATTGGCTGTTATTCAACCTCAATCTCAGCGAAGTGTTCCAGTAGATAACGATGCACAAAGATATACCCCCCGCCGACCTTCCGCAACAGAATCAGACTCGAGGCATGGTCAAGCACATCCGCATAGTTGGCAGGAATATCGCCATTGCTCCACAGCATAAAACGCAATAGTAGATGTTTAATCACGGTGTCTGTCCCGCCGAAGATGAGTCCGGCAACTAACCCGAAGGAGATACCCAGTACAACACCTGCTCGAATCTGGTTTCCAATAGAACGAATCTGATAATCGGACATATTGTCAATCACAAAACCACTGTTAATGAACTCAGCACCGAACATCGCAAAAATGGAAACGACACCAATAAACATCCCGACCAGCATAAATGCTCCTGTAACCTTGAGTGCTGTCTTGAATGATTGGCGTACCCCTTGATTGGGCATCGTGCGGGCTTCAACTGTTTCACTCCGGCGCAGACCACCAACCACCCCCCCAACGAGAATGCAGAGTGTCGCTATTGGTAAGCCGATTGAGATGATACGGGTCAGCGGATTCGGATCAATACAGCACCATGTCTGTGTAGAGATATAATCCAAACCAAGAATAACCAGCGTGACAGCGAGACCAATCTTTGTCCCGCGCCAACTCCAACGCCACCCAATCCGTTCGGCACTTTCAATCTGGTCACGAAAGCTTCCCATCAAAATGCCGATACCACCTGTAAACAGAGCCGTGATTGCAATCGCAAACAACATATCAGAAAAGTCGCTATATGGATTGGAGAAGAGCAAAATCCACATAGCAAACATATACATACCACCAAACAGAAGCCCCGCTATACCTGTGCCCAGTTGACGGATACGCCCAACATGCTGGAACCATTTGCCTGCCATCGACACCGCTACCACCCCACCGATGAGACCCGCAAGCATGGCAATTTCAAGCAAGAAGAACGCCGTTTCTAGCCCTTCCATGCGATGATTATATGCGCCAAATTCGTAGAAGTGCCGTCCGTAAGCAGAAAACGCCCCATCATGGCTAATCATCAACATCAGGACAATGAAAACCAACCCACCAATAAAGCTACTGACAAGCCCAATACCCATAGCACGAACCCGTGTCCACAGTTGATTTGTGCCTTTGACTGCGAGTCGCTCACTGGTATAAGCTAGCAAGCCCGTTAAGCCGAATGGGATGCCACCTGCCAGAATACCGAATAATCCACCAAACACTGTCCACAAGATAATCGCTTCGAGTCCATAGATAGATGTGTAACTACGATAGAAGGAAACATTATCGCCCATCACAATGCCAACCAATAACATCCCGACCAGAAACGCCAGCGCACCGGCAATCCCACCAATGACTGTTCCGTAAAGTGTCCGGCTAAATAGCTTATACAGGCTCTGACCGAAGCGTGTCTCAATCCAGTCCCATTGCAAATTTTCGATATGGAACAAGGTCTGACGGCGTTCAACCATGCGCCCTGCCAGCCATGATAGATACCCCATTATTTCGTCCGGCTCGTAATCACGCGACTTGCTATGACGTTCAAACATGGTCTGAACATAGGTATCAAACAGATGTCGGCGTTGTACATCCGGTGAAAAGTCAGCGGGTAACGTGGCGGTATCCAGTTCTTGATACGCCAGAGCCATGATACTGAGTGTCAGCGGGGTTTCGGCTAATGCACTAAGGCGTTTGTCAGTTTGCAGTTGTAAACGTAAACCGTCCATCTTATCGCCAAAGCTACTAAGATAAGCCGAGATTTGTGTGTCATCCAATGGCGAAATCACAACGGCATCACGCATGTTTAACTGCTGTGACAACGCGCCATAATCAACAGTGCGACTACACACCACCATCGGTACATCTGGGTTTTGCTTGTGATAGGTGTTAATCTCCGCCACGCACTCATCGCGTACAGTGTCGGACACTTCATCTAAGCCATCCAACAAAAGCAACAGCGATTGACTTGTGACCCATTGCTTGGCAACATGTCGCGCCACTTGATATTTGACATTTAGCTCCTGTGCCAGCCACGCTTCAAAAGGCAGTTTATCTTGCGCCCATGACGACAGGTTGAACACAATCGGGATACGATACGATGGTTGTGTTTCGGCACGGTTGAGCAAATCCTGCGTGAGTTCGAGCAATAAGGTTGTCTTGCCACTCCCCGGTTCACCGAGAATCAGCAGACTGCCACCGGACAAATCAAACACATCAACGATGCGGGTGTCGGTTGATAGATTGCGTTGGTCACCATCGCGCCGAATTTTGACATCCCACGGACGCTGAACCTGTTCTGGCTGTGCCTGCAATCCCAATTGCATCAGAACTGCGCCATGCAGTGAATTATCGAGTACACCATCAATCCAGAAGCGACGGACGTTCTCTATCATTTGTTGACGATTTTTGGACATATTTCAATTTCTCCCTTCGCACTTGCGATACATTCAATATACAGGAGAAATCACGCAGGTCTCGCAAACGTATAGAAGCCGTTGACAAACAACCTACTAAAGTTAGTGAGAAGAATTATCGGTTAGCATGAGCTGTTTCGATGATTTGCCAGAACGCTTTGCGCTTGAGAAGATGAAATTCATTAGCTGTCATATAGACAACATGTTCGCCAATTTTAGTATTAACTAGCAACCGTACACTGAACAAATGAGCGAGTTGAACAAGCCAAAGTATCTGTTAAGGTTGAGTTTCTCACCACACAACTAAAGAGGGACTCAGATGTTCAACTCACAAAGTTATAGTAAATGGAGACAGATGTTATGGCAACTGATTCCTGATGATTGTGAAAGTCGTTTACTCAATCTAACGTGGT